>JACKQG010002273.1_pt1 | contig 25370 bp, 24 predicted proteins | sample 8237621 | NCBI WGS metagenome assembly JACKQG01 (sample SAMN15677084, study PRJNA649215) | marine metagenome | biome: marine; feature: Black Sea; material: saline water; isolation source: suspended particulate matter (SPM) from the Black Sea western gyre | collected 2013-06-09/2013-06-10 | depth... | reverse complement strand
CCTCGCCCCCAGCAGCGGACTGCGCCGCTATCCAGCAGCGCGCAGGTGTGGTTGAGTCCGGCGGCCAGCTGCACGACCGTGCCGCCCACGTTGACGTCGCCGGCCGAGACCGGGTCCTCGTTGTCGCCGATGCTATCGGTATTGCCGTAGCCGAGTTGGCCGGAGCTTCCATACCCCCAGCAGCGGACTATGCCGCTGTCGAGGGTGGCGCAGGTGTGGTAGCCTCCGACGGCAACAGCCGCCGGGGAGACCCGCGGCTCAAGCAACGACCTTATGCCAGCCGCGAAGGTGTCGGCCTCTGTCTTGACCAGCGCTTCGTCGCCCGAGCTCGGGCATAGTCCGCCTGCTTTCAATTCGACCTTGTTCCACTTCATTGTGAACTTGGACTCGCACTTGCTGTAGTCGGGCGACAGGCTCTTCTTGGCTGCCTTTGAATCAGCGGCCAATACACAGCCGGTGTACTTGCTCACTTCTTTGAGCTTGCCCGACTCGCACTTGATGGCTGGATCGGCGGCCAGTGCGGTTCCGGCGACAAACGCTGCCGCGACCGTACAGGTAAAAACGATTAACATAAAAGGCTTGATAGTCATGACAGTTTCCCCCCCCAGGAGACCCACGAGCCTACCACCACTGCCACCCGTGTGTCCACGCCTGAATCCTCCAAGCCCCCCCCGAACGGGTGAGCGTTACGCGAAAACCCGCCTACATGATCTTAACTTTCAGGTAGCCCAGCGTGGTGGTGGGGCCCACGATGCGCACCTGCTGCACGCCTTCGGCGTGGGCCGGTGTGACCAGCCCGGCCGAGACAGGCCCGCCCCAGAGCTTGATGTTAAGCGCGACGATTCCTATCGCGATGACGGTGAGTAGCAGCCTGGTGTAATTGTCGATCATGTTCGCCTCCTGCGGGTGGCCCGGCATGACGCCGCCGCCCGGGCTCACTATACTCGCGCCTGCTGAGCTGGCCAGCCACCAATGAACGCCGCGCCCCACCCCCCTGGGCGAAAAACTCTATTGACACAACCCCCCTTGGCGTCTTACGGTTGTCGTGCCGCCCGGGAGGGTGTCATCAGGAACAACCCGGTAATTGCTGCCGGTAGCCGCCTGGCCGGACCCGGAGTCCGTTACGGCCCCCGTGGGCCTGGCTCACGGCGAGCGCCCTGGCTCCCGGGCTGCACGGCGGTCCTGGCGGCGGCCCTCCTGTTCTTCCCCGCCTGCCCGCCGCCCGCGTGGGCCCAAAACCCGCCCCGAGTGCTCATCTTCGGTGACTCGATCACCCTGGGCAGCAACGTCTACACGAGCTACCCCGCGCAGCTGCGCGCGCTCAGACCGGATCTCGACATCAGCTCGGTCGCCACCCCCGGCGAGGGCACAGTGGCCGGCCGCTACCACCTGCGCAGCGTTCTCCAGGCCCAGGACTACGACTGGGTGCTTATACTCGAAGGAGTCAACGACCTTAAGCAACTGAACAAAGACGACCCGCGCGCCACCGCCCGTCGCCTGCTCAAGATGGCCCGGGACGTTAACCAGGCCGGCGCCCGCGCCTTCGTGCTCACGCTCACGCCCGTTGACAACCGTCATTTTTTCTACGACCTGGCCGGCTTTACCTGCGACGTGTCGAATCACCTGCGGCGCAAACTCTTTGCTCGACGAAGCGGCCGGCGACAGCTCATTGACCTGCGCGAGGCCTTCGCGGTAAGCGGTTGGGAGAACGCCACCAACGACGGCGTGCACCCCACCGACGCGGGCCACACGCTTATCGCACGCTTCCTGGCCGACAAGCTCCCCCCGGCCGACTAGCCCCGCGCCGGCGGGCCGGCGATACCCACCCCCCCCGGGCTCAGCTCCACCTGGTCGGCCCCGCACGACGCGGGCCTGCAATCTGCCCGGTGGCGGCGGGAGGTGGCTCTTCAGCCTGCTGCGGCTGGACGTCATCCAGCACACCCGCCAACTTGGGATTGGGGCCGTACTTGTTGGCGCCGGGCCGGCTGTCCTGTAGCGCAAAAACGATCAACACGGCCCCGCCTATGATCGGGACAAGCGACAGCAATAACCACCAGGCGCTGCGGCCCGTGTCGTGCAAACGCCGCACCTGCACAGCGGATCCCGGAATCAATACGGCGAGGAGATACAGGGCCGCGAGCAACCCGCTGTTTTCGACAACAACGAGCATCAACAAGACGAGATTATTGACGGCGGCGAACCACCAGAATTCACTGCGCCGCGACCGCCCCTTGAACTGCGCGTACTTCTTCAGCGCTTCGAGATACCAGTTCACGGTCTAATCCCCCTGTGCGTGGGCGTACAGCCGCGGCACGAACTTTTCGGTCTCTCCACTTTCCTCTACGTTGTGAAGTATCCAGGCCCGCAGCATCTCTTCGCTTACCAGCATCTTCTCGGCCAGGCGGGCCACCAGGCCGCCCAGCAACGGCCAGTCGTTGCCCACCGTTACGCTCGTGTAGAACGAGCAGCCGCCCTCAACGGGCGCGTAGATGTGATCAACGGTAGCCGCGGGCAGGAAGCCGCCGCCCAGCAGCTCGAAGTTGAACTGCTCGTCGTCAAAGCGCGTCACGCGCGCGCAATCGCGCAGCTCGAAACGACCGCCGATGTTTTCCTGTATTTCGATGACACTGCCGACGCCCGTGCGCCCCTGGGCGTCCAGGACACGCTTGCGCCAGTTGGCTGCAATGTGGTCGTAGGGATGCCAGAAGCGGTAGACCGGCACCTCGGGGCCGTCAAAGTCATTGCCGTTCCACTTGGAAAACGTGTCGATGTTTTCAAACCACCAGCGCAGCATTGCCGGGGTGACACCCTTCATCGCTTCGTGGTCTATCCAGGCGCGCAGGCGGCCGTCGCTCGTGCGATCTATGCCGTGGCGCGCCGAGTCCAGGGTCTTCATGGGCCCGAACAGCCCCATCTTGTAAGACATACCTTGGCAACCCTCCTCTTCGATCCAGGCACTTGCCCGGTCAGTCCACCCCACCGCAGCCGGTAACGCCGCCGTCTATGGGCATGGTGATGCCGGTGATCCACGATGCCTTGTCCGAGGCCAGAAAGGTAACCGCGTTGGCGACGTCCCCGGGTGTGCCCAGGCGCTTGAGCGGGTGCTGGTCTATGGCGGCCTGCTCGTTGCTGGACCACAGCATCTCCGACAGGCGCGTCTTCACGACTGCCGGTGCCACGGCATTCACCCGCACCGTGGGAGCCATGTCCCTGGCCATCTGCCGGGTCAGGTGAATGAGCGCCGCCTTCGAAACGTTGTAGGCGCCTATCACCGGCCCGGGCATAATGCCGCCCACGCTGGCGGTGTTGATGATGACGCCGCCGTGTTCTTTCATCCAGCCCTGCCACGCGGCCTGTGCCCAGATGAGCGGCCCTTTCTGGTTGACGGCCCAGGTCTTGTCTACGGCCGCGAGCTCGACCTCGCCCAGGTGACCGGGCGCGGGATTGGTGCCAGCGTTGTTGACCAGGACGTCGCAGGAGCCATGCTCGGCCACCACGGCCGCAACAGTCGTGTGGGCATCGTCGGCCGAGTCGGCGCGCGCTACCACCGACTGCAGGCGGTCGGCGGCGTCAGCGCCAACAGCCTCGGCAATGGCCTCGCAAGCCGCGTCAGCGTTTTCCTGCCGGCGCGTGGTCACCACGACCGCCCGCGCGCCCGACCTGAGGAATTCCTCGGCGATCCCCTGCCCTATGCCGCGGCTGCCGCCGGTTACAATAGCTACCTTGCCTTCCAGTGTTACGTCCAAATTCGTTCTCCCTCGCTCACCATCAATCTGCCGATATTCAGGGGCCAGAGCCAGCCGCCGCGGCAGGGCAGCAGTGTACCGCTGATGAGCTGACTGATTGTGCAGCCTTCGCTCGCTGGCGGAGGTCCACGGGCTGACTAGCGAAGAGTCAGCCCGGCTCGAATTAAAGATTCACCTTGCCGATGCATCGATCTCCATGGACCCGATGCTGCGCGCGCTTTTCAAGCTCGGGGCCGGTACTGCGCAGCCAGGGCGCATCATCACCGGCCGCGAAGGCCATCGCGGCGGGCAAAGTCGCCGGCCAGGTGGCGGCTCGAGAGGTAAAACAGCAGCGCCCCCAGCAGACCGGTAGAGGCCACGCTGAGCAGCGACCAGCGTATCGCCAGCTGGCCGTATGCGGGCGCGAAAGAGTCGTTGAGAAAGCCCACCAGCGATGGGCCGGCACCGGCTCCCACGAGGTTGACGATGAACAAGAGTATGGCCGCCGCGGTGGCGCGCATACGAAGGCGCGCGAGATTCTGGTTGAGCGTGTGCATGGCCGGTACGTACATGTTCGACAGTACGTAGAACACGAAGAAAAACGCCATGGCCACGCGCGGAGCGTCGCTCAGTAGAAACAGCGCCGCAAAGGGAAGACTCAGCAGCGTAACGATCGCCGGCAGGCGCATGTACCACGCCACGTCTACGCGCGACAGTCGGTCGCAGAGGTAGCCACCCGCCCAGGCACCCGCGCTGCCACCCAGTCCAACGACGACGGCCATCCACACACCGATCTCTACCGGGGCCATGCCGTGCACGCGACCGAAGAACTCGTAGCCCCACATCAGCACGCCGTAGCCGGTGATCGACAGCAGGCTCGAGCCCGCCACGAGGTACAGCCAGCTGCGACAACCCAGCAGGTAAGACAGGGTCTCCCGCAAGGTGGTCGGCTCTACGGGGGTCGTCACGTTTTCGGACATGCCACGCGGTGGTTCGCGCACAGTGAGCCGCACGACCACGGCCATCACGAGGCCCGGCAGGCCGAGCACGATAAAGGCCGTGCGCCAGTCGAAGTTGGCCCTCAGGTAGCCACCGCCCAGGTAGGCGATGGCAGAGCCCACGTACACGCCCCAGGAATAGATTCCCATGGCGCGGGCGCGACGCTCGGGCGGAAAGTAGTCGCTTATGAGCGAGTGTGCCGGCGGGCTGCCGGCCGCCTCGCCCACGCCCACACCCACGCGCGCAAGCGCCATCTGCGCAAAGCTGCGCGTCAGGCCGCAGGCCACCGTCATGGCGCTCCACACCGTCAGCCCGATGGCTATTATCGTGCGGCGATTGCCCCTGTCGGCCCAGCGCGCGATCGGTATGCCGGCGATCGTATAGAACAACGCGAAGGCGAAGCCCACGAGCAGGCCCATGTGGGTGTCCGAGACGCCGAACTCTTCCTTGATGGGCCCGATGAAGACCGACAGAACCTGCCGGTCGATGAAGTTGATCACGTAAACCGCGAACAACACCCACAAGACGTAGTTGGAGTACGCCGGGGAAATAATCTCCCTGGACACCTCTTCCTGCGGCTGCCCTGCTTCCTGGTTCATCGCCCCCCCACCAACCGCTTCAGTCCAGCGGCAGCTCGACGACCTTGTCGGCCTCGTCGAGGCCGAGCAAGCCGACGGCGCTGGAATCGGGCAGCTCCTCTACCGATCGCAGCTTGCGCTCCATGGCGCGGGTGCGCGTCTCGGTCTGCTCTATGGTATTGGCGGCCGTGTTAAGCTGCTTCTTCACCTTGGCTAACACGTCACCGAACTTGCCGAATTCGCTCTTCACCGCACCCAGCACCTCCCACACTTCGCTGCTGCGCTTTTCTATGGCCAGGGTGCGAAAGCCCAGGCGCAGGCTGTTGAGCTGGGCCAGCAGGGTGGTCGGACCGGCTATCACCACGCGATGGCTGGCCTGCAGGTCTTCAACCAGGCCGGGCTCGCGCACCACCTCGGCATACAAGCCCTCGGTTGGAAGAAAGAGAAACGCAAAATCGGTGGTGCGCGGCGGGTCGAGGTACTTGCCGGCAATGTCTCCCGCGGCCTTCTTTATGCCCCGTACCAACTCCTTACGCGCAGCCAGCACGCCGTCCTGGTCGCCCTCGTCGGCGGCGGCGACCAGGCGCAGGTAGTCCTCTTGCGGGAACTTCGAATCGATGGGCATCCACATGCAGCTGTCGGGGTCGTCGCTCGGGCCGGGCAGGCGCACGGCAAACTCCACGAGATCGTCGGAGCCCTCGCGGGTCTTTACGTTGCGGTCGTACTGCGAAGAGGTGAGCACCTCGTCGAGCAGCGCGCCCAGTTGCACCTCCCCCCAGGTGCCGCGGGCCTTTACGTTGGTGAGCACGCTCTTCAAGTCGCGCACGCCTCCGGCCAGCTCCTGCATCTCGCCCAGGCCTTTCTGCACGGCCTCCAGGCGCTCGCTCACCAGCTTGAACGACTCGCCCAGGCGCTTTTCAAGCGTGTCGTGCAGTTTTTCGTCAACGGTGTGGCGCATCTCGTCGAGCTTCTTCGAGTTGCTCTCCTGCATTTCGCGCACGCGCTCGTCGAGCGTGCCGCGCAGCTGGTCGGTGCTCTTCAGCAGCGACGCCTGAACGCGCTCGAGTTGCTGGTTTACCTCGCCGCGCAAACGGCCCGCGTCTTCCGAACTCTCGCGACGGCTGTCGCCCAGCCCTTTTGTGAGGTCATCGCGAATGCGTTTTTCGAGCTCGCGGGTATCGAACTCGGCCTGGCCAGCAGCGCGCGTGAGCAACAGCACGCTCACGACCAGCACTCCGGCGAGAAGAATTACGATTACTATATCCATGCTTGTCCCCTGGGCCTCCGTCGGCCCGGCCGCCAATCACGGCCGCCAATCACAGTCGCGCCAGACTAGCCCGGCGCGCCAGTAGTTGTTAACGCCCGGGGCCACTGGCCACAGTAACCCCGGGCGGCTGCCCGAACAGACGGATGGAGCCTTCCACCGCTTGCCGAACAACCCACCCACATTACACCCACGGCTGGCTCAAAAGCTGAGCCTGCTGCGCATTACCCTGGCGGCCACAAAAAAAACGACCCGGTCGGCATTAATGCCGGCCGGGCCGTCCAGGGGAGATACTGCGAATCGCGATTTTGCGCGTCAGCCGTTATCCGAACCTGGGCCGCTGTCGAGCAGCGGCAGCAGGTACTCAACACCCGGCGAGGAAAGATCACCGGAATCCTCAAGCGGCTCAACACCAGTGACCTGCACGACCAGGGCGGGCACGTAGCAGCCCCCCGCGCCGTCGTCTTCTCGGCCAGCTGAACCGTTGGCCTCATCAGTGCCAGAGTCGGGGCCTTCAACATCGGAAGCAGGCACGTACATGATGCTACTGCGCATACCTACCGCCGTTCCGCAAGCCCACTGCTCGCCGATTTCTTCGACAACGGCCGTGGTCACCTTGCTGCGGTCAAGTACGTTCAGGCCCAGGGGCGAACTCGCGAGGCCCTTGCAGACCCTGAACTCAGGCCAGCGCAGGTGCATGCGGGCCACCTGCCCCCGGTGGTCAATCGACGCCTGTATCCTGGATCCGTACACGCCCGTTCCCTGCACCTGCCGGGGCACAGCCGCGTAGACTTCGGCCACCTGTACGGTCGCGGCATTGGTGTCGGGGTAGCCATCTACAAGAGGCACCGAGGCCACCTTGACCCGGGCGATATCGGCCAGCTGGTAGTCCAGCTGTGACTCGTCGAGGCCGAAGGCGATAGCAACCGCCTTTATTTTTTCAGCGGCTTCGGTGTCTGTCACCGCGTTGTCGGGGTCGCTCTGGGCCTGGAAGCTGCGCGTGGGGTCGAGAAAGGTGAGCCTGCCTTCGGCCGCCTTTATGCTCAGCGTGGCGCCGGTCTTGCGCGCCTTGTAGTCACAGTGAACGGATTCTTCGTCGTGGCGGCCGTCGCTGCGTTTGCGCCGACCGTCAAAACGACAGTCGCCCTTGTTGGCCTTCAGGCTGCGACCGTCCACCGACTTGAGCGCGGTCTTGAGCGCCTTCTTGTCGCCGCTCATCGAGGCAGCTATGCCCGGGTCTCCAGCCACCGAGGCCAATGCTTCCATGGTGGGCACGTCGCCCACCAGGCTGGGAAGCGCGCCGGCGGCCAGGTCAAAGAGCTCGGTGCAGCTCTGTTGCGATTGTGCCGGCACGACCGTCAACTGCAGGGCAGCAAAGACCGCGACCAGGCCGGTTATGTTTCTCTTTGTGGTTTTCATTTTCTTGTTCTCCTCTATGCCTTGATCGTTCAGTTGGGGTCCGAAAACGGACCGTCGCCCGCCGGGTCGCAACCGTCGTAGTAGTAGTAACAGTAGTACCCGTTGGAAGACGGGTCGCTGAATATGTTGTTATAGCGCTCGTTGTCTATGCGGTTGAAGCAGTCGGCCCTGTCGCTGCCAATTGCCATCGCCACCGGGCACTGGTCGTCGTTGTTCGAACCCATGTTGTTGCGCCGCATGTTGTCCATCCACGAGTCCTTGATCGACACCGAGAACGCGTCGTCGGCAAAGTCCTCGTAGTCGGCCCTCAGGCTGGAACCTATCCACATGAAACCATGAAAACCGTCGGCCTGGTGCAGGCGACGTCCGTTCTGCGGGCTGTCGATCGGATCGCGAAACATGCGCCAGGAGTTGGTCAGGTTGTCATCATCCATGCTGTTGCACGATGAGAAGTGCAGGAACTCCATGTCCTTGTCACCCGCGTAGAGCTCGGCGCCCGCGCCGTACTCGGTGCCCGACTCGGGAGCATCTATCCAGCAATCGTTGACCGCGGCTCCACCGTCGAACCTGAGCCTTCCGCGCCAGTGGTTATTGCTGTCGCTGCCGTGCATGAAAATCATCACTGCGTCGCCGTCGTCCATGCGCCAGCCGTCGTTGCAGGGCGAAGCCGCGTCGGGGTCACAGAAGGGACTGCGATCCATGCCGTTGTCCACGAACCGACCGTCCTTGCTGTACCAGCCGTGATCCTCGATTTCGTTGTACCAGCGGTCGACCTGGGCACTCCAGTTCAGGCTGTTGCCAGAGCAGTCCTGGTCCCAGTTGTCTACGCCGTACATCTTGGCCTCCAGGTGGTTGGCCGAAGCCGGGCTCACTGCGAGCATACCCGCCGCGGCCGCGCTCAGCAGCGCGCCGGCCAGCCAGGCCACCACGCGCGTGTCACTGTTGTTGTGTTTGTTATTTCTCATACTGCTTCCTCCGGGTTTATTGTTAGTTGTTTCTCAGGGCTGTGCTGATTGTTCACAGCAAGGTCCATACCAAGGCACGGCCCAGGGCCGGGGGCGCGAAAACACCGGGCAGAACAGCCACGCAAGCGCTCACAGCTGCTCACGCCGCCTACCCAGCTATGCGGCTGCAAACCTGGCTTAGCAGTCGATTGAAACTTGCCTGGGCTATAAATTCAGTCCCAAATGGAACCGCCTTCACAAGGAGCAAGCATCATGACTACAGCCGCCGCCCACCCATCTGTTTCAAGTACCCCCATAGAGCTCGACGGCAGTGATCTCGCCACCGCCTGCGTGCTGTGCAGCCACAACTGCGGCCTGCGCGTAGACGTAGAGCAAGGCCGCATCACGGCCGTGCGGGCCGACGAAACCAACCCCTTTACCCAGGGCTACATCTGCAACAAGGGCGTCACGATTCCGGCCTACGTGGAACACCCCCAGCGCATAGAGCATCCGCTGCGGCGACGCGAAGACGGCAGTTTTGAACAGATCGACTGGGACACGGCCTTGAGCGAAATAGCCGCAGGCCTGCGCGCCCTGCGCGACGAGCACGGGCCGCGCGTGATGGGCATTGCCGGCATCGGCGGGCAGGGCAACCACATGGACGGCGCCTACGCTACCGGCTTTCTGCGCGCCTTTGGCTCGCGCAAGTGGTTTTGCGCCTACGCCCAGGAAAAGACCCAGCACAACCTGGTCGACTCGTGGATCTTCGACGCCTCGCCGGCCAGCTTCCTGCACGCCGACGTGGCCGACAGCTCTTTCCTGCTGATGATGGGTACCAACCCCAAGGTGAGCCACCGCGGCAACCGCGCCACCGAGACCTTTAAGATGCTCGAGAAGAGCGACACCTGCACGCTGGTTGTCGTAGACCCGCGCGAGACCGAGTCCACGCGCAACGCCGACCGCCACCTGCGCGTACGGCCGGGCAGCGACGCCCAGCTGCTGCTGGGCCTGAACGCGAGCATAGTGCAGAACGAACTTTTCGATGCCGAGTTCCTGCAGGCCTCTACCACCGGATTCAACGAGCTGCGCGACCTGCTCGGCCGCGTTGACGTGGCCGAGATGGCCTCGCGCGCGGGCATCGAGGCCGCCGAACTGGAGCAGCTCGCGCGCGATTTTGCCGCCGCGCCGTCGGCCTCGGTCATGTACGACCTCGGCGTCGAGCAGACGCCGTTCTCAACCCTGCTGTCTTACCTCATACGCGTGCTGGCCTGCATAACCGGCAACGTGGGCAACCCCGGCGGCATGCATTTCGTAGAAAGTTTTCTACCGGCCACCGTGAGCGCCAACCGCGGCCAGGAACCCGAACTGGCGTTGGCCTCTAGCATCCCAGCCATACGTGCGCTGGGCAACTTTGCCATGTTCTCGCCCACCTTGGCGCCAGAAGAGATACTGGTCGATCACCCCGAGCGCATGCGCGCGCTCATCGTTGAAGGCAGCAACCCGCTGCTGTCGTACTCCGACACGGGCAAGTGGCGCGAGGCCTTCAAAGCGCTGGACCTGCTGGTCGTGATCGACCCGGCCATGACCGAAACCGCGCGCGAGGCCGACTACGTGTTGCCGGTGCCCTGCGGTTACGAGAAGTGGGAGATAGCCAACTTTCCGCGCCGCCACCCGCAGATAGAGGTGCAGGTAAGACCACCGGTTGTGCCGGCCCCGCCCGACACGAGACCCGAGCCCGAGATCTACACCCGCTTGCTCGAAGAGATGGGACTGGTAGAGCCGCTGCCGGCCGAGCTCGACGAGCTGGCCTGTGGCCAGGACCCGGTAGCCGAGCGCGCCGCGTTTTTTGCCCGTGCGATGGAGCTCGTGGCGGGTCCGGCCTCGCGCGGCCTGGACGCCGAAACGCAGATCATGAGCTGGGCTTACCGCTCGGTGGGCCGCCACATGCCGGCGCCCTCGCTGGTGGCCATCTGGGCGCTGTGCCAGGCCAACGCGATGCAGCGCCACGAGGCAGTGTTGCGCACGCTGGGCGAGGACTGGGCCGACAAGACTCCAATGGAAATAGGCGAGGAGCTGTTCGGCCGCATACTGGCCAACCCCCAGGGCGTGGAGATCGCCTGCCTCGACGAGACCACCAACCTGCTGGACCACATAGGCCACGACGACGGCCGCGCCCACCTGGCCGTGCCCGAGATGATGGCCGAAATGGAGCGCGCGCTCGAGCTGGGCACACCGCACGACCCCGAGTACCCCATGATACTGGGCAACGGGCTGCGCACGCGCTGGACGGCCAACACCGTGCAGCGTCACCCCGATTGGCGCAAGGGACGCGGACCGCACTGCGTGCTGTCGCTGAGCCCGGCCGACGCCGACCGCCTGGGCATAGCCAACGGTGACACCGTGACGCTGTCGACCAGGCGCGCCAGCGTTGAGCTACCGGCCACCGTCGACAAGCGCCTGCAGGACGGGCACGTGGCCATGCCCAACGGCTTCGGCATGCAGCACGAAAACGAACGTGGCGAACTCGAGACCGTGGGTGTGAACATGAACCTGCTCAGCGACGCAGCCGACCGCGATCCGTTTACCGGCTGCCCGCACCACCGCTACCAGCCCTGCCAGGTGGCCAAGGCCTGAAGGGAGCCTCAGCGCAAGGAGCGAAAGGCGGCCGTGCCTATGACGGCCACCGTCACCGCGGGCACCACCAGCAGGAAAACTATGCCCTTGCGAAACCCCGAGGCCCAGGCCCTGGCCTCGGGGGTCTCGAGCGCGGTGCGGCACATTGCGCACTGGGCCGCGGCCGGTTCGGGCACGGCCAGCACCAGCAGCGCCAGGCCGGCGATCACTATGCCCACCAGTGCCCAGGCTACCGCCGCCCGCAAGCCCGTGCCGGGCAGACGGGTGCGCACGCGGGTAGCTGGTCGATTTTTTTCAGCCACCGCCGTTCATCTCGAGTATGCGGTAGGCGTCGGGCAATATGAGCATGTAGAGAAAACTGCCAGTGACCAGCAGGCCAATTACCACTACCAGCACCAGCGACAGGCGCTCGGCGCGCAGGTGCATGAAGTTGAGCCCGATGAACGACACCTTCATCAGCATGGCCGCCAGCATGCACAGCACCAGCGCCACCCTGGGCAGGGGCGAAGCGTCGAGCACCACCATCACGAGGGTGAGCAGCAGCAGTATGCCCCAGGTCGTCCAGTAAACACGGTTGCCGTGTGCCGTATCCTTGTCCAATGTTCCGCTTGTCATAACTCGTATCCTCCAGGCACCGCCACGACGATGCGCGCTCTCACAGCAGGTAAAAACAGGTAAAAACGAACACCCACACCAGGTCGATGAAGTGCCAGTACAATCCGGCCAGCTCCACGCCGCCACTGGTTGCCACGCCGCGCGACATCCGCCACGCGAGCGTGGCCAGCACGATGACACCGGTGAGCACGTGAAAACCGTGGAAACCCGTGATCAGGAAAAAGTAAGCACCGAACAACGGTACGCCCCACGGGTTGTGGTTGAGCCTGGCTCCCTCGCCGATGAGCGTGGTCCACTCGTAGGCCTGTATTCCGAGGAACAACGCACCGCCCAGCAGGGTCAGGAACACCCACTTGGAGGCCCCCGCAAGATCGCCGTCACGGGCGCAACCCACGGCACTGGCCATGGTGGCGCTGCTCGATATCAACACGAAGGTCATGAACGCGATCAGCGAAAGGTGAAATACCTGCGACTGGTCGGGCCACTCGGCAGTCATGGCACGGGCGAAGCCGAAGGCAGCCAGGAAACCGGCAAAGATGAGCCCGTCGCCGACGATGAACACCCACATCATCAGCTTGCGCCAGCCGGTGTCGAAGGGGCAGCTGCCGCCGTCCCAGCGACCGAGCACCGGCATGGATACGCTGCCCGCGGTTTCTGTCACTCCGTTACTCATAATTCTTCGTGGCCTCCTCGTTTTTTCTCTGCTCGTCTCTAAAGTGGCGATTCACAGCAACAACATCATCGCGAACAGGTACAGCCACAGTCCGCCCAGGAAATGCCAGAAGGTCGCGCACAACGACGCCACGCCGCGCACCGCGACCTCGTCGTCCAGTGCACCGCGCCACAGTCGCCACGCGCCCCAGCCCAGCAGCGCCAGGGCCGCCATCAAGTGCAGCGCGTGCAGACCTGTCATCATGTAAAAGCTCGCGGCAAAGGGACCCGTGGGCACAGATATCCCGGCCTGGGCCAGTTGCCGCCACGCGTCCAGCTGGCCCAGGAGGAACAAGAGTCCCAGCAGGCCCGCGCCGCCCACGGCCGCGGCCGCCGAGCCCCAGCGCGACTGGTTGGCGCACCGCCGGCCGTAATCGAGTACGACGCTGCTCAACATGATCAGCCCCGTGTTCCACCACAGGATTCGTGGCAGTGGCATGGCATGCCAATCGGTGCCCGCGCTGCGCACCATGAACGCGCTGGAGAACGCGGCGAACAACATCGTTACCGTGCCCAGGAAAACCCACATCCCCAGCCTGAGCTGGAAGTTTCGCAACTCGCTCCCCACGCCCAGCGCGCTGCCAGTCACCGTAGCCGTCACTGCTGCCTGCATCCGTCTACGCTCCTCAGGCCGTTACCGGCGCTCTGTCAGGAGCCACAGACTGGTCGGCAAAATCCTCGCCCCCCGCGTCAATGCCGTACTCGTAGGGCCAGCGGTGAACCACGGGTATGTGTTCTCCGAAGTTGCCGTGCGGCGCCGGCGACGCAGTGGTCCACTCAAGCGTGGTAGCCTGCCAGGGGTTGCGCTCGGCCACGCGGCCGCGAAAAATGCTCCACACGAAATTACCAAGGAACAGGACCTGCCCCGACACCAGTACGAAGGCGGCCACGGAGAGCAACACGTTGGTGGGCAGAGCGTCAGCAACGTACTGGTAGCTGTCCCAGGCGTAGTAGCGCCGGGTCAGCCCCTGTAATCCAAGAAAATGCTGGCCGAGAAACAGCGTGTAAAACGGCGCAACGGTAAACCAGAAGTGCGCGCGCCCGAGCCCCTCGCTCATGTAGCGACCAAACATCTTGGGAAACCAGAAGTAGATGGCCGTGAAGGTGCCCATCAGCGTGACGCCGCCTATCATGAAGTGAAAGTGCCCGACTACGAAATAGGTTTCGTGCAGTTGTATGTCGGCCGTGGCGTTGCCCAGGAACAGGCCGCCCAGGCCGCCGGTACCGAAGAACGCAACCACCCCCAGCGCGAACAACATCGGTGTCTTGAAGATCACCCTGCCGCCCCACAGGCTGGCGAGAAAGTTCACGCCGATAATCGCCATCGGGATGGTGATGAGCATGGTGGCAATAGAGAAGTACTCGCCCGAGAAGGGGCTCATGCCACTGACGAACATGTGGTGCCCCCACACGATCATACCCAGCGCACCGGTGGCTATGAGCGCGTAGACCGACAACCGGTAGCCGAACACCGGCTTACGCGTGAAGGCCGGCAGCACGTCGAAGGCAATACCCAGCGCCGGAAGAAGCAAAACATAAACCTCGGGGTGGCCGAGAAACCAGAACAGGTGCTGCCACAGCAGGGGTGAACCGCCACCCGCCTGCACCAGTTCGCCGCCAACCACCAGGCCCGCGGGCAGGAAAAAGCTCGTGCCCAGGTGGCGGTCGAACAGTAACATGACCGCGCCGGCCGTGAGCGCCGGGAAGGCCAACAGCCCCAGGATGGCCGCCACGAAGTACGACCATACCGTGAGCGGCATGCGCATCATCGACATGCCCGGCGCGCGCATACTGAAAATAGTGGCCACGTAGTTGAGACCGCCCATGGTGAAAGAGACTATGAACAGCGCCATCGACAGCAACCAGAGTGTCTGCCCCATGCCCGAGCCGGGCACCGCCGACTCCAGCGCGCTCAGGGGTGGATAGGCCGTCCAGCCCGACGCCGCGGCACCTCCCTCCACGAAAAACGCCCCCAGCATGACCAGCGCACTCACCAGCCCTACCCAGTACGAAAGCATGTTGAGCAGCGGAAAGGCCATGTCGCGAGCACCGATCTGCAGGGGGATCAAGAAGTTTCCGAAACCGGAAACGAGCACGTAGGAGATGAAGAAAAACACCATGATTGTGCCGTGCATGGTAACAAGCGCGATGTAGAACTCGGGCATCATGTAACCGCCCGGCATTCCCTCGGGGAACAGCTTGCCCAGGAATTCGATGGGCTGCCCCGGCCACGCGATCTGCAGGCGAATGAGTATCGACAGCAAGGCGCCGATACCCGCCATGACAAAGCCCGTCACGATGTACTGTATGCCGATGACCTTGTGGTCAAAGCTGAAGATGTACTTGCTCCAGAAACTCTGCGGATGATCAGACATGTTACGCGTTCCCCTTTTTCTGGACGTCGGCTTTTCCAATAACGGCCGCCGCGCCGAAGAACGGTTCCTCATCGGCGAGCCACTTTTCGAATTCCTCGGCCCCGAGCACGTGCACCATTCCCTGCATGCGGTAGTGCCCCATGCCGCAGAGCTCGGTGCACGCGAGCTCGAAGTCACCCGTGCGGGTTGGGAAGAACCTGACTTCGGGCGACATGCCCGGTACGGCGTCCTGCTTGACCCTCATGTTGGGAAGGAAAAAAGAGTGGATAACGTCGCGAGAAAACAGCTTCACCCGGGCCATTCTTTCCACCGGCAGGTAGATGTTGTTCACCAGCACGAGGTCGTCGGCCGAGGCCGGATCGTCGGGGTCGAGCCCCAGCGGGTTCTCGGCGTCGTCGAGAAACTGCAGGTCAACCCTGCCCCACTTGCCGTCGGCGCCAGGGTAGTGAATGTTCCAGGCGAACTGCTGCGCGGTGACGCGAACCGCCACCGCCTGGGCGTTGCCATCGCTGCCGTAGTACTCGGCCCATACCGGCATGCCGATCATGAGCACGCCGCCCTCGGCAATGAGTGTCATCATCACGGCCAGCGCCAGCGAGATGCGCCGCTCGGTGGTGTGCGTGGCCATGCGATGCTCGATGCGGCTGCGGCCGGCGCCCTTCCAGATGAACCAGGCCAGCACCAGGTGGCCGACCAGGAACATTCCCCCCGCGCAGGCCAGCACGAAGTTGAGCATCGCGTCGATGCCTTCCCCGTGGCGCGAAGCCAGCTCGGGAAAGAAATCCTGGGAGCCGTAGGCAGCCGTCACCAGGCCGGCCAGCGCAAACAGCGCCACGACGGCCTCGGCTTCAACGCCCCGTTTCTTTTTGCTCACCGATTGCCCGCCGTCAGATTCGCTGCTCATACCCGGCTGTTCTCCTTTGCAGTGGCCGCTGTCCTGCCCGCCCGGGGCGCAACCCGGACGCAGGCGCGGTCTTTTACCACGCAAACGCTTTGCGAAAGCGGTGCCAGATCGGGCCAAGGCTGTGCGTAACTGGGAAAAGGCGCGGGGAGTCTGCCCGAATGCTGAACCGCGGCCTCGCCTGGGGGCGAAGAATCCCGACCTTGCTTCCCACTAGTGAGAAGCACGCCCCACGGTTTTTCCGAATCCTGCTTCGCACAAGCAGGAGAGCTTGCGTAGCTTTGAAGCCGAGCTTCAGTCGGTCACGAGCGCGACCGTGTCGCCGAGCTTTATTTCTCCAGCACGGGAGACCCCGGCGTAGCTGCCAAGATCCTGGCCGGCGTCGGCCACGATGCTGCGCAGCACCGACGGATCGTCAGCCAGGCCGGCCGTAGCGCGGGTGGTCATGCCGCACCTCACGGTGGGCAGGAGCGAATCGAGTTCGACCTCGCCTATTTTCAGGCGCGCGCCCTGCCAGCCGGCCTCCACGAGGCCCTGCTGGTCGTCGACCGTGCGAATGAGCAGGTTGGGCCTGAAGCGCGCCGGCTCCCAGGCGGCCGCAGGGTTGAGCCCGGCCATGTGCTCGAGCGATGCCGTGGTAAGCAGGTGCAAGGGAAAGGCGTCGAAGTAAGTGCCCGGTGGCGAGGTGTGCTCCATGAGTTCTTCGGGAAACACCGACAGGTCTGGCAGCGCTTCGCCGGGCAGGCGAGAGAACATCTGCCGTATTTCTTCTTCGAAATCCTCGTTATCGGGCGCGCCGCGGCGGTAGTGGGTCGTGTTGTCGGCCGGCTGTCGCGGCCACAGAGTGACCTCACGGCCGAGCAGGCGCGAGAGTACTCCGTTGACGTCGGGGGCGTCGCTGTCCAGGCTCGAGCCGTCGGGCAGAATCATGCGTACTGGCCCGATACCGCTCTCTTCTGAGGCCGAGCTGTAGCTAGCCGAGCAGCGCATGAGCAGGGGCATTTTCTTGGCGCCGCGTATCTCGCCTGCTTTTTCGTCGCGCAGCGCCCAGCCGCGGTCGCCCGCCACCCCGTCTCTGCCCTGGCTGGCACTGGCCAGGGCTTCACCCTGCATGGACTTGACCGGGTAGCGCCACAACCCGGCCAGCTCGCCTATAGTCGTTGTTGTCATCGTCGGCCGACTATAGGGCATAGCAGCGGGCCGCCCAAACACGGTCAGCGTCCCGCCGGGCGAAACATGGCAGCCAGGTAGGCGCCCAGGAACCTGGCCAGGAAAGAGGCGAGCTGCGCAAGCTCGCCCAGCCGTTCGCGCCTGCCCAGGAAGACCGCCAGCTGCGGCTTGAGGGCGACAGCAAAGAAATCGTCCCAGTCGTCGGCTTCGAGCCTTATGCTGTAGTCCCAGTTGACCGGCTCGCGTACCTTCCCTGCCAGGCGGACCTCGTCGTCCACCGTGATTTCCTCGCTGCCTATGTCCATGACCAGGCACTTGCGCCGCCCCAGTCCCCTCGACCAGAAGATCACGCCTGCATCTCCCTCGTGTAGGCCACGAGATCAGGCTCCCCCGGCCTGGCAGTGCAGGGCGCGAGAACGCGTGGCGCCAGCAGGCTGACCAGCAGGCAGCCCGCGAAGCGCAGCGCGGGCAGCATCAGGCCAAGCAGGAAAGAAACGCCCCTTTCACGGGCAAGGAAGGCCACCACCCCCGGGTCGCCCGCCACGCGGGTAAAAGCCAGGATGTCGCCGCAGTCCATCAGCACCACGTAATCCCAGTTGACCTTGCCCTCCACGATGCGCCCCCTCAGGCTGAGCGCGTCGCTGCCTGCCTCGAGCTCGGCCACCGCCAGCTCCATGGGAAGCTCCAGCTTACCCAGGCCCTTGCTGCGCAGCCTCACGGCATCTCCTCCACCGCCTCGTCCGACAGGTAACCGCTGCGCTTGGCCGCGGCCACCATCTCGGGCTCTTCCCACGGCAACTGTATACCCAGGTCAGCCGCCACCACGCGACTGCAATTGTAGCCGGGGCCCATTATCACCATGCCCCCTGGGTGGGTGCTCGCCCCGCCCACGTAGAGCCCGGCCAGGGGTGTGCGATTGGACGAGCACTCGGGCAGCGGGCGGTTGAAGCCCATCTGCAGGCTGCTGTACGCGCCGTGCTTGATAGAACCACGCTTCATGGTGGCCAGGTGCTCGGCTATATCGTGCGGCGACCAGTGCACCCGCACCCTGCAGTTGGCCTCGGCCAGGTTGGGTGCGTAGCGCTGCCAGGTCTGCATGCAGCTCTCTGCAAAACCAGCAGCCTCCTCGCCCCACGGTCGATCGTAGGGCGCCCAGGTCTCCCACCTGAGCGCGTGCACCGGTCCGAGCGGCACGTGCGCGGGCGATTGCAACGGGTCAAACAGGCTGGGCACGCTGGCGTGCCCGGCATCGGCGCGCGCCTCCCCGGCGCTGGCGGCTGCGTAGTGGGCCACCACGTCTTCGGGCGACTGGTAGCCCATCACCACCATCAACGCTTCGTCCACCGACTTGTCGTAGCCCTCGTAACGCGGCGCTTCTCCCACGATGCCCGAGTTAACGATGAACATGCTGGTGTGCTCCCACTCCCACTGCTCGGCCACCTGCTTAAAATGGACGGGCAACTCGCAGCCGGCGGCCAGGCCCGTAAAGGTCTGCTCGGGGTTGAGGGTGCTCACCACGGCCCTGGCCCTGAACTCGCGGCCGTCGGCGGCGAGCACGCCCACCACGCGCCCTCCCTCGGTCAACAGGGATCGGGCCGCGCAGCCGGTTATCACATCGCCGCCGTGCTCTTCCAGGCCGCGCCGCAACGCCGACGACAACTGGTGCGAACCCCCACGCACTATCGAGTTGTTCAACAGGCGGTGCACGTAAATCGGCACCAGGAAACCAAGCCCTCCCTCGTCGGGGTCGAGACCGAATACGCAGGCGAGGTAGAGAAAGGCGGCCTCCACACGCGGATCCTCGAAACCGTAGTCAGCGATGACCTCGCGCGGGGTCATTTCCGAAAAAGCCGCCATGCGCTTTCCCAGTTCGTCGGAATTTTCGAGCAACTCGGTCTGCTCTATGGGCGGGATGGGCGGAAAATAGGTAGCCGGTACAAGAAAGCGCTCGCACATCTGCGCCATTTCGTCGGCCATGCGCCTGAACCGCGAACCGTCGCCCAGCGACAGGGCTTCTATGGAACGCTGCGACTCGGCCGGGTCGAGCGCCAGCGTTATCGAATGACCGCCCTCGTACAGGAAGGCGGCCTGGCGGGCAGGACGAGCAAAGGCCACGCCGCGCGACGCCAGGTCGAGCTCGCTCACCGGCGGCATCAACTCGGCCAGCAACATGTAGACGGCGTGATGGTTGAGCCGAAAGCCCGACAGCTCCTGGGTGACCAGCCCTCCCCCGGTCTCCACGTACTTTTCGAGCACGGCCACCCGCGCACCGGCGGCCGCCAGGTAGGCACCGCAGCACAGGCCGTTGGGACCCGCACCCACGATGATAACGTCGTAGTCGTTGCTGTTCGAACCTTTCATTTCATCAACCTCTCAAAGAACCGTTCGGCTGGCCTGTTGGTCCACCAGTCCTGTTGGCGCACGCCCAGGTCTTCGCCCATGGCGCACGCGGTCACGTAGCCGTTGCCCAGGTGGGTGAGCGAAGCCGGCCACACCCCCTGGCTGAAGTAGAGACCCTCTATGTCCGCACGCGACGGCATGCGGCCCTGGTACCACTGGCCACCACTGCAATCGCCGCCCAGTTCGTGGCCGTACACCGCCGAGGGGTTACGCCGCCAGTTGTCGACCGGGGTCGTGTAGCTGTCGGCCACGCGGCGCTCGTCGAAGCCCGCTATCATCGCCCGCAGGTCCTCCACGTGTGCCTCGTGCAGGCGGTCGGTCAGCTCGCGATCGTCCCAGGCTTTAACCCCGCCGTAGCGACGCAGGTTGACAGGGTACTCCACCTCGTAGACGACCACCGACTGGCCTTTCGGGCCCAGCCTGGTCGGGTCGACGGCGCCCAGGTTGTACATCTCGCCAACGTCGGCGGCCATGCCGAACAGCTCCTCGTTTTTTGCCAGCTGGAAGCTCAGCTTGGCGTGCTCCCAGCTGTCCCAGGCCCTGAGCGGGAAAGCGCAGCGCGCCACGTCGGGATCCCACGACGCCGACTTCCATTCGGGCACGCGGTCAAACAACACGTAGCTGGTAAAGGCGCAGTGGCCGGTCATGTCCCAGTCTTTCATTCGCCTCCACAACCCGGGGTCCGCCTGCTCAAGCCTGCGCTCGCCGAGCATTTCCAGTGCCAGCGGTGGGCTCACGTGCAGGTTGACCGCGTGGCGGGCCCGTATCTCCAGCTCGGGATAAGGTGAGTCGGCCGACAGCACCACGCCGTCGGGCCTGCCGCCGGCAAAGGTAACCTTCTCGACCGGCGCGTTGAACAACAGCGTGCCTCCGTGATGACGAAAACAGCGAACCAGCGAATGCACGAGGTGGTGCATTCCGCCGCGGGGAATACCCAGGGTTACCGTCATGGCCAGCAACTGCATGAGGGCACCTTCACCCTTCTCGGCCACGTCGCCGAAAGTATTGATGGCGGCCCCGCCGAGCAGGCTCATCTTGACACGCTCGTTTTCGTAGAGCAGGTCCACCATCTCGAAGGCGTTCATGCTCTTGAAGTCAGCCGGCGAAAAACCCACCAGCTCGCCCAGGCTCCATATGTAGTCGAGGCCTTCGTCAGACGGCTGCGAGAAAACCACGCGCTCGAGAATTTCGACGCTGTTCGATTGCACCGCGGCCACCAGGCGTGAAAAAGTATCGGCGTCCTTCTCGCTGTGCCGTGAAAACGCCGCGTGGGTTTTCGCCGGGTCGTAGGAGTACAGAAGGTTACTGCCGTCCTTCCATATCGTGCCCGCGGGAATTTCGGGTATCACCAGGTCCAGGCCGAAGCTGTCCAGGTCGAGGTCGGCCCAGACCGGGCTCATGGTGAGAAAACAGACCCCGGCGTGGGTGTCCACCGGTACCCCCGCACCGAATATGTCCTCGGTAAGGGCGAAGGGCCCGCACTCGTTGCGACGCTCGACCACCGCCACGGCCAGCCCCGCACGTTGCAGGTAGCAGGCCGCGGCCAGGCCGTTTATGCCCGCTCCGACCACGACCACGTCAAATTCCGTTTGCATTGTATACCTCCAAGGTTCACAATGTGCAAGGTGCTACCTTGCACTTAGGGCAACTGTAACCCATTTCGCCCCGGTGTGTCAAGGCAGGCAGATCAATGTAGAAGGTGACACATGAAAGAAGCCGCAAAACGACCCCCCAGCCGGCCCCGCGACGGTGGCGCAAGCCGCGACAGGCCAGGCGCCCCGGCAACCGTCCCCGCTGACTGGATAGCCATGAAAACACTGCGCGACCGCAGCGGCGCCACGCGGGCCACCGTGGCGCACTACCTCAAGCTGGGACTGTTGCCCCGGCCGGTTCGTACCGGGCGCAACATGGCCTGGTACGACCCGGTCTGCGTCGAGCTGATGGAAGCCATCGGCGAGCTCAGAGAAAAGAGCCGGGTGTCGCTCGCCGAGATCGCCGACATGGTGGTCGAACACGGCTTTGACCACCTCAAGGCCCTGTTGGCCGCCACCAGGCGCAGCCAGCGCAACGTGGTCGAAGCACTGCGGGCCTCGGCGCCTGAAACACGACAGGCGGCACTCGGGCGTAAAGGGATAAGCAAGTCGGTTCTCGACGAGCTCGAGAGACTGGACCTGGTGACGCTCACCGACGGCAGCTACGACCCGGACAGCGTGGCCGTGATCGACGCCGTTGACGCCCTGAGAACGGCCGGCCTGGACGAGCAGACCGGCTTCGCGGTGTCAGACCTTGAAGCTTACCGACAAGCGGTCGGCGGCCTGGCCGAAGCAGAAATGGAACTTTTCAACCGCAGGGTGCTCGGTCACGGGCCCGCGGACCGAACCGAGCAGGTGCTAGGTCCCGCCTTCGATAGCATGGAAAATTTCATACTCGCGCTGCGCCGCCGGCTGTTGTTCGGCCTGGTAGAGGGTCAGACCGACTGAACCCTGGCCCTGGCGGATGGATCCGTCGGCACCTGGTCGGGGCTGACGAAGGCCGGGTTCTCGCGGTCGCGCAGGTCGGCCATACGCCGATGGGCGAGATACACCCAGGGATCGTCGCCCGGTAGTACGTAAAAGCGCTCGGCGCGCGCGGCCTCGAAGCTACGCTCGGCTATGGCGGCCGCCGAGGTGGCGCCCACCATTGCCTGGTCCATGGCGTCGGCAACCACCTGCCGCTCACCGCCGTCCACACCTATGTCGGCGCGTGACGCCGGGCGGTTGCGCGAGGCGCTGTTGATGTTGGTCGTCACGGCTTCGGGACACAACACCGACACTCGTATGTCGGCTCCCTTGAACGAAAGCTCGTGGTGCAAGCATTCGCTCATGGCCACCACCGCGTGCTTGCTCGCGTGGTAGGCCGCCACGAAGGGCATCGACGTCAACCCCGCCATCGACGAGGTGTTGATGACGTAGCCCTGTTGGCTGCTTGCTATCATGCGGGGGATGAAGGCGCGCAGGCAGTTGGCCACGCCGAAGACGTTTACGTCGAACACCCAGCGCCAGTCATCGTCGCTGCACTCCCAGGCCGACCCCGCGCAGAACACGCCCGCGTTGTTGCACAGCAGGTTCACCTGCCCGTACTCGGCAAAGGCCCGCTCGGCCAGCGACTCGACCTGGGCAGTACTGGTAACGTCGGTGACCACCGGCAACACCGGCGCACCGCCCGCGCCTATCTCGGCCGCGGCAAGCGCGAGGGGGGCCTCCTCTACATCGGCCAGTACCACCTTCATGCCCTCGGCCACGGCGCGCTCGCCCAGGGCTTTTCCTATTCCACTGGCGCCACCCGTGATGACGGCCACCCTACCGGTAAAATCATGCATTGCTGGTCCTTGGTTATCTCCCCGGTCAAGGCTACTACAGCCGCCGAGCACTGGCCACACTCTTTCTGCCCCGCCTGGAAAGTCTTACCCTCCCCCGATTCGGTGGTCACTCGATTTCTTCAGTACTCGGCCCGTAACCCCAGCTCAAGACTGCGGCCGGGTGCGGGAGCCACGTCGCGCAGGAACGACGTGGGGTCGCGTATGTCCTCGTCGAGCAGGTTGCGCCCCCTTGCAAAAACGGTCCATTGCCCTGTGCCCGCGCCCCCGAAACTGAAGGCCACCGAGGCCCTCAGCCTGTTGCTCGCCGCGGTCTGCGATTCGCCTGGACCAGGGTGCCGCTGCTCCTCGCTGCGCATGGCCGCCAGGTCACCGGTCAACCGCCCCCCCGGATGCGTCCAGTCAAGTCGCGCGCCCCAGCGAGGGCCAGGCATCCTGGGAACCTCGCCGCGGCCGTCGGCCAGGCGACCCCGGGCGATATCCGCAAACAAGTGCAGGTCAACCGACAACGTCGAACCGGAGACCAGCGGCACGCCCAGCTGAAATTCTCCACCGTAGAAATTCGCGTCCTCGGCCACGTGCGCGAACACCGGAAGGCATTCACCCCCCGGCGGACACGACCCGACGATCGCAGAGCTGGACTCGTCGAACACCTCACCCGTCGCCAGCTCGGCCACGTAATCGTCCACGTGGTTGTAGTAGGCGTTGAGCTCGCCCGTCACCCCTCTGCCCTCGCGCCGCCACGCGATTTCCAGGCTGCTTGCCTTCTCGAGGCCCAGGCCGGGGTCACCCTTACTGTATATCCCCTTGCCGTGATGCTCACCGTCGGCGAACAACTCCACAAGGTTGGGCGCCCTCCCTGAACGAGAGAGCGACAGGCCCAGGTAGTCGATGCTGCCCACGCGGTACATCGCCGAGGCAGACAATGACACCGCGTCGTGGCGCGGATCGCCGCCCGCCCCGGCGTCGACAGCGCTTGTCTCCAGCCTGCCGCCCAGTTCGAACAGCCAGCGGCCCAGGTGCAAGTCCTCGACCACGAAGATTGCCGCGGCAGAAGTATCCGCGTCGGGAATGAACGCTTCCTCGCCCGAGGGCTGAAACTCGCGGGCACTGAGCTGGACACCCACGACACCGTGCCAGTGCTCGCCGTGTTGCTGCGGCAGTTCGATCCTGGCTTGCCAACCCCTGTTGGAGAAACTCGTTCCGACCTGGCCGTCTTCGAGTTCCCTCTGCTCGAAATCGCTCGCAGACGCCTTGACCCGCAGTGACTCAAAATGGCCGAAGGGTTCCAGCAACTCGGCCTTGAACTCCACGGCGCTGCGAGCGATGTCGATACGGACACCGTGCTCACCGGGCACGCCGTAGTTGTTGTCCATGCCCGAAAGCGCCATTCCCAGCCAGCCACGATCGCCCAGGCGGGAAAACCCCACGCTACCGTCGCGCTGGCGGCCGTCGCTGTTGGCAAGCACGCCCGGCCCCGGCAGGGACGCGGCATCGCGGGCCCGGTAAACTCCCTCGAGGTGGGTTGCCCACCGTCCCTCGCCCGCATCCAGCGACAACACCGTGCTGTTTTCATCGGTCGCCGTATCGTGGCGCTGCTCAAGTATACCGGTCGGACCCGGCGGCGCGTGATCGGGCACGCGGGAGTCGATAACGTTGACCACTCCGCCTATCGCCCCGCTCCCGAACAACAGCGTCGACGGACCGCGCAGCACCTCGATCCTGCTGGCCAGCCCCGGATCCAGCACGACCGCGTGGTCCGGGCCAAGAGCCGACGCGTCAAAAACCGGCTGCGAATCACGCAGGACGAGGACCCGGTCGGCGCCGTGCCCACGAATAACCGGCACCCCTACAGACGGTCCTGCCGACGACGACTGAACCCCGGGCTGAAACGACAGTGTCTCGCCGAGGGTAGAAGCGGCGTGCTGCCTGAGAGCCTCGCCGGCGAGTACGTTGACCGCCTGTACCGATGTGCGTCGCGCCCTGTGCAGGGGGGCTGTTACAACTATCTCCTCCACCAGCGGATCGTGTAACAGGACCCCGTTATCCCCCTCCTCCCCGACAGCCTGCCGGTGCTCACCGCCGTCCACTCCGGCGCGGCTGCCAGCTTCGGCTGCCCAAGCGGCCGGCGGCCCACAGGCCGCGCCCAGCAGTGCAGCGGGCAGCAGTGCCGCGAGCAACGCCCGGAATACCAAGCGGCCGGCTGCCCCGCGCAGCTCGCTCAGGGTCGTGTCTCCAATCGTGTTGAAAAGTGTCATACGTAATTACCTCACACCAGCT
>JACKQG010002272.1_pt1 | contig 25372 bp, 14 predicted proteins | sample 8237621 | NCBI WGS metagenome assembly JACKQG01 (sample SAMN15677084, study PRJNA649215) | marine metagenome | biome: marine; feature: Black Sea; material: saline water; isolation source: suspended particulate matter (SPM) from the Black Sea western gyre | collected 2013-06-09/2013-06-10 | depth... | reverse complement strand
GTTCCGGGGATCAGGCGCGACCAGTGCTCGATGACGCAGTTATTCCAGTAGCCTGGCTTCCAGGTTGTCCAGGCGGCAAGGTTGTCCTGGCCTTCGATGTGATAGGTCCGCACGTCACGGGCATGGCGTGCTACGCGCATGCCGTGTTCCAGGCGGCCCGGATGACGGTTCAACAGGTGCATCCACAGGCTGTTCGAGGTTGCCAACGGCTCGTAGTTCGTCCCGGAGACGCCAGCCCGCTCGATCCAGTTCATCCCGAACACCTGCCATCCGAAGCAATTGTTGTAGCCGCCGCCGGGCATCAGCGATTTCCGCTCGATCTCGGCCAGAGAAAAGTGCGTTCTGGCAGGTTCGGCGATCTTCTCGTGCATCATGTACGGCCCCAAGTCAGACAATGCCCCAGCCGCGCCACAATGCTCGGGCGAAGGCAGCGCGAAGACTCGCTTCTGGTAACGTTTCGCCCCGAGCAGCGCCGCGCGGGCGTCTCCGGCAGAGAAGCACAAGCGGAACTCCTGCGCCTTGGCCGATGCGTCCTCAAGCCAGTGAATCTCTTTGTATTCTCCAGGAAACGGGCTAAGGCGGACCACGCCGTCGCCGCCGAACTGAAACGCCGAAGGAAACTGCTGCCAAAAGTAGCGCGGCGAGACCGTGCAGCCAACCTGCCCTCGGTCACAGCGAACAATGCCGTCGGCGAAGTCACCGGCCGCAACCTCTTGATTAGCCTCAGGGCCGAGTTTGAACAACTTGTAGCCGCGGAAGGTCGCCGAGCCCGGATTCGTCGACTTGGAGCGGCCCGTTGTCTGGATACCCAGGTTTACCTTCCAGTGCTCCGTGCCAATCGAGTCCTGATTCAGCAGTACGGATTCGTCGGCCCGGCCGCCGAGCGATTCTTTCGGTTCGCCCAGACCATCGAAGTGCCACTCGCTTTTGCCCTTGCCAATGCGAGTCAGCAACGACCAATCATCAAAATGAGGTTCGCCGATCGGTTGAGAGGAATTGTTCGTCAGGATCGCATCAACGTCGCAGTGGCTTTGACCGGCGTGGAACGTCATGAATACTTCATACCCGTACAGTCCGGGCTCAAAAGCGCCTTCTTCATTCGATACGTGCCTGCCCTGCGCCAACACCTTCACCATGACCGGTCCCTTCTCCAGAATCCGCACGGTCTCCGTGCCGGCGCTGGAGTAGTAGCTGCGACCCTCCGGATCAGTCACCACCGAGCCAAGTTTGAGGTCAGGGTGCACGATCGTCTGTCCATCCACGGTCACCCTGTCAAGAAGGTTAAATGCCTTCTTGGATATCTCAAACTGTGCAGTGTCGATGTTGATACGCTTGTCGTCTTCGTCCACGCACATCTTCGTTTTCGGCCTCGGAGTGATGGACTTCGTGTCGACCAATTTGTAGATAGGCTTAGCCGGTTCGTTGGCAGTCCGATTGAAGGTTACCAGCACCCAGCGGATGGAGTTGTCCTGTCGCCACCACCTGGACAGCACGCGAAATTGCGCCGGCACTTCCGTACCGTCGGGACCGAGAACGTGAAGTTCCTTCGTGTCAGTCGCCTGGCCTACCAGCAGCGGCACGCCGTTGGAAACCACTTGCATACCGCGTTCCCCGTCGCCGGGCCGCAGGTCAAGTGCCATTTCGATGTCCGCGTTGCCGGACACGGCGACGACGTTCAACAGCATAGCGACAATCAAGGCTATTGGCTTGCCTGTTCCGTACATTGCTCGAAGCGTAGGTTGATGTTGTGTGAACAGTTCGAAGCGCTTCATCCTCAGAACGTGTTTTGAAATTCTGGAAATCTAACGTTTGGGTGTGATTCCTCCCCCGTGGGATACGCTTCCAGCGTGTCAGATGTCCCAATGACAGGCAGGATGCCTATCCCACGGCAATTTCAAAACACGTTCTCACAGCTCTTTCCCAAATGATCATTGATTCGAGGGTTTCGCTTTACCCAGGCACACGATTTCGCCTGCCTTTGTGGATACGTAGAGACACCCGTTGGCCGCTGCCATTCCGTCCCAGACGATCGGGGCGAGGTCCTGTGTGACGATCAGTCGGCCGTCGCTAGTCGAGAAGACGGCCAGCTTGCCACTCTCTGTGGCACAATAGACGTGCTCTCCCGCGAGGACCATCGCGTTGACTGGGGCGTCTGTTGCAGCGGTGACATTCCATCGGGCGCCCTGCATGAGTCGTTCGGTTCGAGTTAGCTCTCCGCCATCCACCGGGACCCTCGACACTTTTCGATAGGAATACCACTCTCGGTCAAAGGTCTCACATTCATCGGGCGTGAAATCGCGTCGAAACAGGCCGCAACGGTCCTCGGTCGCCCCGATCAGCACGTTCTCTCGAAAAACGACGGGTGGTCGCCGCTTGATGCGATCTCCCGAGCGGCCCATTCGCGGGCCGTAGCTCCAATGCCCACGCGGCGCGATCACGCCGGAACTGCCGGTTGCGTAGTGGGCGAATCCGCCTTGAGGTACGACCGACGATTCGCCGGTCATTCGGTCAAATAGCCAACGTGACATGGCTACCTTGTCACCCTCGCAGACCATCAGGTCGTAGTTGTCGAATTCCAGGCCGGCTGCCGCGTAGTAATGGTGATCCGGCAGATCGTTCACGCACGTGCCCCAGCGAACTTGGCCGGTTACTGCATCGACTGCAAAGACTCGTACGCCACCTTCGGCCAAATACTGTCTGCCTGCGGCAAAGTAGGCGGTTCCGTCGACCACCAGGACACTTCCGGCGACCGGCCACGGCGATTCAGTCTGGCCGAACGCTACGATCTGTTCCTCTCCAGCCGCCGCCTGCAGACGCCATACCAATGCCCCCGAACCACCCTGCAGGCAATAGACCCAGCCGCTGCGTGTACCGAATAGACACAGCCCACGCCAGATGGTGGGTGGCGTGTCGACCCTGCCGTCTGCAACGAAACGCCACAGCTCCCGTCCGTTCCGAGCGTCGATTGCCACGACTTCATGGGCGTCCGGCCGCGCCACCAGTAGCTTTCCCTCCGCCACGACCGGCGCAGTGACAGGGCCCCGGATAAACGGGTTGTATCTCCAGTCTTCCGCAAGGTGACTGTCTAGGCGAGCGGCGGTTGGTTCCGTACCGTGGCGTAAGCTTCTTGCTTGCGAATTTGCTGCAAAAGGCAAGCTGGAAGCTCGCCCCACGGGCAAATTCCGATCTGCCGCTCGCCTTACAGGTGCGCCGAGCGGTCGAGTCCATTTCGTTTCGAATACGATCGGCAACTCCATGGTCGTGCTGCCGCTGCGCTGGGCGTCTCCGCGATAACAGGGCCACCGGTCGCCAACTGCGTCGACGTCAACCAGCTTCGCTTCACCGGCCGTTTCGAGATGTGCCGTTGGCAACTCGTTCTGTTCCCCCACGTCGCTTCCACCGGGGCGTTCGGGCGCAAGGGCGACGAATCCTTTGAGCATGGGCCAGCATACGCAGTTCTTCGGCGCCACGTAGACCAGTCCGTTTGCGGGCACGAAGCCGGTAGCCCGACTGCAGGTTCCCTTGGAGATTCGGTGGGCGTCAACGTCACCGGTGGCCAGATCTGTGAAGTGCATTTCACCGGCGATCATAAACTTGGGTGTGGCCACGGGCGGGAAGCAATGCCCCGTTCCCACTGAGTACGTTCGCTTAACCTCACCCGTGCGTGGGTTCATGCCCTCCGTGTTGCGACCGTCACGGGTCCAGAGCAGCCCATCCACGAATAACGCCCGGGCCTGCCCGTAATGCCCACCCGGTTCGCTCGATCTTCCACACAGGTAGCTTCCATCATCGGCCGAGACAACATGGATTTCGTTGCCCTCAGCGAAGTCCGTGTAGGTGGAAGTTTCGAACGCCAGCAGTCCCGCGTGGTAGGAACTCTTGGTTGCCCGCCCCAGCCATTCGTAATCTTCAGATTCGTTTCGAAAACGAGCCTTTCCCTGGCGCCAAACCTCGCTGCCCGTTGCCAGATCGAGACGCAGAACCCCGCATTGCTGACCCCGTCGCGGATTGCCCCGGACGAAGAACACGGCATTGTCCGAGACGGAAACGCAGCCGGGAATGGAAGCACTCCGCCGCCACAATTGCTTTCCAGTGGCGACATCCAGGGTTCGAATCGAACTATTGTCTACGGTGACGAGCACGCCGTCTTGATGAAAGACCTCGATCGGTGCTCCCGCGGCATTATACTCTCTGACCGTCTCGCCCGAGTCCGCATCCCAGGCCTGGAGCTTCCCCTGGTGCACGACAAAGAGGAGCTTGTCTGAGGCGACCGGATCGGCAGCTCCGAGCGGTGCCGGCTCGATCGAGCGCGACCAAAGTCGCAGTCCGTTGAATGCGTCCCGGGCAATGATGCCGGCATAGAAATTCCGCCCGCCAGCGGAGATCTGGTAACCCGGCGCCCGCATGGGGCCGGCGATCCAGCGGATGCGCCGCGGCGGAGACGATACGGTATCCGCACAAACAGCGTTCCCCGTTGCGTTGTAGCGTGGATGGGTCCACTGGTCGAGTTCAGTCGGCCACGACTTTTCGATCCGCGCCCATATGCCATGCTGCTCGCGAACCTCGAACTCTCTTATGCCAGCCTCCCGCAGCATGTTCTCAAGGTGCTGACGAGTAAACTGTCCGTCTGATTCGACCACATCGGCGGACCTCCCAACGATGGCAACACCTCCGGGCCTCAGCACACGGAGGACGTCATTCAGAGCCGCGCCGTATCGTGTCATGTCGTCCATGACGACAAGGTTCACCAGATTCTCCGCATACGGCAACTTCTCCAAGGAGCACTCGCGCACGATCACCGTGCCGTAGGCTGAGGCAAGGTTGCGGCGAGCCGTTCTGACTCGGTTCTCGTCCGGCTCCAGCCCCTCAACGAAGAACTTGCTATGCTGGACAAGTTCTCCGGTCAACAGCCCCGTATCGCATCCCACGTGAATGCAGAGTCCCTTGTCGCAACCAGCCCACTCGATCAGCCACGCGGCAACGAGATTTGGTTTCGGCTCAGCCGAGACGCCGGGTACGGCCGATATGCAGGCAGCAGCACACATCACGAGGCACGTAATGCAGCGTCTTGCTGTTCGCCCCGGTCTCTCGATTCCGACGTGGAAATCTATTGCCCGCGTGCTGAGTTCGAGGCTAGTTGCTTGCTTGAATGTTCCCATGTTTCTCTTTCCATTTTCGTGTGCTGCAACTCAGTTTGACGAATCCGTGACAGGATTTCGCCCGCGAATAGCGGCGTCGGCCCCGTCCAGCCGCCTTTGTGTTCGTAGCTGACGATGGTTTGCATGTCGTGGTACTCATGTGTCGCGCCGAACAAAATCTCGACGGAGGAGTCACGCACCGACAGGATGCGCGTGGGCTCGAACAACAAGGACGCCGCGGCGCAATTGTCAGGCTGCTCTTGGAGGAATAACACTGTCTCGCCATGCATTGTTTGGGAAACCCAGAATGGACGGAGGCAGGCGGTGGAAAACCGCCAACTTTTCTCCGGTTCCTCGGCGGCGACATAAGCCACCATCGAGGCGGCGGCGAAATTGACGAGCAGGATGCGTTTCATTGCCATTGCTGTTCTCATGATGGATCACCTGGATCGGGCTCTCTTGCCCCTCCTCGATGGCGCTGACGGCTGCTGATTTGATCGGCGAGTGCGTCCTGGATTGGGGCCGACCGGAATCATTGCTGCGTGGTCGGTCGTTTTCTCCCACTGATCTATCGCCTGCTTCAAGGATCCGAGAACGGCGGCATAGCCCTCTTCGTCGGCGACGTTATGGGTCTGCCACGGGTCTTTCGTCAGATCGAATAGTTCTTCGAATGGTTGGCCGTAGTTTTCATGTTGGATGAAGGCGTGTGTATGCGTTCGTGCGAGCACGCAGCGCCCGGCCGCTCGGCCCGGGTAGCCGATTTCGGAGAAGATAACGTCTCGCCACTCGACTGGTCCTCCCTGAGCTTGGGCGAGGGCGACCAGGCTTTTGCCCTGAACCTTCTGGGGCGCAGGACGTCCCGTCAATTCACACAATGTCGGCAACAGATCGACCAGTCCCACGAGTTCGTCGACGATCGCTCCGCTGGGCAGTACGTTGGGCACGCGAATGATCAGCGGTACGTGAACCGTGGCATCGTAGTTCAAGGTGAACTTGGTCCAAGTGCCATGTTCCGCTGCCATCTCGCCGTGATCGGCCGTGTAGACCACTACCGTGTTTTCCGCCAGCCCCAGACGTTGCAGTTCGTCGAGCACTAATCCGATGTTGTGGTCGATTTGCGACACGAAACCGTAGTACCGGGCAAGCATCTCGCCGTGCTGTTCTGGTGTCAACGCCTGGTATCTCCTCTGCGCCTGGTCCATTCCTCGCGGTCTGGAAGTCAACTTACATGGGTAGTTTCCCGGTAATGTGATCTTGTCCGGGTCGTACATCGACGCCCATTGCGCTGAGGGGATGATCGGAGTATGCGGCCCATAAAACGACAGCCACGCACAAAAGGGCTTGTCTTGGTTCGCTTGGAGAAATCGGATCATCTCGGCGGCCCAGAACCCGGCCGGGTGATACTTGTTCGGCGCGCGGCTAACGCCCGTGTAAGCCGGAGTTGGCTGCTCCATCTTGTCGACGCTCGCGAGCATGGGCGGCTGCCCTTCCGCCGCGAGGAAGGCTCGTTAATCCGGCTGATCGACTACCAGATCGAAACCGTGCTTGGTCGGTGAATGCATCATGTGGTGCTTTCCAATAGTCGCCGTAACGTATCCCGCCTCCTTGAAGATCTCGCCAACGGTGACCTCTTCGAGCGGCTCTGGCACATTATTCCACCGACAGCCGTGGCTGTGAGCATAGCGTCCTGTCCAGATCGTGTAGCGGGAGGGACAACACTGCCCGGTTTGGCAAAAGGCGTTACTGAATCGCACGCCTTGCTGTGCCAGTTGGTCCAACGCGGGCGTCTTGACCTCGGAGTTCCCCGAGCAACCCATCGCTCGTACGTTGTGCTGGTCACTCATGATGAACAACACGTTGACGGGCCGCTCGTCCGGCGATGCAGCCTGCAAAGGATGTTCAGAAAGGACCGCGAAAGATGATACGACCGTAACGATTAACCATCGCGTGAAATGTTGCACGAGCTTACTCCTCCAAAATCTTGTGTAGATGACGCTGGCCTCCCAAGATCGGCTCACGGCCGACGATCGCTGGTGATCCGTCGGTACCGATAGAACCAGTCAACGCTTTCGATTACGCCGGATCAACTCGGCGTAATCACGATACTCAGCCTTGGGCGTGAAATCCGATCGCACAAGTCCCGTTGTCTCCCATGACGGGGCGTTGGCACCTCCCTTGTCGCGGAAGTTGTACCACATGATGTGTTCGACATAATCGAGTTTCAACAGTCGCGTATAGATGTTAGTCAAGCTGGCGGCATGTGGCGAATCGGGTTGGGAGCAGCCATTCATCTCCGTAATCCAGATTGGGACACCTCGGGCGGATCGCCATGCATCCAATCGGGTCCGACTTCATTTGGCAGCATCGGACCGCGTACTGGCGATTCTGTCGCCCACTCGTCACAACCGACATCTGGTCGTTCGTCTCTCGGTTGACCGTCGATGTCCGTTTCCGCACCTGGAATCGCTGCATTCACGTCGCGGAAATTGGCGGAAGGGACGTTTACTGCTGGCGAGTCGTCGCTGCCGAGGCGAAATATCCCACGATTCTTGACGAGACCGGGATCAACACGGGAGATGCCCTCGGCGTCCAATCCGGGATCCGCATCTCCTGTGGTCCAGACGATGTTGTTCCGCCAGGTGCTGACGTGGGAGCCGTCGTCCTGAATCGCAACGCCACGATCGGCGATGATGAGGTTATTCAGGAAGTCATTCCAAGCGATTTGCAGGTCCCACGTAGTCGCGTGTACGTTTCGCTGACCGATCAGCAGACCACGACCACAGTTGACGATCGTGTTGTGGGCGACCACACAGTAGTTCACTGGCCCGTAGCCGCTGGAGCCCGTCGGCATGTAGATGCCGCTCTTGCTGCAACCTTCGATGTAGTTATTGACAATGACGTGGTCGCTGTTGTGGACGCGAATGCCGCCCAGAGTGTTGAAGAAGAAGTTCCCTTCGACACGAGCTCGATTGCCTCCTCGAAGGACGAGCATGGCATTGCAGTTTCGAAACGTATTGTACCGGTAGGTGTTGTCGCACGATTTGTTGGAGATGATCTCAGCATCGCCGCTCGCGTTGTCGAACAGATTGTGCTCGACCAACGCATGCTGTGACGTCCGATCGGAGAATCCCCCTTGCCCGATCTGAATCGCCTCTCGCCCATTCCTCGATCCGCGTTCGATGTCCTTGAAATAGTTGTGATCGAACCGGTTATGCGTGTTCTGATAGTCCCCAGCGCGTATACGGACTGCCATGCCAATGGAAAGGTTGCCTTCCATATAGCAGTGGTGAATGCGATTGGATTGCGAGTTGTGCGCGAGCGTGATGATGTGCCGATAAGCCCTCTCTGGATGGCCGCAGCCGACAAATGCGCAAGCGGTCAATTGGCACTGCGTCGCCTCGGAGAACGCGACGATGTTATCGCCCCACGCTTGATCGAATAGAATTCCTTCGACGATCACATGTTTCCCGATGATGTCGACGTGCACGTCTCCGGTCAATCTCACCTTGCCAGGACTCTGTGCGCGAAACGCAATCGGCTTCTCCGGTGTGCCTTCGCCTCTGATAACGAAGTGGACGTCTTCGTACACACCGTCCTTCAGGACGACAACATCACCGGGTTGGGCCAGGGCCAGTTTCTCCGACGCGAGCTGAGGTGAGTTCGCGACGGTCGTTTGACCAGACCGAAGCGGTGCGCTTAGTACTGCCGCGTGCACCGCCAGAAAGAGCACACTGCTGCCAAGGATTATGCGGATCATATTGGTATCTCTCTGAATGGGCGAATCCGGCGATCTGTCCACACTTAGCGAATCACTGGTGACGGCTAAGCCAAGTTGTGCGTGCTCTGTTCCAGACTTCCACATCGCGCGACATCGTGACTCCGTTGGGTAGATCGGCTGGGTAGTCGCCGCCGCCCAGCCACACGAGCGTGACGTTGCGATAGACTCCTTCTGGAAATCTCATGGGCTTTGGCCCCGATGCAGCCATCCCGTCGACACGGAAGATGCAGTCGGTCACGTCGACGGTTCCCGCCCAGCGGCTCCACTTGAAGAGCATGCCGCACGTTTTGCCCTCCTTGATGAACCGTCGCTTCCCCAGCTTCATGTCGCCGTCGTACGGCATCGGCTGCAAATGAACGAGCGTGTCGCGGATCTTCACGACGGGCGGCTGCCTCTTATCCAACTGTTGGGGATCGGCGTTTTTACCAGGGCGTGCCGATAGAAACACGTATACGCCATCGGCCAGGCAGTCAATGATCTCGCCGGAAAGCAAGCCGTCGTTCTCGACGAAATCATCGCGGATGTATCGCATGTGGCTGCTGCGGAGGATCCAACGCCCGTCGCCTCGCGGACTGAAGCCGTCCTCGGTGTTCTCGATATAGGTGCCATCGACGATCAAATCGCCAGATGCTTCGACCCGCACACCGTCGCCGTCGTAGAACTTCTTCATGATGCGCCAAGGCAACTGGCGAGGTTGCTGGCCCACGATGCGACCGCCCAGCACGGCGATGTTGCGGCTACCTCGGCCCTTGATCGACACTGGATACTTCTCGCCGCTGGCGAGTTCTGTTAGCGCATCCAACTCTGCGCCTGATGGATACTGGCGCGGCAACGAATCGTTGTGGAACGGGCCGCCTTCGAGCGCGAGGAATTGTGACTCACGCAGATCAAGCAACGTGTTATCCTGCCAGTCCCAGAAACGCAATTGCTCATGCTGCTCACCAGCCAGACCGCGCGACACATGCCCGCGCTGTTCAAAATCTGCCACGGTCCAGTCGCGGACAGAGTTCTCTTGTGCCGAAGCCCCCTCGGCCGCAGCTTCCTCACCGCGCGTGCTCCCGAAGGCAATCATCACTGAGACAACAGTGAAAGCAATCATTGGCGTTTTCATGGTCAATCCTCCCTTCTTCTTCCACGCCCTTGTTGCTGACCGGCGTGAAGCCGTAGTAACGGATACCGCCCCGCATCGCTAGTACCGTTCTCTTTCTTCCTTGTCCGATGCAGCGGCTGGTCGTCGATCGTCTTGCGCCTGCTGTGCCCGTTTGATGTAGGCAGTATGCGGCGTCAGTTCGAATTCCTCGATTAAGTCGTCGACCGTCAATTGCGGGTCCAGGGAAGCGACTGACACCAGGTCGTCATCGTGGTACCAGGTCACGCGGACCCTGTCGCCGTACTTCTCTGTGATCTTCCGCATTTTGCTCACGTGATAGTCGATTTCAAATAGTCGTTTCCCGATTGGCAGCACCGCGCCAGCCCATTGTTGATACTTGCCGGTCGTTGCGATCCGGTCTCCCGTGATGTCGTAAATGCTCGCGGCCCGCGTCATCGTCGAGCTGACGACGAAACACTGGTTCAACCAGGCAAGCGTTTTGACCTGCCGCGCCGCTGGGTAGGCCGAGGCAAAGAAGATGATCTTCGCGCCCTTCTCTTTCAGCCGCCGCCATTGCGAGTGCCAATTGACGTCAAAGCAAATCTGAATGCCGATGACACCGAAATCCGTTTGAAATACGGGCTGATCGACGACGCCGGGGCAGATGGAGCGTTTCAGCTCTCCTTCCGTTGGTCGGATCTTGTCGTAACGACCAATAATCGCGCCGCTGCGGTCAATCAGCACTGCCGAGTTGAAAGTGCGGTCGCCATCGCGAACGAGTAGTGGACAAATGACATAACAGGCATGCTCCTCGGCCCATGTAGAGAGACGATCGGTCGTCGGTCCGGGAACCGCTTCCGGCTCGCCGCGCGTAAACGTCTCCGGCAGACAGACGATATCCGGATCGAACGACACGGCTCGATTAAGACGTGTCATCGTCGCGTCCAGCATTGGTTTGCCTGGCTTGTCCGAGAGGCCGTCCTGTGAAATCGTGACTACTCGGACCAACCGATTGCGAGTTTGCGGCGTCGTATCAGCGCCATTCGCGGTTGGCGTCAAGATGGCCGCGACGAAGGCTGAAATCACTAGCATGGTTTTGGGCGTCGCTTTCATATCTGGCATCCAATACTGCGTCCCGATTTGAAATCTGAGAGTTGTTCTTCAGGGATTTTCTCTGCGGCTGATCTCCGGCACGTAGAGCAAGAGGTCGTCGATTTGCAGCTCACAGCCGGGATCGACGTGGAACCGAATCTCGTCGCCGAAGCGTTTTTCCTCCAATATGGAACTCAAGTCAAAGACTGCTTCGGCGCACACCCATTCATTCGGGATCAAGTCATCGACAACCTGTTTCCAGACGGAGCCAGTCTGTGAGTCGTACAGCTCGGCGGTCAATCTCGCGGAGTCCTTGATGCGGTAGCGAAATTGGGCGCGGACTTGTTCCGCCAACGGTCGCCGACCGCGAAGGTGGACACGAATCCAAGGAGCTTTGGTTTTCTCGTTTGGGACCGACTGAGTAAAGTTCCAACCTTGGGGTGGTTCGTGCCGAACGACCTCGAAATCACCCGGCCACTCGGAGCCTTGCTTTCCCGTGTCGAACCAGCCGGTAAAGACGGTTTGCTTGGGAAACGGCCGACGCTCGTTCTCTGGAGCCTCGTCGTACAGAACGATATCGTCGATCAGCAACTCGCCTTCGGGATCGATGTAGAACTGAATGTCGTCGATCCGTTCGTCTTTGGCGAGCGGTCCGCCGCTGCCATCGGGGCGCCGGGCTTCGGTCAGGTCGACCGTAGCTGAATGCCACGCTCCTTGCGATAGGCCGGTAAGAGTGAGCGAGCGGTGGTAGCCATTCGAGAGGCTGTAGATCTGTACTCGAACACGGTCGGTGCCCGTAAGATGGTATCGGAAACCGAGTCGCGTACAGGGACCCATTGGTGGGCCGGGGACCGGGTTGAATATGACTGCCCGATAGGGTCGATAGAAGTCGCCCATCTTGCCATCGAAGTTCCGGCACGGCATCGCCCGAATTGCGCGCGTGCTGCCCGACGGCAGGTTCTCGGTTATGGGCTCGCCCGCAAGCCACCAACGCCGTTCGATCTCGGTCTCATAGTCCTCGAATACATGCACCCGATGCGGTAAGCCCTTTCGGTCGATGGGTCGAGAAACCGTTCGCTTGACGAGCGTCACACGCTGGTCTGTCCAGCCCGCCACTCGGCACAACTTCGCCACCCGATCGAGAGCCGCTTCGTCGGAATCCGGCTCGACCCGCAGCTCGATAGTGCCCGGCTTTCCAAGCGACTCCGCGAGTTCTTCGAGCAAGCCTCGGATTTGTCTTTCTTCGATCGGATACCCGCACAGCCGGTGATAGTCGCCACCGCCAATCACTATCGGTACATGGTTCGGCATGTATCGCGGGTTTGGAGAGGGACTAGTAATCCGGTCAATCACTCGGTCCGGATCACGCGACTGCCGAGAATCTGTTCCAGAGTGCGCTGTCGAAACCGGCTCGTCAGGACTTCGAACCAGTTGGATCATGCAGGCTCCTCGGAGCGATGGACCGTCTTCGCCCGAAAGCTCGGCCAGCGACCGGAGGTTGTAGCTCAGAGGTGTGCAGGACGCGAACAACCGTTTCCGCATCGGTTCGGTCAATCTGGGAGTGATCGTTCCAGGCAGCACGCCGTGCAGCGGAATGTTTGCCTCACGGATCTTTGCCAGCGTGTCACCGATCTGATCAGTCCACACAATGAGATTCCGGATCCACGGTTTCGCCTCCGGATGCCTTTCTATCAAGTCGGCAACGTTGGTGGGCGGTCCGAGACAGATAATCGTGATCTTGCCCGGGTCTTTCTTGAGTTGCTCGTACATGAACTCGATGGCGTTGTCGCGAGTGGGACCTCTGAACCCGGCACGACGGGCAAATTGACGTTGACCGTCGATGGGCGTTCCTGATTCGTCGCTGCTACCGATGGCCACGGGGATGCGAGGGTGGGCCGTGTTTTCCAGGAACCGTCCTGCGATGCGGGCACGAGTACCGGCGTCCGAGCCGCCAATGGTAATGCCGCGGATTTCCAGTTCGGGACTCATGATCGCAGCAGCCAGGGCCAAGGCGTCGTCGATTCCGCCACCGATATCGGTGTCGATAATGACCGGCGATGGCTCTGGATCCTGGCCCGTGACCACCGTGTTCGGTAGAAAAACCAGTACAAGCACTTTCAAGCAGGTTCGCACTTCCATAGGACAATCTCTCCGTCAAGCCGCCGTGCTTCGTCATCGTCTTTCATCTTCTCCCCAGCCAATCGAGGATGTTGATAAGCAGGCGTTTGTTGTCGCCGAGTTCCAGTTCGTCGGGACGGAGCCAGGTATCAGAGCCGACCACCACGACGCGCCCTTTGCCGTGCACCAACGCGACGGCAACCGGGACATCCGGCGCGGGACGCCGCTCGCCCCACAGGTTCATCACTTCGGCCTTCGGCCCGGAGGCGAACAGGGTCGTGGCAGCCGGATTGCCGACGTACAGCGGTCGGATGCCAGTCGTTTGAAAGAGCGATATGCCTTCGGTGATTGGGTGTTCCGAGGGATCTTTCAGGCCGACGTACAGCGGCTCGCCCATGATGCAGTTGGTGGGATCGAAGATGTTCCCGCCGGCGTCAGTTGCCTCGCCGGTGCCTTCGCCGATTGCCAGGCCGGCGTCGCCGATTCCCAACGGCTTGAGATCTTCGTAGAAGGGCGCTTCGAAGTGCCAGTCGCGTTTTATGCACGCGAGCAGCGATCCGCCGTCGTGCACGTACTTGATCAAGCGCCTGATCTCTTCGCTGCGCCACACACTCGTACCGTGGTGCAGGCCAATGAAGGCCAATACCTGATAGCTGTCCAGCTTTTCCTGAGTGATGCCCTTGGAGGAAAGCGTTTCGACTGTGTTTTCGAGCCTAGAGATCATGGAATTGACCTCCCAACCGGCATCTTCCAAGGCCTTGACCGCGCTGGGCATCTTGGGCTTGGAAACGCGAAATTCGCCCACATGATAGCCGTTGACGAGCAGGCGATGCTTTGCCGGCCGGCTGGGCCGCCACGCCCATTTGAGCACTTCAGTCTGCTCCTCCGTCAGACCGTTCAATTCGAGCGGTGCCAGATTCGTGCGTTCGACGAGCAACAGTTCGGGATCTTGCGCGGGCAACGATGTGGGAATGCCATTGGCCAGATCTGCCGCTACCCACGCCGCTTTGGCCTTGCGACCGCCTGGAGCCACGTATTGACGGGTCCGCACGTTGCGCACGTAGTACTTCTCGTTGCCGCGAGCGAGTGTGGCAGGGATCAACCGGGCTTTCCTCGGCCCGCCGCCGAAGTTCAGCGAGTAGACAACGTGGCGTCCGCTTCCCGACTTCCCGAACAAGTGCGTTTCGACGTAGTCGGTAGCAACGCGGTCATCGAATTCCACGTCCACGGTCGGAGACACGCCCGCAAGCCGGCATGCATGCGCCACTACACCGCGCATCGCGTCAGCGGGCAGGTTCCAGCCGACATAGATCACGCGACCTTTGCCCATCTTGTTCACGCAAATCGCTGGGCCTCGCGGTGAGTCCCCCAGCCCCTCTGCGGTTGTGAGTTCAAGGTGATAGCCAAAGGACGGGCTGGACACGCGCGTCCTGACCGGAGAGACCTCGCTCAGAGAAATGTCGCTCAAGTCGGCTTTGTCGTCTTGCCGCGCCGAGTCGGTGCGTCGAGCGCCGAGAAGGTCGTCCAGGTCGTACGGCTCGACACGCTCGTCGTAGCTGAGGGAATCGTGCGTCATCAATAGCGTCCCGCCGGACTTGACGTACTGGGTCAGCTTGTTCAGCGCGGCTCGCGGGAATCGGATGCAATGGTTCACAAATAGCACGGGATATTCGGCGGCGGTACCGTCGAGGATTTGCGGAGTTGTCACGATGTCGACCGGCACGCGGGTAAGGATGGCCGCAGCGTAGTTACTGATGTTCTCCTTGAAGAAGTCGCGGCGGGCGTACTCGCTCTCCATGGCCGTCTCGTGAGAATACACGACGCCCAACTTTCCGCGAATTCGTGTGCGCGGCATGACGACGGGGGCCAGGTCGCGGATTTCTGCCCGTACACTCGGCATCTCGCGCACGGCATCGCGGGTCATCACCTTCGGATCCCACATACTGTAGCCGCCATGGCTGCATTCGTTGACGTAGAAGTAGGAAACGACGCTGCCGGATAGGCCGTGGGCCAATTGGTGCCAGAAGAACATTCGCATGAAGTTCGGTCCGGCCGGATCTCCGGGCTCTTGGACGCCTACGGCACCCGCTTCGTAGTGCGCCGGAGTGATGCCCCGGGGCGCTTCGAGTTTGATAAGCGTCTTGTCCGGCGCCGCACAGCGGACAAGGTCGTTGCGGAATTGCAGACTCACCAACGCGAGCACTTGGGCCCACTCTTCCTGGCCCGCCGATCCAGAGCGGTAGGGATAAAAGAACGCTTCGTGACCGTAGACATCTTCCGACTTGGCCTTCAAGTGCGGCAGCAGTTGCCCACCGCCGAGGCAATTGGGTGACTGGATGGTGAACAGCGTGTTCTTGCCATTGGTACCGCCGGTGGCCTTCTCGGCATCGTCGCGGAGTTTTTCGAACAGGCCGGCTCCATGCTCCGCCATGAACTTGCTCCAGTCGGCCAGGATGTTCCCCAGACGCCAACCGCGACCTTCGACCTCGGGCTGCCAGAAAAAACTGCCGGGATCCGCGGTAATCGGCGGGATGACGTCGTCGAAATCGGCGAAGGTTGTGTTCCACGCTTTGTTGGCCGCGGCAATCGTGCCGTACTTCTGCTTCATCCTGTCCTGGAACGCGATGATGTTTTCGGGCCAGTAGCTGTTGTAGCGGATCTCGTTGATCAACTCGTGATGAAAGATCGGGTATTCGCCGATCAGCTTCGCAACGACATCAAACTGCGATGTGTAGTAATTGAAAGCCTCCGGGTTTTCGAGGTGCAGATTCAGGAAGTGGCCCGTGCCGCGCTCGTAGTCCCTCGGTCCACCAAAGAAAAGCGGGTCGAAGTCGTATTGCTTGAATCGCAGATTGCTGTCACCGCTCTTGGTCAGGTAGTAGTCGATGGCAAACAGCGTGCCGCCGCGCATCGCCTCACGGACCAGCATGCCGGCCCAAGGATAATTACGGAACGAGACCGTGAGCTTCGTGCCGCCGCGTGGTCCGGGCGATTCTTTCACCCGCATCGCGCTCCGCCACCAGACCATGCCGGCGTGTTGGCTGAAGAAGTCGAGCCCGAGGATACGGTTGATCCACGGTCCGTCGTACATCCGTCCTTCGACACCAAACAGAAAGGTCGGCCGACCGTCGCGGTAGTAGATGCCGTCCTTCGCGATAACGTTACGGCTACCGGGCGGAACGGTGAATCCTGCGGGCGGCGCCAATGACTGCAGGGAAACGTCTGCGACCTCGACCTGCGTCACACGTGTCTGGCCGTGGTCGCGCCAACGCTGGTTGACTTCCTGCCAGATGGCCGCCAGTTTCTGCTCGACCGCTTTCTTCCGTGCGGTATCCGCCCCAAGCACGGAGGTCAGGCAGGCTGGCGTCGCCGATACGACGACTACGATCAGAAAGGCGATTGCAATTCGCATGCCGGTCTGAGAGTTTCTCATTGTCTGGATCTCCGCTTCATCACAGCTTTCTTCAGGAATCACTTCCGAAAGCGCGTGGGTTTTGTCTGTTCGGCATGCGAGGCGGGTTCCTTGCGTGCTTTCGACGTTCGGCTTCACCAGCGGAAGAAGCGATACGGGTCGTCCCATTCTTGCGGTTTGTCGATGTATAGACCGCTGGTCCATCGGCCCTCGGAGGGCGGATCACACGGCGCCATACGGATGTCGGAAAGCCAGATGGTGCTGGCCTTGCCGTGCCAGATCTGGAATCGCGTCTTGGATATCGCGGTGGCCTTTGCTTGGACCAGGAAGATGAACTCCTTCCACGTTTCGCGCGGGGCGAAACGCTGATAGTCGAGTAGTGATCGCCAGTCGGCGGTGTCCTGGAGCGCGAGGGTTATGCGAGTGCTTCCCAGCCCTTCCGCCTTCGCCTTAAGCGAAATGAGATACCACTGCCCCTCTTCCACGGGAACGTCATGCTGGGCCAGCATGACGCTTTCCCTTTCGCTTTCGTCGAACTCGGGGCACGTGATGCGGAGACATCGGTTGCCAGCGCCAGGTCCATCGGCTTCAAGCACGCAAGTTGCTTGCTTCAGATTGTTGCTGAACTGCCAGTGATCAGGCATGCCGTCATCGTTTGCGTCGAGGCGGAAGTCGCCGTTCTTGACGACCGGCTCTTTGGGCTTTCCGCTTGTCGGCGTCGAAAAGCGGGACAGCAGCGGAGTCTGGCCGCGTACGCCCATGTTGGCCAGTAGACGCGCTACAAGGAACGAGGACCGGCGGAATGTCTTCCTCAGGTTCTGCTGCTCCGTCCGCCAAGTGAAGAACCACGGTTCCGTGCCGGCCTCGAAGCTGGGATTCGTGAATAGGTCCTGTTCTTCCGCAGCCCCCTCGTAGAGCCGGAATTGATCGGCCCGCAGCCGGGCACCCGGTTGGCCGCAATGGATGTAGGCAGACCAGCCCTCCGGGTAAGGTTTGTCAACCTTGAAGGTGACGCGCAGATCCGTCCACTCGTCAGCAGGCAACTCAATGTCCTCGCCGCGCACGGCACGGTCCCAGGGGCTTCCCGCGCGTTCTACTTCCAGACGGGCCGTGACCGGATCGCCGACTGCCTTGACCGACACGGCGATCGTGTACGTCTTGCCGGCTTGACCGCCCGTGACTTTCTGCCCGAACTGAGCCCATGGCACCGTGCCCATAGTCAACAGGGCGCTTTGCTTACCATCCGCGGCGTCTTCGTCATTCACGGCAAACCCGGGCACGTCTCCAGGCGAGTTGATGAGACTATAGGGTGCAAGCTGACAGAAGACGACGTTCATTCTTTTGGCTCGGCCAGACTCTGTGGGGCACGTTTCCAACGTGCCTGGCACGATAGAATCGTGCCCCACGTATTGGGCAAGCACGCCGTCCCCGACAATCTCGGCCCCGCCGGAAACAAGCGGAAGCTCGCGCGGGTCGCGATTGTGGACATCCGCCGGCCCCACTCCGGCGAACGGGGAACCAACGCTGGGCGGTTCGAAGTAGGCGGCGATGTGTTCCTGTTTCGTCGTGCGGATCGGCGCTGGAAGGAACGCATTTGCCTCGTCGGCATCGAGTTCCAGGGCCAACAGATGTCCCCCTGCCTTCAGCCACCGAGCAACCGGCGCCGAATGCTCCGCCAACGCTTGTTCTCCGCCGCGTCCGACGACAAGGACTTGGTCCGGTGACAGATCGCCGCCTGCGTAGGCATCTGGAGAGATGCCTGCGTGTTCGAGGTGCCGCTTGCCGATGGCGTCGCCAACATAGAGAGCCTTCCTGGCGGGGCAAACGGGATAGGACGTATCGGACACATAGGACAGGATGTTCTGGACGAGTCGAGTCGCTGCTGGGTCTTCTTCCGTGCGTCCTGTCACGTCCATTTGACAGAACAGGATCATCCCTTTCCCCTCGCGGTATTCCAGCAGCGGGCTGTATTGTAGGCTGAAGCCGCCGTCGATGATTGGGAAGAAGTCGCCGATGGCTGGCTTCTCGATCAAGACGGACGCCACGTTTCCGCGGTTACCGCAACGCCAGAGCCGCGGGACCTCCAGACCGCACCACCGGACCACAGGCGCGCCGTTGTACGTGTCGCTCGGCTCTTACTTCAGGTTGGGCGGGAGGATCGTGGCCTCGCCCCGCCAGTCGCGCAGGTTTTCGTCGTCCAGTCCGGCCAGATACGGATGATCGGGCACGCGTTTGAAGACATTCCGTAGGCCATACTCCTGCACGCGGAACCCCAAACGTCTTTCCAATGCCTCGGATGTCTGCTCGAAGACGATCACTTTGAGTCCGTTTCGAACGCGGGTCATGTCGGGCGTCAGTCCCTCCGGCGTCAAAGCCGCTTTGCCGATGATCAGCAGGTCAAACCCGGATAAGTCCGCGTCGGCCGTGACGGATTGGCAGCGAACACCCATCGCGGCCAGGAGTGTGCCCGTCTCGCCCTTCGGATCAAACAACGCGGTCTTCATTGCCGATTGCCGACTGCCAATTGCCGATTGAGAGGATTGTGGCCCGATCGCTGGAGGCGTGGGTAGAACATGGATGGCGAACTTGTCTTTTTGCGTCTCGCCGGTGTCGAACTTGACCGTGGCGCTGAGTTCGTACTTACCCGGTTTCAGGTCGCTCGGCAGTTCGAAAGGAACAGGAATCCGCACTTGCTGTCCGGCGTCGACGCGGGTTTTCTCCGCACCCTTCACCGTTTGCGGCAACGCCACTGACCACTCGCAATCACACTTTGCCGGCACGCGGGAGTTGTTGATCACGACGATCTGTTTTTCGACCGCATCGCCGGGCAGGAAGTTGTGGTCCTTGCTGGTGAAGCTGCCTGGCTTGCCCGCAAGGTACGCCAGCAGCGGCCGGTTGTTCCGGTGCATGGCCTCGGCGGCGAGAGTGTCGACCCAGTCGGTTCGCTCGTAAGCCAGGTCCATTCGTTCGTAACGCTCCTCCAGGTAATCCGGGCTGAGCCCCGGACGCTGGAGCTTCTGCCAGTCGGTTTTCAGCTCGACGCGGCGGTTGCGGTCCATGCCGGGCCGCTGCTTCCAATACCCTCCATGCCCCCACGGCGAGATGGCGGACACACCCCAAGTGCGGAACGCGCGCCAGTTGTCGTTCAAGTACGCGGCCACCACGGGATAGCGCTCGTCGAAATCGCGCGATCCCAATTGGTGCGGGTAGTCCCATCGATGCCATAGGTTTCCATCCTGGAATTGGCGGGCCTCCCAACGCAGGTTCGTCTTCTCTTCCTCGCTGATCTGAAACGCCTCGTCGCCCAGAAACTGGGCGTTCCATTCGGCCAGACAGAAGTCCCACGGGACGACGGCGCTGCCGAAGTTGCGGCTTCCTTTGTACCAGCCGCGATACATGGCCCAATCCCACATAAACGGCGCGCCGTACTCGCACGTGAAGAACGGCTTGACGCCCTCGGTGGCCCAGTGCCCGAACCAGTCGGACATCTCCTGGATGGGGACCCAATTCGGATAGAAGTTGCTCGTGTGCATCGAGCTCAGGTTGCCGGACGAATGATGATAGATGATGCGGCTCGGATCGAGAGCCTTGACGATGGCCTCGGCTCGAACCGCCCGCCGGACGTTTCTCAGGGACCACTCGGTGCGGGCGTCGTGGATGCCGTCGATCAGATCGGGATTCATGTCTTCGCTGTACCCGGTAGCATTGTGGTTCATCGAGTACATCACGACCCCAGGATGGTTCTGGGCCACGCGCACATAGAACTCCGCATGTCGCGCGTAGCCGTTCGTCCGGTCGGCATCCTCCGCTTCCCACTCGTATTGGGAGAAGTGCGGCTGAGACAACGAAACCAGCATGCCCACGTCGTCAGCGGCCTGCAGGATCTCCGCGAAGCTCAGGTGCGAACCCGGCTCGCAACCGTAGTTGTGCGTGTAGACGGAATTGATGCCGAAGCTCTGCAGGCGTTCCAGACTCTCCCGCGCCCCGTCGTACGTGGCCCACGCCGCACCGATCTGGGCGTTGTCGAACGGCACGGCACACAGGAAGATGCGAGTGCCATTCAGATAGAAGTCCCGCCCGTCGATCCAAAACTCGCGGAAGCCGAACCGTTTCGGCAGGCTCGTGTCCAGCACCTTACCGCCGGCGTCCAGCAGCGACACAGTTACGTCGTACTGGTTTTCCGGCGTGTGGGTGTCCCAGAGCTTTTCCGGCTGCCACTCGTCAGTGAACGCCATCCGGCCGTTCTTGACGTCGCTCGCCCGGAACGGCTTGCTCGTGAAATCGCGGACGCTTCGGCCGTTCTGGCTGACTTGGGCGCGCAATGCGTACTGTGCATCCGCCGAAAGATCCAGCAGCGAACTCTCGAAGGTGATCTCCCACTTGCGCACCGAGGTATCCACCTTGACATCCCCAAGTCGAGCGCCCGTGGGAGTGGCGACCAGGTAGACATCGCCACACAGCCCGCGCCGCGCCACCGATCCCTTTACTTCGCGGGCCGAGTTGCTGTCGTTATAGGAAAGCATGACGCCCCGCAACGGCATCGCCACAACCAGCAGGCTCAGCACGTGCTTTTCCCCAGGACGGCACACCGAAGTCAGGTCTAACTCACCGGCAGGAAACTGTATCTCGCCAACCTGCTTTCCGTCCAGGTAGACCGCGGCATACGAGTTCAAATACTCGGCGTACATCGCAATACGTCGTCCGGTCCACGTGGCGGGAATCGCAATCTCGCGTTGGTACCAGGCCGCCGCGACGCCCGCCAGATTCTCGTCCTGCCAACTCGGGTGCACATGCACCGTCTGGCAGTCCTTCTGCATGTAGTTGGTGATTCCCGGCCAGCTCCCGGGCACCTTGAAGTATCCCCAATCGTCACCCGGCACTCGATCGCTTTTTGCATCCGCTGGCTGCCATCGCCACAAGCCATTGATCGAGATGCGTTCGTTGGTAGGCGTTGTCTCACGATCGGCCTTGTCCAGGTCCCAAGCCGCTTTCACGCCCTTCGGCAACGGAGCGTCGGCCTGCGCACGGCACACGGTTGTGGTCATGCCGGCCGCCACAAACATCGCGACAATCCAGACTCTCGGGTACGCGTTCATCACATTCTCCTTTGGCTCTTCCGGTTTCCACAGCGACACGAGATTGGCGGTGTGTGGTCAATGTTATCGTGTTCTACACAACCATGCCACGGAATAACTAGAAAATGCGATGAACGCCCCAGATCGTGCATGCGCTGGCCAAGGTTCCGGAGAAGGTGAACACAGACGGAGAGCACGACCCATCGCTTGGCTTGGAAGTCGCGACCGGGACCTTACACTCTCGTCATAGCAGTGGGTTAAGCCACGATGGCACCGGCTCGTTCACAGCCAGCAGGCGTCCCCGCTCAAACACGGCCAACTGGCGGAACGGATCGCTCAAGTCGTCGTTGTCGTAGATCAGGACGTGGGGAAGCTCGTGGATGGCGGCTTTCAGATTCGCGAGCGTGCGGGGATAGCGTGAGTGGAGTTTCTCGATGGGCACGTCATGGCCGCCCCGCGAGACCCGCATCGCCACGCGTTCTTCGGAGACGTCTGGTCCCGCGATTCCAATGTAGCACAAGACGACGGTATAGCCGGAGTCGGCTGCCTCCTTTAGAAACCCCAATTTGTCGCCGACCGGATCAGAGAAGACCGTTTCGAAAATGAAGCTCTCGCGCCGCTTCACCAACTCACGCCTCAATGCATCGGCCACACGGGCCGCGGCGTACGGTTCGAGATCCAGTTCACCGGCCAGCACATCGGCGGCAATGAACGGCAGGGCCGCCGCACGCAGGTGGGAGTCCCAGAAAGTGGTCTTGCCAGCGCCGTTTGGTCCCGCGACGGCTACGATATGCGGCCGATTGCCGAACTGCGCGAAGTCCATCAATCGGCTTCCTTGAATTGCCGATTGACAAACCGGCCAACCGTGCGCGTGCCGTCCGCCTCGATGCGAACCAGCATCCCCGGTGCATCCGCAGCCGGTTCGTAGTGCGGGAATGGCAGACTATTGAGATGCTCGGCCACTCGGCGCCGCCCTTCAGGAGAATCAACCGTCTCCAGGCACTCCGCGAGCGGCTTCACCGCACCCGCTCGACGCAGGGCCAGCGCCTGGGCTCCCTGCAAAAGCGGCTCGATCGCCCGCCCCAACTGAGCCCAATACTCAATTTGCCCCGCGATCGACCGCTCGGCAATTTCCGCAGTGAGCCGAGCATCAAGAACGAGTTCGTCCGAGAGTTTGACTGGTTGACTCATGTCCACAGGGTAGCAAAATGCTACCGTGTCGTCAAGCAACACGCATCCGCAGTCGCCCGGAAGGGGATGCTCGATAGCTATGTCGCGGCCAACTGCCCGCGCTACTTCCCCATATTCCGGAAGTTCTTGATTGCTCGCTGACATGCCTCTAACGCCTCGGGACCTTTGCGGCCTTCCTCTTCGATGATGTATTGCTTGGTTCCGCCGGTGGTCTCGCAGATCTGGAAGACTTCCTTCCAATCTACTTCGCCCTCACCGAACACGGCTCCTGGCTTTCCGCCGTGGTCTTTCAGGTGGAGGGTGACCGAGCGGCCTGGGAAGTTTTTCAACATGGCGATCGCGTCGCCACCGCCGCCTAGGCAATTGCCGACGTCGAGTTGCAGCAGGACGTCGGCCTTGGTGTTTTCGCCGAACACCTCCCACGCGGTCTTCTCTCCCACTTTCGCAAAATCGCCGCCGTGGCAGTGGTAGCCGATCTTCATGCCGTGCGGTGCGAGCCGGTCGCACAGTTCGTTGAAGTATTTGGCGGTCTCGGCGATCGCCTCGACCGAGGCGAGCTTCTTCTTGGGCAAGGAGGCGATAATCAGGTAAGGCGTGCCGATGACCTTGTGCATCTCGACGGTCTTATCGAAAGCGTCGCCTTCCAGCATCTTCAGACCCATGTGCATCCCGCAGCTCTTCAGGCCGTTGTCGTCCAGCAGCTTGCGCCAGGTGGGTGCGTCGTGTCCATAGTAACTGTGCGCGAGTTCGACCGAGTCGTAGCCCATCTCTCCGACGGCCTGTAACACGGCGGGTAACTCGTTCTCGCACTGATGCCTGACCGACCAAAGCTCCAGCCCGAGGGGGATTTTACCGGCGGCTGGGGCGGCAACGCCCATGCGTGTCAGTCCTGTCCCGGTGATACAGGTTGCAGCAGCGCCGGCAGTCAGCTTCAGCATTTGTCTTCGTGAAAGCGTCATGTCTTTTCTCCTGGTGATCGATCGGTACTTTCAAACGGTGAATTCTCTCGGTGTGTTGGAGTTCACGCTTTAGCGTGTTTTCGAAGACACGCTAAAGCGTGAACTCCAACAAGCCCTCGTGGAAATCCTAATTGTAACCACTGCGAAACGCCAGTCACAGAACAGCGCAGCGAGATGGCGGCTCATCCAATTCGGTCGCCAAGAATTGACGGATGCTAGCGGTTGTGGACACGAAACTGACCGAGGGCCCAAAGGACTGGATTCCCTTGTCGCCGTTGTGTGGATACACTCAAAGTGTTGACCACTTCTCTCTAATTGGTATCTGTCCGACGTTCGGAGCGGTTTTGGATGATAAACGCAATACTTCTGAATGCCCCTGGAACGGTGAAGTGCCATGTGAAATCCCCTCCAGCGATTAGCTTGCTTGCCTTCGTTTTGGCTGTCGGCGCAGGGATGGTTCTGCCGGTGAGCCATGCCGAGGAGGCTGGAGAATACCAGGGACCGCACGCGCTGGTCGCGTCCGAAGATGGCGGGACGCTATACGTAGCCTGCGCGGACGCTCGCCAAGTGGCCTGGGTCGAACTGCCCAATGGCAACGTCACTCGGCGAGTGCCCGTGCCGGCCGAGCCGACCGGCCTGACGCTTAGCCCTGATGGGATGAAGCTGATCGTCACCTGCGCGGCGCCGCAAAGCACGGTTGCGGTGTTCAACGCGATTTCAGGCAACTTGATTGCGACGATTCCCGCCGGGCATACCGCCATGAGTCCCGCGATCAGCCCGGACGGCAAACGGCTCTATGTCTGCAATCGCTTTGACAATGACGTTTCGGTGATCGATCTGACGGCTGGCCGGGAAGTGGCGCGAGTTCCGGCCGTCCGCGAACCCATCGCCGCCGCGGTCACGCGCGACGGCCGAGCCGTATTGGTGGCCAACCACTTGCCGAACACACGGACGGATACGACCTTCGGCGGCGACGTGGCGCCGGTCGTTACGGTAATCGACGCGCAGACGCACGAAACCTCCGCGATCGAGTTGCCGCACGGTGCTCACAGCTTGCGAGACGTGTGCGTCTTGCCCGACGGCAAACACGCGCTGGTGACGCACCTGCTTGCCAACTTCGAGCAGATACCGTTTCGCGTGGACATGGGTTGGGTCAACGTCAATGTGATCAGCGTCATCGATACGCGGCAGCGAAAGGTGCTCAGCACGATCGGAATGGACGACTACGACTTGGGTGCTGGTAACCCCTGGGACGTCACATGTACGAATGACGGAAAACGGGTCTACGCCAGCCTTGCCGGAACGCACGAGCTGTGTGTGATCGACACCGATGATTTGTTGAGCGACTTTGCCTATCGGACCATGCAGCCAATGATGGCTGTTTGGCCCATCTACTTGAGCCTGGGGGAAAGCCTGTGGCGGCGAATCAGGTTGCCGGGCAAAGGCCCGCGCGGGCTGGCCGCCGTAGGATCGAATGTCTACGTCGCTCCGTACTTCAGCGATTCCGTTGCCGACGTCG
>JACKQG010002270.1_pt1 | contig 25380 bp, 15 predicted proteins | sample 8237621 | NCBI WGS metagenome assembly JACKQG01 (sample SAMN15677084, study PRJNA649215) | marine metagenome | biome: marine; feature: Black Sea; material: saline water; isolation source: suspended particulate matter (SPM) from the Black Sea western gyre | collected 2013-06-09/2013-06-10 | depth... | reverse complement strand
TATCTACAAAGGATTTAGCATGTCTCATATATCAAGATCTCTTACTATACAGCATGTCTGTTTCAAATACCCCTCATCGGTAGACGCACTGTTCAATGATATAAGCGTCGCATTTTACACGGGCTGGACTGGAATCGTGGGGACCAATGGATGTGGAAAAAGCACCCTCCTCCACCTCATCAACCAAAATTTGAAACCTGACTCAGGCATTATCAACTCCCCAGGAGATATCCAATCAGTTGAACAACGTACAGATTATGCTCCTCTCGGTCTGGATAGACTTTCTAGGGCCGAAGATGCACAGATTTGGTCATGGCGAGCGAAATTGGGCATTCAGCCGGATTGGTTCAATAGATGGGGCACGATTAGCCACGGAGAGAGAAAGCGTCTCCAGATAGCCCAGGCGCTGGCTCATGAGCCTGATGTACTTATCCTAGATGAGCCAGACAATCACCTCGACATCAATACCAAGGAAATTCTCCTCAACTCCCTCAAAGCTTTTCAGGGGATCGGTCTTATTGTCAGTCACGACCGGCACCTGCTGGATGCTCTCTGTGACCACACTCTTTTTCTTGATGAGGGACATCCTGATATGCGGAAGGGCGGTTATAGCACAGCCAGACAGGAACTGGATCGGGAGCAGTTGGAGCATCAGAGACAGAAGGCTGTGCTTCAAAAGGAAGCGAGGAAACTGCGACGGGAACTCCAACGTCGCTCTGAGGAGGTTAGCCGAACTGCTGGCAGACGGAACCGAGGTCATCTGGCACGGGGAGATTCAGATGGTCGGGCAAAGATCGGATTGGCTATCTATTCCGGGAAAGACAAGAAATCTGGTCGGCTCAAACAAACCTTGAGTGAGCGAGTTGACAAGGTTGAAGCCAGGAAAAGCGCTATATCCATTAAAAAAGAACATCGCAGTGGTATCCATCTGGGAGGTGGTGCAGGTCATCGGGCAGTCCTCATTGATGAGCCGGCAGGCAGTATCAATCCAAATGATTCCCTGACGGTCTCATGGCCTGATCTTCTGCTTGAGCGAGGACAGTGCATCGCCATAACGGGTGCCAATGGTTCAGGTAAAAGCATCTTGTTAAACCATTTGATTGGCCGATCCACATTGCCCAAATCAGAAGTCCTGTACATGCCCCAGGAAATTCCCCTGTCAGAGGGCACCAGCTTACTTGAGACCCTACACCAGCTCTCCCATGATGATATGGGTCAGGTTCTCACCATTGTGCGCCGTTTGGGCTCTGACCCTGAGAGCTTGCTTCACGGTGATATGATCAGTCCTGGTGAAAGCCGCAAATTGATGCTGGCTCTAGGTATGTCCCAGGAGTGTTCCCTCCTGGTGCTGGATGAGCCCACCAACCATCTCGATCTACTGGCAATAACATGTCTGGAAGAAGCTTTACTGGAATGGGATGGCAGCATTTTGCTGGTCAGCCACGACCGCCACCTGGTATCCAGTGTAGCTGAGACGGTTTGGTCACTGGAATCCGATCAATCAGGGAATAGCAGGTTGTCGATTAAATCTCTTATTCCTGAATAAAAGAAGCCCAAGATAAAATCCAGGGCTTTTGTATAAATCCAATTGGTTCAGATTATCTGAGATTCAACATCTGAACTCACAGTGATGGGAAAGAAACGACTATATCACTGCATCAGATTAATTAATGCAGGTACAGAAACCTATTGTGTGTTACTCAAAAGATGTTGAAGGACCTGGCAGGAGTTCGAAGAGAGGTTCCCCTTCTGCAAAAGTTGACTTAAATCTACCCTTCATGCGCCTGTCAATGACACCAGGGTCAATTTCTTCCATCTCACAATTGAATTGATTCCCCAGAGATTCTCGATGAATCTGAGATGAGATGAGCGCAACACTTCTATCCTGTTCAGGATGTACAGATCTGCAGAGGGACTCAATGAGAGCAGCTTTGTTTATCTGATCTCCATAGATACATGATCTAAAAATGTAAACATCGGCAATATGTGCCCCCAATGCCATGGGTGTTGGGTAGCCCGTTTCAGCAATGTATTTATCCCAGAGATCCATGATAGTTAAAATACCATGAATTGCCGCAGTAGCTGTGGGAAAGGTCATGAAGTGGGCATCTCCAATGGTGGCTCGAATGGTCCCACCGTTAGAATCACAGGCAGATCTGCCAATTTCTTCCATCTTCGCGATTACATTTTCGACGTCGTCGATAGAGAATTTATCCTTGAAACCACCGAAAGAGCGTAGATCGGTGAATACTACAGCCTGTTTTTTAATAATTCTGGTCTTATGTCGCTGATCAATACGATAAATGCTTTCTTTATCGGATATCCCTTTCAGTTGAAAATCCTTTACAAAGGAATTACCAATCTCAGCTTTGTTCAAGACCAACCAGGCGGCATGACTGAGATAAATTTCATTTGGAGGGGTGATAGCTTCAATTCGAGCGGCCAGATTTACAGCATCGCCAAAGATATCACCTTCCTGGTGGAGAATATCCCCTATGGTAATAGCAATCCGAATACTTAAGGTTTCAGTATCAGGTAATCCAGCTTGTTCAACTCTGAACTCCTGCTGGATTTCGACGGCAGAGAGGGCCGCTATGGTGACACTTGGGAAAATGATCCAGAAAGAGTCGCCTTCTCCCTTGATCATTTTGCCATTGTTACTGGAAACAACTTTTGAGATTAAATCCTTCTGGATTCTGAGCAGATCACTCAGATCGGCTTGAGAAGCCGCTGATACACGACCTGTAAAATTCACCAGGTCTGTCTTCATAATTACTGTGGACCGCAGGTTGTTCATGAATGCCCCCTATTTTTTTTGAAATTATGAGATAGGAGCTCGAGCTGGAGATTAAACCGAAGCTGTGCGAGAGTGGAATTGCCATGAAATTAGCTTGAACCCCGTTACTATCCAAGTGAATCGGATGATCACTAAATCCCCCCTGATAAAACAAAGCCCCAGACACTTGTCCAGGGCTTAAGTATTGTACAGATTATCGATTCGTCAAACCTGTTTTCAAGCGCTGAGTAAGCGATGCGTTCAAACAGGTTTCATCAACTCTATATGTTTAAAATTGTTTGACCCTCTCACCCTGTTCGAGGCTTGAAAACAATTTACTTCAAATACATTTATCCTCCGTAGCATCAGCGTAGGAGGACCATCTTAACGGTCTGGCTAAAATCCCCTGCTTCCAGGCGAGCGAAATACACGCCTGTACTGATGGGGTTGCCAGATTTATTTACACCATTCCATTGGACCTGGTGACTTCCGGCTGGTTGCTCACCACTGGTAAGACTGACGATTTCTCGCCCTGATATATCATATACCCTCAAGGATACATCTACCCCTGTGGGTAATGCATACTGTATAGTTACGCTGGGATTAAAAGGATTGGGATAGAAGTCGCTGATACCTACTGTTAATGGCTGGAGCTTGTTCTCTGAGTCTATACCAACATAATCCACATCAAACCAATTCAAGAATCTGGACATTAAATCTGCCCGAGCAGCCCACCCATCATCCTCTAGTGGTGCTATCGCTTCAAAACCAAAGGCCAAAAAGATGGTTTTATAGCCATTATAGATGGTCGTTGTGCCAGCAGTTTGGTAACCAGATAGGGGATATTGAAAAAGTGGAAGACTGTGGGATAAAGAAGTCACAATATCTGGACTGGTTTGATTCTCAGCACCAAAATAATTATTGGCAATGTATTGGTCTGTGCTGCTCATGATCTCATGTTGTGGATCACCAAAAACGTAAATGAGATTCGTAAGCGTTTCACTATAGACAGCGCCACAATATTCGCTGAGAAAAGCTGCTTGAGCTTCATCACCATCAGTGAGATCCTGTCCAGAGAGTAGCAGTCTACCACCTGAGTCTTGATAGCTGGAAAGCAAATCAATGACAGGTTGCTCCAGGGGTAATTCAGAATTACCAGTATACCAGACAACCTGGGGTTTAGCCAACAACCATTCCTGTTGGGGTAATCCGTCCCTGGCGATATCCCATAGTGCGTAGACAATATCATTGTCCTGGATTGCCCGTAGATAGTATTCTTGAACATCCGCCGCACCAGATATGGCGCCATCTGCATCAATAAGTGCCACCTGAGGATCACCAATGACTATCTCAAATTCTAAGGTATCAATGGTTTCAGAGGTAGTGTTGCTTACAGCGACACTGAGACTAGTCGTGCCATTTTCAAAGGTTGAGGATAATGTGAAATCCAAAGATGAGTTTGAGATGCCTGATGTGTTGGTGGTGAGGTCGTCAAAACTGATTTCTGAATTTGTGAAATTGAAGGCCGGATTGCCTGGAATCACCGTAGCAGTTATACCTGAAGTCAAGACGCCATAATTAATCAGCTCCAACCAGAGTTGACCGCTCTCTTCTGGTGATAGGAAGCCATCATCATTTTCATCCGTATAGGTCATGTCAGCTATGTATAGGTGGGGATATGCTTCAACCACTTCAGCAGAAGCAGACATGATTGAGTCGGAATCAGAAATATTAAAGAGAGCAACCTGTGTATTTTCACCTGCATAATTCATGGAAGATGGATAGGTTTGGAAGTCGAAGAGTCTGTTGCCACTGCTACCAGGCCAGGGATGTCCTGGAGTGGTACCGCCACCAAAACCACTGGCTGGTTCCACATCTACCAATCGATGTTCTTCGTCGCTATTGCCCCACCTGGTGTTGTCGATGTGATAAACCATGAGACCTGTGCCTTCCAGATGCTGATCTGTCCCCAGAACCTGGCGATTTTCAATCAGGAAGTACTCACGACCTACATCCTGACCATGACTATAGCCACTTTCAAATGGGTCCAATTCGCCATTGGTCCATAGCTTCAGGACAAATCCGGTTGCTACCACAGGGGTGAATAAAATATCATCCATATTTACATCCTGCACAACTGGAATGACCCAACCCATCATTTCCTTGCACCAGGCTGACATATGTGCCGGGCTACTGGGTGTGGTCCAGGACCCGCCAGACATGAGGCACCAGTCTCCGATACCGTCAGAGCTGTAATCAGTATCATAAAGGTCCGGCAGTCCTAAAGCGTGTCCAAACTCATGTGAGAAAACACCGATTTCAATCAAATCCCCATCACCATTTACAGCGGGTTGCATGATATATTCATCGACCAAAATAGGCGAACCATTGGCTCCTACATCATTGGTCACAAAGGCCTCGCCAGTACCAGAGGCTCCAGAATATGACCAACTATGAGACCAGATATTATAATCTGTGCCTCCATTTTCAGCACCAATGCCAGAATGAACAAAAAATACTACATCTACCATGCCATCATCATCACCAGAATTGGGAATTCCATCATCTCCGTCATTGTCATATTGCGTAAAATCTATTTCGATATCAGAAAGATTGAGTGATTCAGTTAAAAAATCACCGACACCACCATCCCATCCATTATCAACACCACCGTAATGGTGGCCATTCTCACTTAACTCGTACCAGCCATTGACTGTCCCAGAAAGATGAAATTGACCATAGGACATTTCTTCATAATGTTCAGCCATGGTGACGCTGGGCCAGGGTCCATCAAATAGTTCTCGTTGAAGCATAGTGACATCACTCCCATTATCGTCATAATCAGAATATGACCCCAGAATCACTGGAAAACTCGCATAGACGTCTTCTCTCAAATCACGAGTACCATTATTCGCATGCTGGATGTTCGCTGCCCTAATACGCTGCATCTTGGCGGCCAGTCCCCCTTTCCCGTAAGTTTCAGCCATGATTGCTGTCTGTTGAATGACTCTCTCTGTGGGAATCACACCTGGTTTTGCAGGGACTGTTGCTAATAAGGTGCTTAGCGATAGGATGAGGATTAAAATTGATTTTTTTAACATAAATACCTTTTCAGTCGAATGTCAATTGGATGCCTATTTTAAACTCAACAGTAAAAATGATGAATTACCTCACGAAATCTAGTTTAGACAAATAATTTTCAAAGATTTCAATATTTACAAGATGATCCCAATACAAGAATCAAAAGATCATGTTATCTGGTATAGGTGTATACTTCCCAACTGAGGTTGCCCTGGACTCGAATTTGCTTAAATCCCATTTCACCGAGGACACGGTCTAACTTTTGGAATGAATGCACGTAGGCCCTGAAGGCATCTCCCCTGACACGACGAATCATGTTTTCTATTCCAATAACCATTTTTACAAACCAACGATCCCTGGGTATGCTAAATGTGTATAATCCCTCAGCTTTTTCAGCAGTAACTCGAACGAGAGTCTCCCAATCAGGGTAGCAACAGATAACTCGATCTAAAGTGACTATCTGAGAAGCGGATATTTTGTCTCCCAAATCGACCACATCTCCGTGGAAATAATCCACCAGCTCTTCTCGGCCATGCTCTTGATCTTGTGTTCGGGCAATACCAATAAAGGCCGATGATGCCTCAACATGTACGGCTCGGTTGATTGTATCCTTAAATAATTCATGGTGAAGTACTCCGATTCCACCACCAATATCTAATAGTTGGACATTATTCAGCTTTGCATCGCGAATACTTCTCAGCATGAGTTCAGTGGTCTTGTCGGGACCTTTATGGAGGTATCGTTTGAGATCACGACGAGCTTTTTCAGGTCCAAATAACACTTCGGTGGATTCACAGTGGGCACAACAACTCATATTTCACTTTCATTTTTATGTTCTGACAGAATGGACCGCCGAAGCCATGTTACCGCTACTGTACTTGATATCGCTAAAGCACTATTGAATGGTTGAAACTAATGGTGATAAGATATGTCTCCTATACATATTTATTCCTTGAACAGTATCTATGATATTGTTGTGAATGAGTTTATATAGTTTTTTTATTGCTTGATTTGAGGATTATCCTGGGAAAAGACCTTCTCATCGCACTAGGCAATATGCCATTTACTTATTCGAAGGAAATAGACCTGAAAAATAATAACGCCCCTGAATTGGGGCGTTATTTTGCAAAAACTCGAGTTACCTTTTTTTACTATTTTAAATAGACCAATTTGACAGTTTTTGAGAATCCTTCAGCATGCAGCTTGCAAAAATACATGCCCGCACTCACCTGGTTCCCTGAATCATCCAATCCATTCCAAATGATCTCATAATAACCAGCAGTTTGTTGGGTACTGATCAGACTACTTACCGTCTGTCCTCTCACATCATACACATCAATTGATACCTCAGAAAGCACTGGCAACGCATAGCTGATGGTAGTGGATGGGTTAAAGGGGTTGGGATAGTTTTGCAGTAAATCATAGTCCTCCGGAAGGTGAGAGTGGTCATCTTCTGTTCCAACAAAGCCTAGCAACACACCAGTATCCTTCCAGAAAGGAATATTCTCATTATTTATAGTAATGTTAAAGTAAAGTGGTGTGCCCACTTCACAATCCTCCGCAGTCAGTAACGCCAGATAGGACAGAGTACTCCCTACTCCCCCTGCCTCCATATCCTCTACCAATGAGTATGTTTCACCAGAAACAAAGATTGTGTTTGAGTCAGCTGGTTCAATCCTTACTGAAATATTCTCAATGGCACTCAACCCCAGATTTCTTAAACTTAGATGAAAATAGATTCGGGTATTGGGAGGAATTGCCCCACCTGTTGGATGAAGTTGTTCAACTGATTCAAAGGACAAAGGTCCGCGATTTGTGAAGTTGGTCATATCCTGGAAATTAAATTCCGTATCGTTCTCTAAATTTCTAATCTCAATCCCTAATTTATAAATGCCTAACTGTTCTGGCATCTCAATGTAATTCCCCCAAACCCCATCATTCGCTAGACTGTCTCCATGTTCTCCATCATCGTAAAGTGATAAACTGCTGATAGGTTCATGATCAAAAGTTGTAACATTCAATGTATTTTCAAACGGAAAATCATGTGGGTTTGCTATTACAGCATTGAACTGAACGGAATCATCGTTTATATAATTTAGATAGCTTTCTTGCGGTCTTATTCTCGTGAGGATTTGCTGTTTCAACCACTCGAAGAGGAAGAAATTATCAAAGGTGTGTTTAACAATGCCGTGACCCGCTCCCTCAAATTCTGAATAAATGATTCTGGCATTGTTATTTATTGCATTCATCAGTTGGGTATCAGTTGAGTCCTCAGCATAAACAGTGGTCAGACCCGTCCTCTCATAGAAATCAATTCGGCTGCCAGTTTGCCAGCCATCCTCTGATCCATTATTCAACCAGGTCGGGGTATACTGGGTACCTGCAAAAGGACCTGTGATGGTACTCAAACTTATTGCCGCCGCAAAAAGATCATGGTCATGGCTTAGCATTCTCCATACACCACCGCCTCCATTGGACCACCCTGAGATAACAATGCGTGTAGTGTCAATGGGGTATCCCTCGATGACAGATCGAATGATCTCATAGACTGTGGCGATCTTAGTAGATGACCAATCCATTGTTGGCGCTTGAGGCACAAGAGTAAACTCGTTGTAACCGAAGTGTTCAGCATTGGCTCGCCATGGTAATCCTTCATACAGTTGCAATTCATTGTCAGTCCCCCATTGATCAAATCCATGGAGAACAATACTTAGTGGATACAACGATGTACTATCATAGTCCAGGGGATATGCAAATCGATAGTGCATATCTTCGTGCACTCCATAAAGGAAATTTTCCTGGATTGCATAAGCTCCTACTTCTACATCCATGGTATCATTCCCACCATAGGCCCCCATATCAGCATGCAGACCTCCCATGGCTGGCCATAGCGGCAATGAGGGATTTGCTGGGTCAGGATCATCGTAAAATTCGGGATCAGGATTCCCGGCATCAATAGCCGGACTTGTATTACTCAAATGGTATTGAGTATCTTCAAAATGCGGATCAATTTGCAAATTTCCTATACCTGGGAACACCTCCTGAGTGATAGAATAACTAATATTCAAATTTCCTCTGATGTAAATATCCGAATTATGTTCAGCGGTGTTTGCCCAAATTATGTTGTTAACTGCATCACAGTGTCCGTTGGTCAAGTACAGTCCTCCTCCCGTTCGCAAGGCATGATTAAAAGCAATCGTGTTATTGATCAAACGGAAGTTAAACCCAATTTGATTCCCCCAGGCAGCAAGTCCTCCTCCATTTGGAGCGTGATTGTCAATTATCACGTTCCTTTTAAGAATTGGATACCGACCGTAAATAAACACTCCACCACCCCCAGATATATAATCTATGGGATTTATCGCAGAGACATTATTTGCCTTAATCATGTTCTGAGAAACCACTACATCCCTCACATTGAATAGAGAAATACCCCCTCCAATAACAGTTGACTGTCCACTAATTGAATTATGGGAAATGATATTGTTTGAAACTCGTATGGTTCCAAATCCAGCGATTGAAACACCTCCCCCAAAGATGAACTCTGATCCACTTATGGAATTATGGGCTATTGTATTATCATTTAGCACAACAGTTCCACCATCCTCATCTTCCAAATAACGAGTAAAAATAAAAACTCCTGCTCCATGTAGCTCTATACTACTTTGTAAATGATTGTGAATGATGTGGTTATTGGTAATTTTCGCCCCTCCTGTCACAAGTACACCACCTCCGGCATAGACATTTATATCTGGTAGAGAGAGGCCACGACCGCCAGTGATGGTAAAACCATTTAACACTGAATTGGTATCGATACGGGATGGTATGATAACCACAGGCGAAACAGCTGAACTTCCGTCAATAATGGTACTACTGATATGAGATGTGTCCTGTTCTAGAATATGATGACTTGACAGGAAAATGGCTTTTCCATTAAAATTAATATTCTCCAAATACTCCCCTGGAGCAACGAGAACTGTATCACCATCAAAGGCACTATCAATACCACCTTGAATGCTGGGTGAATCTGCCGGAACATGAATAACCGTGGCCAAAAGTCCTGAAGCAATCACCAGGATGAGTAACAATCTTTTTTGCATGATATTCCCCTGTTTAAGATTTAAATCAATTTGTAGATCCTGAGCAGAGACACTTCCAGTCCATGAACCAATAGGTCTACTATCAGATCAGAAAGTATGGAATTCTTTGGTGCTGGACTAACACAGATGGAACGAATCCTTGCACGGAGGGAACATTTGGTCAGTTTTTTCTAATTTTTATGAATTTGACTGGAGAAGTGAGCTGGGGCAACCATCCAGGTGTAATCAAAGGGGACTGGTGATGTAAAGGAATGCCTTTTAACTGGGAGGTAGTCCATATGAGTTTTAATGGGATCCATAAATTCAGGTCGATAGTTGGCAACATCGAGCCAACATCGTTGTCGGGATAGCTAATCCCGGACTAAGCGGATAGAAGATCCCAGCCGTTTATCAAAGTTTTCATACTGAGTAATAACTGAATCCGAATAATACAGCGTTCGGAGTACAGCGGCGTAACTGCTACTCTCAGTGGAAGACCAAAATCGGGCATCGGTCATCTCTCCATAGTATCCTTCGCTAATACGGAAACCAGCAGGCAGGGCTTCGAATCCGTAATCATCAGTTCCCCCGTAACTTCCTGCCCATCTCCAGCCATAGGTTGATTTTAAAGCTGCTCCTTGAGTACCATTATGACCATTATTTGACAGATAGGCATTTAACTCAGTCCATTCAGAAGCTGTAGGCACATGCCACCCTGCTGGTGCGATATTCGGCACAGCGGCTGCGTACCAATTGTACAGAACACCATATGCATCAAATTCGTTTGAAGAATTGTTATTGTAAATGCCGTACGCTCCTGAAGTCAGAAACCCCCACGAAACATCACTTCCATTGGGAATAGCGGTACCATCACGATAATGAGTGACCTTCAAGTTTTCTGCCATCCAGACTTGGTCGCCGATTCTAATAACCTGGTATTCGTTGCCATCGTAATCACTCAGAGGAGCGAGTGCAGATCGGGTCGTGACATTCGAATAAGCTGAATTATTTGAAGAACTATGCGCTCGAACGCGGTAACTATTGGTGGATTCCAAAACCGATACGAAGTCGGTGAATTCGGTGTCGTCAGCTCCAACTACAGCTATCTGCTCCCAACCTATGCCAGAATCACGCTCTATCATGAACCCAAGTTCAAAGTCCGTGTTATCTGTCCAGGTTAAGCGGATCTCCAATTCACTGAATGAATTTGATATTAGATTTGAGGGAGATGGAAACACTGTGGCCATTGAGACTGTCGTCCATTCACCAATGTTCTCGGATGTATAACCTGCAACTCGATAAGCATTAGTTTGGCCGAGAGTCAGACCACTGTCAGTGTACTCCTCGACATCTGCTCCTACCGTCCCCACCTCGACATAACCATTCCCGGTATCACGCTCTATTTTAAATCCCAGATTAAAGTCAGTATTATCGCTCCAAGTTAACTGGATCTCAATATCACTTACTGAACTTGCACTGAGATTTATGGGTGCTGGAAACACGGTTGTCATTGTGACTGTGTTCCATGGACTCATGTTTTCCGATGTATAGCCTGCAACTCGATATGTGGTTGTTTGACCAAGAGTCACACCACTGTCCGTGTACTCTACTTCATCTGCGCCCACAGTCCCCACCTGGACAAAACCATTCCCATTATCACGCTCTATTTTGAAGCCCTCTTCAAAGTCTGTATCGTCGTTCCAAGTTAAGCGGATAGCAATATCACTTGCAGAACTTGCCCTAAGATTTGAAGGTGCTGGGAACTCTGTGGCTGTTGCAACAGTTGCCCAGGTACTGGTATTTATTGTTGAATAGGCTGCGATTCTATAGTTATAATTGTGTCCAGGGGTTAGTCCCGTATCAGTGAATTCAGTTATATTTGATGGGACGGTACCAACATTAATAAATCCAGCTCCTGCGTCTCGCTCAATCTTAAAACCCGTCTCAAAAGCAGTATTATATCTCCAGGTTAATCGAACAGATTCATCGGTTAGGACCAGGACGTTCAGATGCCCAGGTGCAAGAAAAGTGGTTGCCATTTTCCGGGTATTGGAAAATTCAGACTCATTGGATTCAACTTTGCTCTGGACCACATAGCTATATTCTATTCCTGCGACACAGACCGTGTCGATAAAGGTCAGAACGTCTTTATCAACGATTCCGATGACGCTAAAAGATGCTGGAGGTAACTGCCGTTGGATAACAAATTCTTGAGTTTCCTCTTCCTCATTTATCCAGTTAATCTCGATGCGCGAATCTGTTAAGGCCACGACACTGGTAAGGACGGGAGCATTAAGGAAATAATCGGGATCTGAGGGATCAAGGATTTCTTCACAGGAATAAAACGAAGTTGCTGAGAGAAATCCCAGTAGAAAGATTAGGTTTTGAGTCTTGATATTTTTAATCGACATAACATCCCCATGATCTATAAATTATTGTTTTTTATTAATGTATCTCTATATAGCCTTAAACATGACTTATCCTATCATCTTTTCTTGATCCATTAAATATGGGAATTTGCTCTTGGAGTGGATGTAGGAGGACGGGTTCTCACTATTTTTATAGCAGCTTGCGTTCAATCGTCATAAACGATTGGGGTGTCTAAAAATATTCACCCGAAATTTTTACAGCTTTTAAAGGAGAAATTGCTTCTGGCTATCCCATGTGGGTTTTGATAAGATCCATGAATATGGGACGAAAGGTAGCGCCAATGGGAAAACTTTTTTCCCCTATATAAACTCTCCCTTTGTCAATGGTGTTTACCTTGGAGAGACTCACAATAAATGATTTGTGAATTCTACAAAAGCGATCTGCCGGCAGCAATTCCACCATCTTTTTCATGGACATGTATGAGAGATGCTTACCCCCTGATGTCACAACACTGAGATAATCGCCCACTGCCTCAACATAAAGTATATTGCGGAGATCAACACGTTTCACCTGTCCCTCTTCCTTGAGGAAGATGAATTCCTTCCCTGGGTGACTGCCTCCCTCTTGAGTCGTGGGAGTCTCATCTTTTGAAACCTGCGAAGTACCCATGCGATCCCGAGCCTTATTTAAAGCTTGAACAAAGCGTTCAAGTGAAAAAGGTTTGTGGAGATAATCAACCACATCCAGTTCAAAGCTTTCTAAGGCATACTCCCTGTAGGCAGTTGTGATGATGGCCAGAGGTGGACGCCGAAGGGTTTCCAACAATTTTAAACCAGTAAATTTGGGCATGTTGATATCAAGAAAAATAAGATCAGGATTTAAGGTGAGAATGGCCTCATTGGCTTCAAATGCGTTTTTGCATTCCTGAAGGATCTCAAAACCGGGCATGTCAGAGAGATACTTCCTGACCACAGCTCTTGCTGGAGCTTCATCATCGATAATGAGACAGCGAATATGGGTCTGGGAACTCATTTTTTACCTGTTCCAAGCGGGATAGTCAATTCAGTGGAAAAATGTTGATCATCTTGTTCAATTTCAAACTTGTGGGTCCCTGGGTAGATGAGTTCCAAGCGTTTGCGAACATTCTCCAGACCAATGCCTCCACTACTCCTGGATTCACCTTCAAAATGATCGCGTAGATTGGTGCAGCTAAACTTTAAATGGCTCTCACTTTGTGTGAGCTCAATATTAATGAACGGGTTTCCATTTGAAATATTGACACCATGTTTAAAAGCATTTTCAATCAGAGGGACAAACAGCAGAGGCGCGATCAACTTGGTCGTGTCTGTAACATCCATCTTCAAGTTTACCCGCACCGACTCGTCTATCCGAACCTTTTCAAGGGCGAGATAATTGGTCAAAAATTCCATCTCCTTTTCCAGGGGCACTTCCTCGTCCTCACATTCATAAATAATATGATTTAGAAGGCCTGATAGCTTAAGAATCAACTCAGGTGTTTTGGGCGACTCCAGTAAACTATGTGAGTAGATGTTGTTTAATGAATTGAATAGGAAATGAGGATTTACCTGAGCTTTGAGCGAATCTAGTTCGGCTTTGAGCTTACTACTCTCCAGATCCTTGGTCGATAAAGCTTCCCGTTGTAGAATCAAATTTTCACGCATGAAATGCAGGGCAGATGTCACACCGACCATAAAGAGTTGCATGAAAATCATTGGAATGGAAAACATATATGATGGTCTATTATGCATAACATATGGGGGTTTGAAATCAGGAAAGAACCTGATAATGGATACAATTAAAAAGGCATTAACAACAACTGATGATAATAATACAAGACCATAGAGCGGATACTTCCCAGATTCATATAGACGTGGGATCAAAACCCTCAGGTTGAGATATACCACAAAGATGGTCAATGCTACATGCAGTAACTCAAATGGAAGATGAAAGTCTACATCCCTTCCTGCATTGGAACGCAATAGGCTAATGGTGAATAAAAAGGTAAAAAAAGCGCCCCAGAACATCAGATGCAGGGCAATTCTATTGTCTTGTAGTTTGAGTCGTTTAAGCATGGCCTGAATATATCTTCCTACACCCCTTTCAGCTCGAACTTTCGAGTTTCCTGTATCTTCACCCGACCAACTCCACAAATTCCACGATAAACACTCCAGAACGTGCATATCCCCCATATTTGTGATTTAATCGCTCAACCGCATGACTCATCGAATACCAACATCCATATCCTTGACATTCTTTTAGGTTCACCACGCAATGAGAAAACAGACCAAACAAACGGAGAAGCAAAAGATGAAAACTACAATTAAAAATACCCTGAGCCTGGTTACAGTTCTGATAGGCTCGATCGCCATAATGTTTCTACTCATGAGTATGAAAAGCGCCCCTGAACGCAAGGCTCAAGAAGACACACGCATTGTCGTAGCCACCCAGGAGGTTGTAAATTCAGAAATCCAGATTACGGTGCCTGTTATGGGTAAAATCAGTGCGCAGGAGAAGATCACTCTTTTCGCTGAAGTATCTGGCATTCTGCTACCATCTGAAAATGATTTTCTTGCAGGATACGAATATGATAGAGGTGATGTCATGCTGCAAATCAACAGTGAAGAATCAGAATTAAACCTTAAAGCACAACGCAGCAATCTCATGACAGCAGTTGCAGCCTTACTACCTGAGTTAAAATTTGATTATCCAGAGAGTTATGCGCGTTGGGAAGGCTATTTACAGGCATTCGATATCAATGGGGATACCAAGGCCCTCCCCGAGCCTCTCAACGAGCGTGAAAGCTATTTTGTGGCCAACAAAGGCATTGCCAAAACTTACTACGACATCAAAGCCGCTGAATCCCGTCTGGCCAAATACACCATCCGAGCTCCCTTTGATGGAAGCGTGACTGAAAGCTATATCAAACCAGGCAACCTGGTCCGCAATGGTCAAACCTTAGGAGTGTTTCTTAATCCAAACCATTATGATTTGGAGACCACTGTTGGGATCAATGAGATCAAACACATCTCAGTAGGTGATCAGGTAACTTTGCAGAGTGGTACTTCTGAGGTTGAGTTGATTGGCAGAGTAAGCCGTATTAGTGATGGTCTTGATGCCAACAGCCAAATGGTAAAAGTCTTTATCTCAATTTCTGGACCTGGATTACGGGAAGGTATGTACCTCAAAGGTGAGATTTTGACAAGTTCATCCATAGAAGGTGTGGTGCTACCCCGTAAGCTCCTGGAATCAAATGACACCATACTTGAAGTTCAAGAGGGAAAAATTAGCCGTCTCGCCGTCAATGTGGTTTCTACCAGGGGTGAAGAGGCAGTTGTTACTGGTCTTGATGATGGTACCATCATCTCGTTGAGAACTCAGAATTTACAGAATGGTACCATAGTTAAAGTGACTGAAGCAAGTTCAGACAACACACCATCAACTCTGGACCTAGCTGGATAAGGAATTATCATGAAATCACTCATCCAATATTTTATCAAATACTCCGTCGCAGGGAATGTTATCATTCTACTCCTGGTTTTCCTGGGATTGCTTGGATTTACTTCCCTGCGATCAACCTTGATGCCCCAGATCGATCTTGGTGTCATCAATATCATAACAACCTATCCCGGTGCCTCCCCCGAAGAAGTTGAACAGGGAGTTGTTCTAAAGATCGAGGAGAACGTACAGGGCATTAGTGGAATTAAGAGAATTACCTCTACATCAATGGAAAACGTAGGCACGGTTACCATTGAATTGATAAGCGGAAGCAACCCTGATCTGGTTCTACAGGAGATTAAAAATGCTGTAGATGGAATCAGCTCCTTCCCCTCTGGGATAGAACCTCCCCGCACAGCAAAATGGGAGTTCAGGTCAGAGGCTGTGGAATTCATGATCAATGGAGAAGTAGATCTCCATGAATTGAAAGATGCTGCCTTGCGGATTGAGGATGATCTACTGGCCATGGATGGTATCTCTAAAATTGAGCTTAAAGGATACCCTGAAGAAGAGATAGAGATTGCTTTCCGGGAATCAGACCTGGAAGCCTATGGTCTCACCATGGCCGAGGCTGTGGGGATGGTCCGAAAAGCGAATATTGACCTGACTGGCGGAACCATCCGTGGAGAGACCGAAGACCTGAGCATCCGTACACGCCAAAAGCGATATTATGCTTCAGATATGCAGGATATTGTGCTGAGAACACTTGCAGACGGTACCCTGCTATATGTGGCTGATGTTGCTGATATTACTGAGAAGTGGGCTGAGAATCCAGATGCAGTATATGTAAATGGCAAACCAGCGGTTCTCGTCTCTGTCAATTATACCAGCAGTGAAGATGTCATCGAAACGGCCACCAAGGTGAAAACTTATATTGAAGATTTTAATGCAGACAACAATGTGTTGGAAGCACAGATCCTGCGTAACGCTGCGACCTCCATTGAAAGCATGCAGAGTATTCTGCTTAGCAGCGGTATGGCAGGATTCTTCCTGGTTCTCCTCTTCCTATCTCTGGCGCTGAATCCGCGAATGGCGATCTGGGTGGCTATTTCCATCCCACTCTCCTTCCTGGGGATGTTCGGTCTGGCAGCTCTGGCTGATATCACACTAAACCGGATATCACTTTTCGGAATGATCCTCGTAGTCGGTATTCTGGTTGACGATGGAATTGTCATTGCTGAAAATATATATCAACATCATGAAAAAGGTAAACGACGCATTCGAGCCGCCATTGATGGTGCTCTCGAGGTTTTGCCAGCTGTTTTCTCAGCGATTCTAACCACCATGGTGGCATTTTCAGCCTTCCTGCTCATTGAAGGTACCTTTGGACAATTTTTTCGTGAGATGGCTTTTGTTGTGATGGCTGCCCTATTCATATCCCTTATTGAAGGCGCGTTGATTCTGCCCGCGCACATTGCTCATTCACGGGCTCTTGCTGGAGATAGAAAACCAACTAAACTTGAAGTGAAAGCCAACGCAGCCATCGTCTGGATGCGTGAGTCGCTTTATGCCCCGCTATATCGTTACTCACTGCAACACCGAGGTATGGTCATGGCAGTGGTCACGGGATTATTCATTATCACAATCGGTGGTGTTGCCGGCGGTATCATCCAGATGGGCGGTAGTTCCTTTGACAATCAGAATCAGTCTACTGTGGACATACAAATGCCCCCGGGAACACCAGCCAGTGTCACTATGGAAGTTCTGGATAAACTTGAAGCAAGTGGCATGCTCACTGGTGAGAAATTTTCCCAGGTTGAAGGCAAGGAAATCGTTACCAGCGTGGTGAAACGAATCAGCAGTAGTGATGCCGGCAGCGTAACCATCAACTTTCTGGATACCAGGGAACGTGAGTTCCTTTCAACAGATTTCTCCAACTCCTGGCGTCAGACTGTGGGACAGGTACCTGAGGTCGACCGTATTAATTATGTAGAATCCAGCCAATTTGGCAAGGCCGTCTCAATCTCGTTGCTGGGCGATAACATCCAGGACCTGAATCTTGCAGTTGAAGAGTTTAAATCTGAACTCAACCAGCTCGCCGGGTTGAAGAATGTCATCGATGATAACCAGCAGGGTATGCGTGAGATCGAGATTCAACTCAAGGATCATGCTTACAGTCTGGGTCTGGATATTCAGACTGTCATGAATCAGGTTCGTAGCGGTTTCTATGGATCTGAGGTCCAGCGAATCAACCGTGGAACTGAGGAAGTCAAAATATGGGTGCGCTATAGCAATACTGATCGTTCCTCAATTGGTGATCTTGAGGAAATGAAGATCCGTACCAGTAAGGGACAGGCCTTTCAGCTCAAATCCATTGCTGATCTGAATTATACCAGCAGTCTGAGCAAAATACGGCACCTCAATGGTCAACGACAGGTTACAGTTGAAGCAGATGCCCTGAACAAGAAGGTAGATCTGACGCAAATAAAAACTGAGGTGGAGGATGTGATACTTGCCTCCATTCTTGAAAAGTATCCCGATATCAACTACAGCATTGGTGGACATGGTGAGCGCAAGGCTGAAGCGGTAACATCTATGATCAGCATTATACCTATGATCCTGGTACTGCTTTTTGCAGTCATCGCTTTCACTTTCCGTTCCTTTGGACAAACAGCCATTCTCATGTCACTCATCCCCCTTGGATTTATTGGCATCGGCTGGGGACATGCCATCCATGACACACCTCTTGATATGCCTTCCTATTTTGGAGTCCTGGCGCTCATAGGTATCCTGGTGAATGACTCAATTGTTTTCATCGGGACACTCAATCGCAATCTTAAGGAAGGCCTGACATACATGGATGCCCTCTTAAAAGCCGGAATTTCTCGATTCAGACCTATTCTGCTCACCTCTCTGACTACTATTGCAGGTCTGGCTCCTCTGATCCTGGCCAACAATCCTGATGCCCAGATGACGGTTCCCATGGCTATCTCGGTGGCTTATGGTCTTATCATATCCACCTTCTCAACTTTGCTGGTTTTACCCATTCTGCTAAGCTTTGCCAACGACATGAAACGTTATAAGATAAAGCTCATGACTGGCACATTACCAAGTCGTGAATCTGTTGAAGCGGCTGTTCTTGAGCATGATATAGATGCCCAACTCGCAGCAGAAGGCCAGGTGTAATCATGCGACGCACAGTATTCATATTACTATTGTCTTCATTTTCTCTTTGGTCAATGCCTACCCTTGAAATGGGGTTGCAGGAAATCCTCACCGAGACCCGCAAACAGAACCTTTCCATCAAACAAGCCAGAAACTCCTCTGAGGTGGCTGAAAATTCTGCCAGTCTGGCCAATGCCGGTCTCCTGCCGCGTCTGGATTTTAGTTCTGGATCAACGCTGATCAATGGCGTCAATCAAACACCTGCTGGAGAGGTTGATGTTGAGAACACGTCTCTTTCAGCCGGTTTAAATGCCAGTTACACGCTATTTAATGGAATGCAGGGACTGAGCAGATATCAACTGCTCAATACACAAGCTCAGGCCAGTGAACTGCAAAGCGATGTGATTGAGGAAAATATTCTGCTTTCAGCAGCCAATCTGTATGTCAATGTGCTCATCAGGAATGACAATCTGCTGATCTACGAGAAACAGCTTGAAATATCGCGTCAACGCCTGGAGCAGGCACTGGAACAGACAGAACGCGGCATGGCCAGCTCTCTGTCGTCACTAGCTGCCCGGGTGGACTTTGACAATGATAGTGTTGCCGTAATCGAATCGGAATTTGCACTTCAGGAAGCCAAAAGAAATCTCAATCTGCTGATTGGCTGGGATCTGAATCAGGACTATGAGCCCAGAGCGCTCAGCTATGAGCTTGGGAATTACGAATTGCAGAGGCTCACGTCAGAGGGTGAGCAAGCCAATAAAGGTCATGCCTTGAACCTCAATCTTGAAAAGCAGACCGATCTTAACATGAAGCGAACCCTTGGTTCAGTCCTGCCCCGGGTGAGCCTCAGTGGATCATATGGACTTCAGCAGGTTAATCCTGAAGTTGATTTTTCCTTCGATAAGCCTGATATGACGACTACTGCTGGATTGTCTCTGAGCTGGAACCTCTTTGATGGGATGAAATCGAAATCCATCCAAAGCGGACGTCTGCTCCAAAAGAACAGCCAATGGAACACGTTGGATTCAAAGCGAGAGTTGGAAAAATCTCTGAGTTCGGCTTTGGCTTACTATGAAAAAAGTCGTCAGATACTGGAGCTAAAGGCTAACACCCTATCCTCTGCTCAACTCAATTTTGATCAGACCGAAGAATATTTCAGATTGGGTCAAGTCAGCTCAACCCAATTCAGGGATGCGCAGCTCAACCTGAGTCGAGCTAAAAGCAGTCAGATACAGGCGCGCTATTCAGCCTACCTGGCCGAAATGTCTCTATGGCAATTGACGGGTCAATTGGAAGATAAAATTAAACAGAGTTGAGGTTTGTACCTCAATTGGTGGGAGATCTCATTGCTTCTCCAACTGCATAAAGCGCCTCCCTATCGAGAGGCGTTTTATCTATAATCAGGATTAAATAGAGAGGTATATCTCACTGTGTTACAGTCATTTAAAAGATATAGCTTGAGTATCACTCTCATAAGCTAATACTCCAAATAATTATATAGTCCATACCAGGCGCTATTCCATGAAAAGACCATGGTGATCTGTGGGATGTAGCTATGATCTAGGTCTTTATAGATAGGGTCATTCTCCAGATTCTGTGCAGGAAACATTGCAATTCCAGTATCAAAATAAAAATTCTGATATACCCTGATCTTTGCATTCACTGCTGCAAAGGTGCCGGAACGAACCATATGTGAGTATTCATCAATTTCATTGAAATACAAGCGCGCCCCGGCCAGCATCTCCACCTGCAGACGACCTGGCCAAACCTCAGCCTGGTAACCCAGCATGGGACTCAAGCGGGATGGTACCAGGTCTGAAATAAGTCTGATTTCCATTGACGATGTGAGTATCCCCTGACAAGGGCGGGACAATTTTATGGGTCTGGATACCATTGCCGCAGCAAAGGCTGCCAGTCCACCATCACAGTAGGGAACAAATAGCTCAGGCAAATCCTTCATCCGATGGAAGCCATTCTGTATTTCATCACCACCACAATTACCCTTCCACACCAGCCCCAGCTCGGGTTTCACCTCTATCCCATTCTTCTCATAGCGTTTTGAAAGACCGCCAAAAATGAGGTCATAACGATATTCCTCTTTGCGAGAGGTCACATTATTATAGGTCAGGGCGAGACGCCAGGCATCCATGTGGAGACGAAAGAAAACGGAGACAGTTAAAAAGTCATCAGGTCCTATATAAAGACCTTTTTTTCCACGTTCCACATTCCCGGTGTTATTGTCATTGATGACTGCCAGAAAGACCTTGAGGTCTCTGACTTCATTCAATCCAATTGGAGTTTCTACATGTGTGAACGGGACCTTGGGCATGGGACTGCCAAGTGTGCTTCCGCAGATTGCAACCAGGAGAATACACCCTAAGCCTCTATTAGTAAAATTATTTCGCATGTAACCCCCTCTTTGCCAACTTTAATTTATCTTAATTCCCATAAGCTGCTCCCATCGACATAAGCAACAGACCAAATAGTGCAGCGCTTGTTCCCAGGACACAGCCCGTGCTGGAATAAATGGTATTGTAGAGACTGGTTTGTTCACTATACCCATCAATCAACCCAGCAACATATGCTTTTGATTTATGCTCCATTTCTGAAGTGGGTGGGCATGGTATCAGGTTTCGGGAGGTCTGGACCGCCCAGAAATTGTAAAAAAAGCCAGGCAAGAACCAGGTAGGTTTGGCTGATGCAAGATTTTTCCCAGCAGCGTAGCCCTGCTCATAATCCCAACCATTTATGGGAATCTCTGGACGATATACCAAATGCCAACTGGGTTTCGCTACATATCGTTTTCCTGCCAAAAATGCAGCAGCGACGGGAACTGCAACTACTGGTAAGAGACTAGTTTCTGAATCTATACTCATCATGAGCCATGGATAGGCAATACAGGAACCACATAATAGGCCACAACTTGAAGCCACAGCACCACCGGTGATATCTTGCCCTTCCGACCAAAGAGAACTGATACTTCTGAGAGGCACACCCGAGAATGGTGGCTCACCATAAAATAAAGAGTCATTATAAAACTTCTGAAATTGGACCTCCTTGACTGCGCCATCATCCAACACCAATAAAATATTCTTGCCAGGGATAAGTCCAAAAGAAGCTATACTGGGGGTAAATGGTGAGGGTGTTGCATTGTTAGGATTGCTCGAATAAAGGATTTCACCAGTACTGCTGACGATTTGTCTGATTATGTCTCTTGGGAGATTGTTAATGCTCCCTTTGGCCTCATCTTTAAATTGCACAAAGCGTGCATCTATGCTTACCAACTCCCCAGAGATGATGGTACCATTCAAATAAACGAGACGATCAAATCGAGTTGAATCAGCCATTAGAGTTGCACCAGATATTTCGTTCAAAGATTGTTGCTCAGGCATTGTGTCCTTAACAACCACTGCCTCCAGGTTAACAGGTCTAGCACCATAGAGGAGTTGGCCATCTTCGGAAGAAATATAAAGAATGTTGCCGAGGAGAACCGGTTGTGGTTTAACAAATATAGTAGCTTTAAAAATCGCGCTGGTTTGATTTAATTCAACAAGCTCACCCAAATATACCTGGTTACCCTTTGTCAATAAGGTATCAGTCGGAAAAACTGTCCCAATTGAGAGCATGATAATTAATAAATATCTCAAATGGCACCCCCATGAGAATATATTATCTTTGTTAAGGATTTGCATCTTCCCCACCCACAACTCCCGTTTAAAAAATGTAGCTTAACATGATAACCAGTGTTGAGCCCTCATTCTCTGTAACCTCAACGTGCCCATAGCTGGCATTAATTTGGCTTTTATAATCGCTGGCATCCCTTGTGCTGGCCCAGATGTCAAATCCAAAGTGATTTAGATGATATCCTCCACCCACCAGGGAAAGCCCACCAGAGAGTAAGTTGGTTCGACAGGAATTGGTGAACTGCTCCTTATATCGACCTCTGCCAGCATAGAGTTTCAGTCCTGGCGTTGTAAAGTTTAATCCGGCCAGAACTTGATACTCACTTCCATCGCAGTCACATTCAGATCCTGATGCGTAACCCAAAGAATACCATCCGGATCGCAGGGCCAGATAGCGCAACACAGGAATGGTTACAACTATTGAAGTTCCAGACCACTCATCACCAGCTCCAGGATATCCCAAAAAGGAAATGGTCCCCCCTAGTTGTAGCCCATTGAGCAAGTATCTCTGCGCCAGTTCTTCAGGAGTGGGTTTATATGCGGAATAGTATTGACTGTATTCTGCTCTGGTTAATTGATGAGCATTATAGGGGAAGGCTATACGGCCATCCCTGAGCAATATTTTATCAATCATATCTGTGGGCAGCCTGGTATGCATAGATTCACCTTCGGCAATCATGGATATTTCAGCATTTGATATACCAATGAGTGTAACACCATAAATGGGACCGGAATCAGTAAATACAACTACTTGAGGTAAAATTGCTACTGGGAGTAATAAGCTGATGAAAAGGAACCGAAATGCCAGAATCGAATTCTTGATCTCATTCATGAGTGTTCACTCCTTATACCGATTTCGTATCTGGCATAAATCAGGAACCGCACAAAGTAAGCGATGTCATTCACATATGCTGAAATCCCCTCTGATCTCGGTCCTACAACGCCTCGCACACCAAAACAGTAACGGTTTGGTGAATTTTCCTCGTTAAAATAGTACCCACCACCAAAACCCCAGGTCAAGCCCTGTCCGCTGGAACTTTCTCCCGTTGCAAGGACTGAATGTGGACCCCAGGGCCAGTCATCAGTTTTGATAAATTCACCATGTAAAGCCTCTTCGTATCGATATCCAATTCCAGCCTCCAGAAAGGGAATCCATCTCTCAGTTTCCAGAAGATTCTTTTGGAAACCAGCATAAATGTCGAACGTTTTCTCAAAGTTTTGAAGATACTCATCGCCTTCCTCATAGCTACTAAACTGGATATCAAAGGACGTATATGATATGGTGGCATACCACCGAGTCGAACTTGTGAGACCAGTATTTTGCAAGAATTGACTACTATTCACATGGAGGTTGAATTGCATACCATCTTCGCGGAACTCAGCTTCACCGTCTTCACGAGGTGAGAGTGTTGAAACAAGTGGCAATTTAAGCTGCATGGCCTTCCCCGTCATGAACCCCGTACCGATACCAAAGTAGATTGGCGAGCTGAGGGAATCATAAGGGGAGATAGCATAAAGCGGAGAAACTGGTGATATTGACCAGGAAATCAGGAGCCCGACCATGCACTGCGGGATTATTAGTGGGAAGTGTAATATTTGCATCAATCTAAACAAGAATCCACCTCCTCAATTGAATTGCAATGACAGGATTGGGATTAAAAATGATCGTTTACCGGGTTTAGCAAATAAATTCATTTCAATCATACTGGGAAAGTGGATTTCTGTATTCAAGCCGCCCACAGGTCGAATTGATGGAGAGCCTCCTCCAGTTTGTGACTTTAAGCTCCGATTAAAGGAAATTACGCTGGAACCAATCATAAGAACGCTGACGGGCGCCCAGTAGGTTGGGTAATCAGGGTCGGATAGATAGCGGTTTTCTCGATCCACTTGCCAATCTTGGAAATTCATGATGGCGTAAAATGTACAGGCTGCAAAAGCAGTTCCCATAAAGGTCTGGGTAAATGATCCTTTTTTATCACGGCTATTCCCCAGATAGTACACGGGGTAAGAGGTCATGACACTGGAAACCCCTAACCATAACATAGCCGGACCTGTACCCAGCTCAGGGACCATATACATAAATAATCCGCTGAAGGCGAACCCGGCTGCTCCACCAATGATTTCAAGTCCAATGCGTGGGGTGTTGAAAATCGTATTCGTGGTCTCATTATTACTGTGGATATACTCAACAATATTATCGATTTCCACCTGGGTCCGGCTGGTCTTCTCAGCAATCACCAGAGTTGCTTCTGGACCAATCTCACACAAGACATATGATTCATAATCACCCCCAGGAAGTTGAACGAAAAACGCATACTTAAAATCTGGATAGGCCGGGAAGAGCTTAAACTGATTATTTTCTGACTCATCGATGACCATGCCAACGTCATCAGCAATAGCAATCAGCTTACCTGTCTTGATGAATTTCTGTATCTCGGGGATTGCCAGGGAGTCGATTGTAATTGAAGCCAAGAGGGATTGACCGGCAACATCCGGGATGGTTATAACGCCCAGGCAAAGGATACCTGTATACAACAGGACCTTGTTCCATCGATTTGTTTGTTTCATAGCACACCCCCTGGTGTATGATTCTAAACTATAAAATAATTTTCCTCTTCATTCAATACTGGCCATGACTTGGCAATGTGTTCTGTCTACCGTTTATTTTTAGTTAGTATCATATGACACCAAAGGAAAATGGCAGTATTTTATCTGCCAGAACCCCGGAGGTATCATGGACCAACAACTTGAGAAAAGACTTAAATCA
>JACKQG010002269.1_pt1 | contig 25384 bp, 13 predicted proteins | sample 8237621 | NCBI WGS metagenome assembly JACKQG01 (sample SAMN15677084, study PRJNA649215) | marine metagenome | biome: marine; feature: Black Sea; material: saline water; isolation source: suspended particulate matter (SPM) from the Black Sea western gyre | collected 2013-06-09/2013-06-10 | depth... | reverse complement strand
CAAATTCTGTCTTGGCCTTGGCTTTACCACGGACGATGGGACGAACATAGGGTTGAGATATATTGACAATACGGTGAGCAATGCTATGGGTCTTCTCCCTATACATGATCTCCTGCTGTCGGAATAACTCTTTGATGATCCATAACTGACGCTGCAGCTTATAGGACAAGGGAAAGGGAACAGCTGGGTAATCATCCAGTAATTGCTTGGTATGTTTCAGATCCCTGTGGATGTAACTCAACTGCCTACCAACAGCTTTACGAATCGTTTTTCGCCGGGGTTTTCGCTTCCGACTGAAGGCCAGATATTGCTTGCGGGCCTCCTGGCGGTAGGTTCTTGGTTTTAGCTTACCTTTACCCGGAACCCAGAGCGCGTCAATGATTGTTTCCAGCTTTTCCCGGGCATCATTCAATAACCCTACATCGGTCGGATAAGCTATATCCTGGGGCGCAACCGTTGCGTCCATGATTAACATCCCTTTATTGGGCGGGTGTGAATCGTCTTTATCCTCATCAGAAATATCATCTGAACGCTCTGTCGCGTCTACCGTAGCCTCGGTAAAACTGATAAAAGTCTCATTTATCCGCTGTAACTGTTCTAAGCCCAGTCGCTTCCGGATCTCTACAAACAAACTGGGAGCAAATACCTGACGATCACGAAAACTACTGTATCCCAGAAAATACTGGCAATAGGGGTTTTCGCGGATGTCTTCGATGGTATCTTCATCCGACAGGTTCTTCATATGCTTGATGATCAAGGCACCAATCACAACCCGGGCTGGAATGGAGGGAGCACCTTCATGGGGTGACAGGCTCTCTTCATAAATAGCGCCAAGAACGTCCCAGGGAATCTGATCGGCTAAGCGTACCCAGCGGTTATCAGGGGCCAGATGCCTACAAAGTGTAAAATCAAAGTCAAAGGTTGACTGGTCGGTATTCGTACGTTTAATCATGGATACTCATCTGCAAGGGTTTTGGTTAAAATATGGCTTATTCCTTGCACTGAATTTACTAAAGTATCACCATATATCCTATTATAACAATATGTTATAACTTACTGAGGAAGCCCTATTTAACTTTATTTGACTGAGACGGCTACAATGAAAAAACCCCAATCTCTCGTCGACCTGTCCGCCGAAACCTTGATATAGGCGGGGGAAAGGGGTTTGTCGTTGAGCATGCCAGTCGAGGTCTAGAGGGCGAAGACTGGTGACCCCGGCGCGACTCCCCACCTACGTACCTACGGCGGGCAGGGAACGCTCGGCCAATGGCTTACCTGTCCGGCGTAGCGTAGCGTAGACTGAAAAGAACACTGTGTTCCGACGATCTTATGTAAAATGTATGCACTAAATGTGCAATATTTTTGTATAGTCCCCTTGATGTTGCTACATTTTAATTGACACCCTAAGAAGTCATAAATTCAGATATAGGAGGTGTCCAAAATGAATGAAATTAAGACAAGACAACAGTTTACTCGTGAGTTCAAGATAGAGACGGTGGAGTTTTTACTGCGTGGTGATGAGACTGTAATGAAAGTTTCCCGTGATCTTTGTATAAGAACAGAATAAATATAAAACATATCGCATAATATGGGGGCAGTTTTAGCTTATTTCTTATTGCTCAGCGAATGTTGAAAAGTATATATTTAAACCTGCATAAGTTTTCCCCAAGACTCTGCAGAATAGCAAGAACTAAAATTTCAATTACTAACAAACAAGGGGCTTAAAATGAAAAACAGGATAACAGGATGCATTATTTTCCTTGTATCATTAACGATGATCTTTGCTCAGGACTGGGAAATCGTTAAGGAAAAGAGCCACGGCTTTATTCCCAATAACGGTTTTTTCTTAGATGCCAGCACTGGTTGGTTATCAGGTGATGATGGAGAAGTCTGGAAAACGATCGATGGCGGTGCAAACTGGACGACAGTCAGAGCATCTGATGGCTCGGGACTGGATTGGTGGGATATTGAATTCATCGATGTAAATACTGGTTTTGCTTCATCAGACGATGGTTATATTTTTCAGTCGACTGATGGTGGTGACAATTGGACAATGATCGGTGATACGGCTAACTTTACACTGGATGTGATTGATATTGCACCTGTAACAGCAGATCTAGTTTTTTTCTCCTGCGATGATGGTCAGGTATTGAAATGGGACGGTACCACTTGGACAGCCGATACTCTCATGCTTAATGATAGTACATTCACCGGAGATGACCTGGATGGCGGTATTGATTTTATTGACGCCAATGTCGGAGTAGTTTCGACTGATGCTAATGTCGGTGACACCTGGTATACCCATGACGGTGGTGCAACTTGGAATTATGTTAATATTGCCGCAGAATTTCCGGTTGGCACAACCAGTCGCCGATTATATGACTTGAAAGGTGCAGGTGATGGTGTATTTGTAATTAGTGGTTATCATAATACTATATTTGTTTCCGCTGATAGTGGTCAGACTTACACTCAAGTTGGCGATTTTACCTATGGTTATTCTTATTTCGGTAGGCTAGATGTAGTCGATGCCAATACCTTTATTGTTGGTGGTGGAGATGGACATGTTCTTATGACGACGGATGGTGGAGTCAACTGGGATACATTAGATGTCAAACATGGTGAATCGACTACTTTTGTTGATTTTGTTGATGCTACTACTGGTTATGTCTTTAGTTCATACGGTCAATGGATGAAAACTACCGATGGTGGCGCCAATTTCTCACCGCTCTTGGCTTGGCCACAGATAAGTTTCTGGGGTCTCAGCTTACCTGTTGAAGATAAAATTGTCTTAACCGGTTACAGTGGTGGTGAATATAGTGTTAGTGTAGATGGTGGAGCGACCTGGACCTACCCCGATAACTCTCTAACCGGAGCCCATGATGCAATTTATGAATGTGAATTCATCAACGAGAACACTGGAATTATTGCCGGTGTAAGTGGTTACCTTGCAAAAACCGCCGATGGTGGTGCAACCTGGGTAGAAAAAGAGACACCATTCACAGCTGATGGCAGAACTTTCAATTCACTTCATTACGTCGATGCTAATACTGTCTATGCTGGTGGTTATTCCGGAAGAATAAATAAGTCTTTAGATGGTGGAGAAACCTGGGCCGAAGTTGGTGATTTTGGGAGTGGCTCAGTTTATGACATCTGCACTATTGCTGATTCAATTGTTATTGCTACAGCTTCTTCGGGACAATATTATTATTCCGTTGATTATGGTGTAACCTTCACGGCCCAAGACTGGGGTAGTGTTTCCCACCGGGCTATTGAAGAGCGCAATGGTGTAATTATTGTGCCTGGTAGCTCTGGTCATCTGTATCGCACCACAATTGCTGAATATGATACACTATATGAAGTGTTTACAGATCTCGATGGCGATGATCTCTACGACGTCGAATTTGTGGATGATACAACTGTGTATGTTGTTGGAGAAGCAAGCAAGATTTACAAGTCTGTTGATGCCGGATTAACCTGGACAGCTGAAGTCAGCCCTGGTTATGATGTGCTCCACAAAGTTAAATTTGCCTACAACAAATTATGGGCCGTTGGTCGAAGCGCTGTTATCTTGTGTCTGGACTTGACACCACCCTACGAATTGCCGATCAGTGAAGAATTCACCGATGGTGATTTCGATCTGGATTGGGAATTGAATGTTGCCGGTGGTGCCGGCAGTCTGGTTGTGGTTGATTCAACCGGTTCGGCTTGGGGCAGCCATGTGGGTGCCTTCACCGATGATGGTTACACCGGAATTGCTCATGTGAAAATCGCTGTGTTCGGCGATTTCACAATTTCTGCTGATGGTTTTATCTTCGGACCGGCCGATGCTAATGCACCGCTCTATGCCGGTATTGCTTTCCGCGCCTCGCACGATGAACTGGCTTATTACCGCTTCATCTATCGCAATTCCTCCGCCAGTAATAACGGACAATTGAAATTACAGGGCTATGATGGCGCTTCCTGGCACATCAGTGCGGCTTGGACTCCTGATGTAGACTTTACCGCACTGGAAACCGGCTGGCATAACTTCAAGGTCACCGTTGAGGGCAACAATTTCTATACTTACATCGATGACCAGTTATTGCCCGGAGGTCCCTACAGTGATGATGCACCCTTCATTACTGAAGGTTATCCCGGCATTTTCAAGTATAATGCTGGTGCCAGTACGATTCTGTTCGATAACTTATTGGTTACCGATCCCGTACCGGTGGAGGTCAGTGTTGACGATGATCCGACCCTGCCGGTATCATTCGCCTTACACCAGAATTATCCCAATCCCTTTAACCCGGTAACAACAATCCGTTTCGATCTGCCCATAGCCGATCATGTCAGGATTGATATCTACAATATCCTGGGTAAAAAGGTTCGAACATTAGTGAACGATTATGTTCCCGCCGGACGCCAGCGGGTGCTTTGGGATTCGAAAGATGATTTCGGACGGCAGGTAGCCAGCGGCATGTATCTGTACCGCATCAGTGGTGAGCGCTATAATGCCACCAAACGGATGGTTCTGCTGAAGTAATTCCCCTTTCGGAATTAAATTGAGAGGGGGGCATCGTTTATCAAAGAGGTGCCCCCCTTTTTTTACAGTGCTTAAAATGAAGAATCAGCCAGTTTTTCTTATTATTGCCGTTACCATAATCGGTACAGGCTGTCTGTATTCACAAGCCAATCAGGATGTTATTTATTCCGGTCAGGTTCTGAATGAACAGAACCAGCCGTTACCGGATGCCAATGTAGTGATTACAGAATTGCTGGTGGGTGCTGCCACTGATAATAGTGGTTACTTCCGGATTAAACTGATGCCCGGTATTTATACAGCTCAGATAACCTACATGGGGTACGAAACAGTGGTTGATTCAATAAACGTCAGTACTGGGCAACTGCTGAATAAAACCTACCGGATGGTACTGGCATATTTTGAGATTGGTGGCATCGTGGTGACCGCCCATCGTGCGCTGATCCCGGATGAAGCGGTTAGTAAAACCAGGATTACTTCCGGTGAAATCGAGCATATCCAGGCTTCCAGCTTAAGCGATGTACTGAAACTGGTACCTGGTCAGCGTTTTGATAATCCCGGCTTGCAGGAGCTGAAACAGGCCAGTATCCGTACCGGCGATACGGGTGACGACCAGATGGCGCGCAATGCCTTTTTAGGTACCCAGATCATCCTGGACGATGTACCGGTTTCCAATAATGCCAATATGCAACTGGATACGAAAGCCAATACTTCTGGCATCCAGCGGACCACCGAGAATTCCGGGATTGACCTACGCCAGATCCCAGCCGATAACATCGAAGAGGTAGAAGTGATCCGTGGCATTCCCTCGGCCCGCTACGGTGATCTGACCTCCGGTATTATTGAAGTAAAAACCCAGTCCCAGAAAAAGCCCCAGCGCCTGAAATACAAATACAATCTTCAAAATCAGGAAGTCAATCTGAATGGTGGTTTTGACATTTTTGGTTCCATCCTGAATTATAATTTTAATCTGGCATCCAGTGCCCGGGATATCCGCATCCCCGGTTATGGTTATACCAGAGTTGCCGGACAGTTAGCGCTAACCAATAAATTATTTGCCAATAAACTTACTACCCGAAACCGGGTCTATTATACGCGTGCCTTCGATGAACAGGATCTGCGCGAGGACGATATTTTGCAGACCGAGCGCTATAATCGCGATTATAGCATTCGCTACACCCATTCCGGTGACTTCCTGATTAAGGCCAGTTCTAAGCTCAATTGGACCTATTCACTCAACTATAATCACCAGAATTCTTATCGCAAGCGCCTGATTACAGTTGACCATACTTATATTACCGATCGGATGTTCGAAGGAACCCAGGAAGGTCACTTTATTCAGAGTTATATATCCAAATTATGGGTTAAAGGCCGGGCTAAAAACCAGTATCTGGACCTCAAGTACAGCAAAGATTATACCGGTCGCCATTTACAGCACATATTCCTGACCGGTCTGACTTATCGCCGTGAATCCAATGATGGTGCCGGCCGGATATTCGATCCCAATACTCCGCCCAGCATCAGTTCAATCCAACGTGATCGGCCTCGCTCCTATAATGATTTGCCGGCCCTTGATATCACCAGCATCTATGGGGAAGATAAAATTTCTGCTCAAAACTTTGAACTAAATATGGGATTCAGATACGAGGCTTATCAACCCCGGCATTTTGGCGGCGGCCAATTTATCCAATCCGAACATGGCTCATTTTTCAACCCGCGCTTCAATTTCCTGTTCCATCTTTCACCCATTACTCAACTGCGATTTGGTTATGGTGTAACTTCCAAAGCGCCTCCGCTAAGCATGCTGTACCCCAATGATATTTACTATGATCTGGATGACATCAATAATTTTACTGGTAATGATTCTACTGAGCTGGTTGTTGTGTCAACGTATATTTATTCCAGGGAAAACCCGGACCTGAAAGGCTACCAACAGATCAAGCGGGAAATCAGCATTGATCAGATAATTCGGAATATTGGAATTTCACTGACCGGTTATTCATCAACTACTTTTGGCGGATTTGCTTACACCGGTGTGAAACCAATTTTCCACCATAAATATGATTATCCGGCCTGGCCAGATACTAGTGGTCGTGTAATCGCCGATTCGGTTGTCACCACCTTTTCTTATGCGGAAAATTCCAAACGAACAACCAATTCGGGGGTTGAGCTGTCAGTGCAGACTAAACCATTTACTCCACTGAAAATGCGCTTGCGGATTGAAGCGGCTTATAACTTTACCTACAGCGAAGGGAATGCATATGATTATGCCACCTCCTTCCGTTATGATCCCACGCTGGACCAGGAAATAAAACCTTTCTGGAATCCGGTAACTTCCTGGGTGGAAAGTTTTCTGATTAATTACCGGGCGGAGTTTACTATCAAGGAACTGGGCGCTTGGGTTACTCTGGAAGCCCAACAGGTTGTCTTTGATCGTGATAAAAATATTGGTTTAAGTGATTCGTTGGCAGTCGGGTACATATCTTCACAGGGGGAAATAATCAAAATTCCGGCAGACGAACGGTCAGATTCGACCTATGTGCAACTAACTCGTACTTTTGATGATTTCTGGTACATAATGGAAAATATTACCAACACCTGGGTTTTGAATTTGCGGGTCAGTAAAGCTCTGTTTGGTGGTTCGGAAGTATCATTTTTCGTTAATAATATTTTCAATTATCGCCCCTTGCATGAAAGGCAGCGCACTTCCGGCGTCACCCCTTCCTATACTAAGCTTAATCCACCGCTGTATTTTGGAGTTGAATTCAGCAGTAAAATCGATGGGTTATTCCGAAGATGAAGATCCTGCAGATTATAATAACAATAATTACTGTTATCATATTTCTCCAATCATGTACGGAAACTGTATCGCCGCCTGATTCGATGCGGCTGGATTTGGTGATCACAGTAATTGATACATCGGCATTTACCCAGACCCTGACTGATTCGACCTTGGTGGACAGCGCCCAGGTCTTTGTCAATTCATTATCCTACGGGCATTATTTTTTCAAGTTGACCGATACCCTGGGGCAGGCTGTTTTCCATCAGGTGCTTCCCGATGTTTACAGTATATCAGTCACCAAAAGATTAAGTGCAGCGGAAGTTGAACAGGTGGTGGGTTCGCCTAATGAGCGGGCTTTGAATGGGCAGCTACAGGGACTTGAAGTTTCCGGTGTAGTGTTTGATACGGTCGTTTATGTAACTCCGGTTGCCCTGGGAGAGTTGCTGATCAGCGAAATTTATTATAATGGCTCTCCGGCAGATCCTATTCCTTACTATTTTCATGATCAGTTTCTGGAATTATATAATAATTCCCAAAGCACAATCTACTTGGATAGCCTGATAATTGCGGATGTGAGTTATGGACATACCGATGAGGATGTTATCCATGCGATTCACGCCTATATGTTCCCGGGATCCGGCTCTGATTACCCTCTGGAACCGGGTGAGTTTGCGGTGGTTGCCCAGGATGCAATCGATCATTCCAGTGTCAATCTCAGCAGTATTGATTTGAGTGGCGCCGACTTTGAGTATTATGTCAAGGATAAGGGGGATGTGGACATTCAGGAAGTACCAAACATGATCATGCTTAACCATAAATACGGCATTGATTTCCTGTATTCCGTATTCAACGATGCCCTGGTAATTTTGAGAGTGGATGATCCCTATGAATATGGTTATGATAACTTTGACGAGTTATTATTGCCCAAGTCGGCGATTCTGGACGGGGTTGATTACCGTGATAACCTCATCGAGCTAGATCATAAGCGGCTTGACATCATCATCGATGCTGGTTTGACAGGGGGTTTTGATGCCTACAGTAGAAAATCGGTTGAGCGGCGGATTGATTTTTTCCGCGAGGGGCTGCCGGTATTGATGGATAATAATAACAGCAGCATCGATTTCCAGGTGCTGAACAGTCCGACTCCGGGGTACTTATCAGCTGCCGACTCATTGCCATAGAAAATGAAATTTAGTATAAATAAAATTACCAGGCTGCTGTGCATTTCAGGTTTAATTTGGCTAAACCTGCCAGCCCAGATTCTGCAGCCCGGTGAATCGCCGGTAGCACGCTATACCGGTTTAATGCTTCATTCCAGCCTCAATCCGGCTTTCATAGTATTTGATTACGCCGGACCTTCAATTACTTATCAGGCCGAATACAATACGTTCGAAGGAGAATTCAAGCGTGCTTTCGATCCTGGTCGTACTGTTGATTATTACTGGACTGCAGCGGGTCTCAAAGCATTGGGTAATAATCAGATATTTAGGGGTAGTTTCAGCTATCACCGTCAATCGATTAACGGCAAGATGTGGGTCCATGCTCGACAACCCTATATCGGGGTACCATTTCTGCTGGCAGATAGTTCGGTGGGTGGTTTTAATTTAAATGGTATTTACTGGCAAATGGATTATGGCGTGGATTTAATTCCCGGAAGTTTGGCTGGTGGCCTATCAATTTATTATAATGTTGATGAGAGTTATAAGACAATTTTCCCAAAGCCTAAGAATAATATTCGTGATTTGCTGATATCGTTCGGTACCGGAATTAATACAGCCGCTGGCTATCGGATTGGATTAACCGGTACTTATTTCAATTTTCAGGAAATAAATAAGACCAGTAAATATAGCGCCGATCAGGACTTAACCCCCATATTCTATAAAATCAGGGGATTTGATAATCCATTGATTTTCCGTGGTGAAACATCTGAAGAAAGGCTCACGACCCTCGATGGTTATGCCATTAATATCGACTTGATTAAAATAAATGGTCATTATCTCAGCGGACAAATTAGCGGAGGTATGGAGAATGCCAGGGCGCACCTGCTGGATGGCGGATCCTATCCGGTTGAACAGGGGTGGTGGTGGAGTGAGCGCTATAATTTCAATGGATATGCGAAATTACAGCTCGCTCCCCGGTATACGACTAACTGTACAGTCAGTGGCGAAGTAAATCAGCAAACTGCCAATCATCCCGAATTGGAAATTGAAGTTTACAGTAGCAGTAATAAATTTATCAGTGGTCGCTGGTCATTAGGTTTCCAATCAAGTAAAAATACAGCATATTCAATGGGATTATCAGGCTACTCCCAATCCATGACCCAAACAGATTACTATAACGGACTGTTAAATTATTTTCCGGCAGTCGGAGGGGGTGCTGATGTTAATCTGACTCAACGCTGGTTCGATAAGATAGATATTGGATTAAAATTAGGTACCTTGATCCATAAAACCGGAAACGGTGAAATATTTGCCGCCATAACCGGTAATTACTATAATCAGGTCACAGTAAGAGACATTGCTTATTATAGAAGTGATTGGCAGAATATTTATTTTGAAGCCAAGGTGGTTTGGTTCGGAAATAATTTGATTAAATATTCCCTGGTGGGAAAATTTACCGAAGTATCTCTCAAGAATAATAATGAACTGATTGGTATCTCCGATGATGTCAGTCGAACAGCCATGAATATCAAGCTTGTGGTAGAACGGTTAAATCAATGAAAAAACATTTCAAATTTGTAATTAAACTATTTCTATTGTTTTTGTATTTTGGAACAATACTGACGGCAAACCCGGAAATAATTAATCCTGGACAAAAAGCCCGTACAGCTTTTGCGATCTTTGTTGATCGCACCACCTATGAGCAGGTTAGCGAGGCTGTAAACTCCTATCGCCAGGCGGTTGAAAATGATGGCTTGGCAGTTTACACGGTGATTGATGACTGGAAAAAACCGGAAGATATCCGCACCGTTATCCTGGAATTAGCTGATCGCAAGCCGCTACTGGAAGGTGTAGTATATATTGGTGAAATCCCAATCCCCATGCTGCGCGATGCCCAGCATCTGACCAGCGCCTTCAAAATTAATCAAGAACGTTTCGAGTGGATCGATACTTCAGTACCGTCGGATTGTTTTTATGATGATTTTGATCTGGAATTCACCTTTATTAAACAGGATTCAGCTAATCCACTGTTGTTTTACTATACCCTAAATCCTGGCTCACACCAGAAAGTGCAAAAGGATATTTATAGTGGGCGGATTCACCCACCGGTTGGGGAAAAACCGGCAGCGGAAATAATCGCTGATTATCTAATGCGAGTCGCCGAAGCCAAGACTGAGACTAACAAGCTTGATAACATGTTGGCGTTTGCCGGTCATGGCTACCATTCCGAATCGGTTCGGGCTTGGAGTGATGAACAATTGGCCTTGAGGGAGTTATTCCCTAAGTTGTACACTAACGAGGGACGCTTGACTTATTATTATCACACCATGTCCACTGATCTTAAGAATATGATCCTGAGGGAACTACAGGTACCATCATTAGATTTAGCCTTATTTCATGCCCATGGTACGGAAGATTCCCAATTACTGTTAGGTTACCCCACCTCCAGTGCAATCGGGAATAATGTTGAGGCAGTAAAATTATTTATACGCAGCAAACTGCGTTATGCTCAGCGCCGAGGTAAATCGGTGGAAGAAGCCCAAGCGGGTTATATGGAACGTTATGGCATTCCGGAAGAATGGTTCGCCGGCGCTTTTGATGATTCGGTTAAGCTTGTTGATTCACTGTATTCCGCCAACCTGGATATTTATGTGGATGACATAAAACAATTATCAGTCCAAGCCGAACTTATGATTTTCGATGAATGTTTCAATGGCGCATTCATGCTTGAATCCTATGTGGCTGGTGAGTACATCTTTGGTAACGGAACGACAGTTGCCGGGATCGCCAACACGGTGAATGTAAAGCAGGATATCTGGTCTGATGAGTTTATCGGATTACTAGGGCAGGGTGTCCGAGTTGGACAGATGCACCGCAATTGGGATTTTATTGAATCACATATAATTGGCGACCCGACTTTTCATTTTAGCGCGCCCCAAAATCATAATCTAAACAGTCAATTGGCAGGAAATAACCAGAAAGTTTCATTCTGGTATAAATTATTACGCAGTGATGCTGTAGCTCTGAAAGTCCTGGCCATTAACCATTTGACTGGAATAAACGGGTGGCGATCTAATTCGGAACTAGTCGAACTTTATCGGACCTCACCATCATTCAACGTGCGTATGGCAGCCCTGAAATGTCTGGCTGAGCAGAATGGGTCGGAATTACGGGCCGTGCTGGTAGAATCAATTAATGATTCTTATGAACTCATACGACGCATGTCAGCTATCTGGATGAGGGAAATAGGAGATGAAAAATATATTCCACTATTGGCTGAGACGATTGTACACAATTCTGCCAAACGCGTGAATTTTCAGGCTAAAAGCGCTATCCAGAGTATCAATGCCGCTCAGGCCATCATCGCTGTTGACAGTGTGCTGGAAAATACTAGTGGAAATGGATATGAGCGTGATATTCAATTTAATTACCGTCGATCTTGGGTTAGAACTCAGGAATGGTTGAATGACGAAATAATGGTTATTCTGCCCGATACATCATTACCAATCAAAAAACGGCTTGCAAAGGTCCGCACTTTTCGAAATTACAAATTTCATTCAGCGCTGCTGGACTTGATGGCAATAGCGAGTAATCAAAGCGAGCAACCGGAAGTACGCGCGGCCTTGCTGGAAGCTTTCGGCTGGTATCACTATTCGCCTTATAAAGCGGATTTGATCAATACTTGTAAGCTGATATTGGATCAGCCTGATTTGCCGGAAATGGTGAAATTGGAAGCTCTTAAGACGACCAATCGTTTTAGAGCTGGAAATAACAATCCCTTATCACCATAAATATTTATTAAACAATCATTAATGATTAAATCGAGATATTTAAAATGAAACGATTACGCCTAGCCAATTTGACTATAATGATTATTAGTTCCATTGCGTTGCTTAATGCAATTGATGATTCTCAGGTAAAGGAATTCACACTCGATAACGGCCTGCGGGTGATCACCTATGAAATGCACAGCTCACCGGTAATTTTCTCTGAATTGACCTATAACGTCGGGTCAAAATATGATCCATACGGGGAAACCGGGATATCCCACGTGGTCGAACACATGATGTTCAAGGGTACCAAACGATTTGATAAAGGCAGTATCGCCGAACTGATTTCAATCAATGGTGGTGTGTTTAATGCCTTCACATCTTATGACAGGACCTGTTATTATGAGCTGATGCCCAAGAATAAGATCGATCTGGCTTTCGATATTGAATCGGAGCGAATGTACAAATGCATCTTTGACCCGGATGAGTTTGAGTCGGAAATCAGTGTGATCATGGAAGAACGTAAAATGCGGACTGAGAATTCCGCCTCCGGCCGCAGGCGAGAAGAGGTCAACACCTTGCTCTATAAAAAACACCCCAATCGCAATCCTATCATTGGTTGGATGGGTGATCTGGAACGGATGACCCGCAATCAGGCCTATGAATATTATCAGACTTACTATACCCCCAATAATGCCACATTGGTCTTGGTGGGTGATTTTAATAGCGAGGAAATTTTAACTAAAGTAAAACAATATTTCGATAGGGTGCCTAAGGGACCAGAATTGCCGGAAATGGTTTTTGATCGGGTTACTCAAGATGGAAAGAAAACCCTGGAGTTCAGCCACCCGGATATTTTACATGAGCAGATACAATTGTATTTTGCCGCACCGTTACGTTTCAGTGCCGATGGTCCGGCGCTCTATGTGGCCGGCACAATCCTTGGCGGCCGCAGCGCTACTTCACGGTTGCACAAGAAATTGGTGCGAGAATTGAAACTGTGTAAAAGCGCCGGTGGGGGACTCGGATTCAGCAAAGATCCGGGCACTTTCAGTGTACGTGCCCAACTGATGCCGGAAAAATCGCTGGAGGAAGTAGAAGCGATCCTGTGGCAGGAAATCGACAGTCTGGCCAATTATCCCGTAGTGGAATATGATCTACAGAAAATCAAGAATCGGATCGCCTTCGGTGAATTAACCGATGATCAGAAGCCTGGGGATGTCGGTTCCAAATTGAGTTTATACGAGAATTATGTGGGCTGGCATGAAATAAATGCCTGGAATGACCGCATCGCTGCCGTTACCCAGGAAGATATTATGCTGGTAGTTAAAACCTATCTTAACCGAAAAACACCGGTGGCGGTCTACTCCCATCCAGCTGAAAAAGACAGTTCTGCAATTATGACTTCTACAGTTGTAGTGGAAGACGAGGATGAAGAAGCTCCAGATATGGTGTTGGGTGAAATTCAGGTTGATCCTACTATGGAAATTCCTGAGCAGGGTATTTTTACTAAATTATTTGGCAAACCAGATGTGCGCTCTCTCTACCAACCGACCCTGGAAAATATTATCCCACCTAATCCGGTTGCTCCCCGGGTTGATTCACTGGTACTGAATAATGGTGTCCCGGTGTATTTTGTGGAAGATCATAATTTTACCACCTTGTATTTAATCGGCCATATTGGAACCGGTCGGCTGACCGAGAACTGGGAGCGGCCTGGAATCCGCCATTTTACCAATGGATTACTCCCACGGGGAACGGTAAACCACAGCTATGACGATATCGTCGAGGAAAAATCATTTACGCCTTACCAGTTAAAAATCAGTCAGGGTTGGAATGCGATTACAATGCAGGGTTATTCCCTGATAAAAGACAGTGACAAAATGTTAAATTTGTTGACTGAAACCCTGTCTAAACCTTCCTGGCCCGATGATCAGATGGAGGAAATCCGACCGCGGCTGGTTACCAGTGCCAAGAATGTCAAGAAAACCGAAACCATGAAAGCCTTTTACGCTATGTACGAGCAGGTGTTCGAAGGGCATCAATATTCATCGCCTTACGCCGGAGACCCGGAAGTTTTGGAAAATCTTACCAGGGAGGATTTGATCCAGTTTCATGATAAATATTATTCACCTGATCATTTGAGACTGGTGGCTGTGGGAGATTTCGATAAAGTTTGGTTGGCAGAAAAGCTGAACACCACCGTCGGTAGCTGGGTCAAACCGTCCAAGGACACGGGGGATTCTTTTAGTGAACAGCAACCAATTGTAGGCAAGCATATCCACGCTTTCAGCAATCCGGAATACAAACAATGCCGGGTCGATATTGCCTTCAATCCGATGGTTGGTGGAATTACTAAGAATAATCCTGACCGTGATGCTCTGGAAATTCTGGCACACATTCTCTGCGGGAGTACACTCACTTCCAGGATGGGTATTAAACTCCGTGACGAACAGGGCTTGTGCTATGGTATTAAGAGCAATCTCTGGATTAGGGATTACGGCGGTTACTGGAATATCCGAACCAATGTGGATAAGGAATATTTGACGCGGATGGTGCAAGGGATGCTGGATGAAATCAAGCTGATTCAGGATGAAGGAATCACCGACGAAGAATTGTTGGAAGCCAAAACTCGTAAAATCGGTTTACTGCCATTGTATATCAGTACGCCTGATGACATCGGTGGTGTTGTTTTTAATGCCCTGCGCTATGGCAGGCCGTTTGATTATTTTGACCGACGCAAGGATCGGTTAATGGCAGTTACCACAGCGGATGTACAACGAGCAGCCAATAGATATCTGGATATCAATAATTATATTATTGGTGTTTCGGGAGATATGGCCGAAGACGCGCTGGATAAATTTAAATAATCATAGTCGAACCATGATCAGGGATGAAAGAATGAATAGGATTCAAACCAATCTAAAATTAAGATCATCGATGGTAATCCTAATTATGATGATCGGTATTTCGTCAATTCTGAATGCTGGTAAAATCAATGGGATTGTGACCGATCATATGACAGCTGACTTTTTGGAGGGTGCCCTGGCGCTGCTACTGGACCCGGACGATGACGAATTCGTGATTTCGGCAGTGACCGACGCCATGGGTCAATTTACCCTAATTAACATTCCATTTGGACGCTATCAATTAGAAGTACGGAAAGACGGATATTTTAGTAATGTGGTATTTGATCTTGATATTAAAACCGATGAAACACTTTCAGTAAAAGTAAGCTTGTTGAAAAAGCAGAAACGCCATTGCGATGATTTCTGTTTCATGTTGGGCAGTATTGAGGTCAAGGCCGAGGAACGCGCAATAATACCGGAAGAGATAGCAACAGTACGTAAAATTGATTCCGGTGAAATCGAGCATTCCCAGGCTTCCAGTCTGGGAGATATTATTTCTTTGATTCCCGGGATAGAGAAATCGGGCCGACCAGGGTTATCCAAATCCTCAAAGCTGGGTGTACGAGCAGTAACCTCCGGTACCGGAATAGTGGATGCCCTGGATGCCTTCGGGACAACAATTATTATTGATGGCGTGGAAATAACCAATGATGCTAATGCCAAACAACGCGGTGTGACTGGAACTACCGGAATTGACCTGCGGATGATCCCTGCTGATAATATCGAAGTTGTGGAAGTAATATCCGGCGTTGCTTCGGTGAAATATGGTAATTACGCCGAAGGTGTTGTCAATGTTAGAACCAAATCTGGTGTAACAAGTCCAAAGCTAAAAGTAAAAATGAACCCGGATACAAAAACACTGAGTTATTCAGCCGGTAAACAATTCGAGGTTTCTAGCTTAAACTATAATTTTGACTATGGTTATAGTGAGCGTGATTTGAGAGTACAGGGCGATGAATATCATCGGATTTACTTAAAAACGGATTTTATGCGCTGTTTTGCTGATGAGCGGCTAAAATTAAAACCTTCTTTCAGCTTTAACAAGCGCATCGACAGCGATGAACCACAGGGTCCATATAACATTATTGATTACGATAATGGTTATCGTCTCTCAGGACGCCTGAATATTGATTACAAGCGGGAGGAAAATGATATATTAAGCGGTCGTTTAAGTTTTGATATGGATAATAAACAGTCTTACCGTGAGAAGTGGGTAACGGACCAGATTACAACAGCGGACACTATCTATTCCGGCTATGTTGGCGCTGTTGAAGAAATTGGTATTGAGTGGTATCTGCGCAGCCGTGTTGAAAGGGAAGTTAAAAATCAGGACCAACCCACTAAACATACATTTTTATACGGTGCAGAGTTCAACTACGAATCTAATAATGGAGATGGATTGATTCTGGATACATTATTCAATTATTATGGTGCTTATTCTTCACGCCGTTCATTCCCTTTCGAAGACTATCCGGCTTTTATCGAATTCAGTATTTATGCAGAGGATAAAATTAAACGTGAATTTTTGGGGTTGCCGGTGGAATTCGTGATGGGCTTGCGCTATGATGTTTATAACCCCACCGGAATCAATTTCAGTAAAATGCTCGAGGAAAAATTATTTTTAACGTCTAAGCACGGTGATTTTCTTAGTCCGCGTTTCAATATGCGGATCTCTTTCAGTGATAATTTTAAGATAAGGTTTGGTGCCGGACAGGTAGTGAAGGGAATTTCACTGGCTCAGATACATAAAGCAAATGCCTATTATAAATTTCTCTATTGGGAAGGCGATTCTTCCTATATCTTGGAAGAATCTTATTCCCAGAAAAACCCTGATTTGCAGGCCTACTCAACTGAAAAATATGATCTTTCTTTTGATTTGAAACTGGGAGATATTATTGGACTGACGACGACCGCATACTGGTCCGAATCCAGCAATCGACCCAAGGGTGTTTCATATCCCTGGGGTTTTGAAGTGAATCCTGATACAATCTCAGCTACATCTTATTCAATATATGAAAACCGGGGCTGGCGGAAAACCTGGGGTATCGAAACCAGCCTGAATACTAAGCGGATCAATGGTATCAGGCTCAAGTTCAATGCTACCTATAAATTCAGCCACAGCGGGAGAAGTGGATTAATTTATGATTCTTCCCCGGACACCAGCTATGAAGATATCTGGTATCCGCCATATTCCACTTGGATAGAAAAGGTTGTACTTGATTATAAATTGACCTATGTTAGCCAGAAATACGGTATCTGGATGACGGTTGAGGCACAACAGACACCACTTTCGCATAAGAAGGGGATATATTATGGAGGTCAAAAAATAAAAACTATTGATGGGGAAGAACATCTATTTACTCAGGGTATGATTTATTGGTACAGCGATGAATTATATGATTATAAAAATAAGTGGATAATGAATTTCAGATTGTCGAAATCAATCTTTAATAAAACTGAAGTATCTCTGTATATCAATAATGTTTTTGATGACCGGGCCGAGTGGGTTGATCCCTTTACAAATTCGACTCGAGATTTGAATTCAACCATCTATTATGGATTGGAGATGAGTACACAATGGTAAAGAATATTTTGCTTGTGTTCCTGGCTTCGCTAATGTTGCCAGGTTGTTTTAAGGATATCCCTGAATATTATGATGGCGATATGTCGATAGAGCTTACGGTGGTTTATGAAAATGATGCGGTCAAAGGTACTGGCGTAACCATCAAGACCATCGAATATGAGATGGATACGGTCTGTGACACAACCGATTCATCCGGGTTTGTATCTTTTACCGGTTTACCTTGGGCGACCTACCAGGCTACTGTACGGAGTTCTGGAATTGTACCATCTTTCCTGGATTCTACCGACTACGATACACTGTTGGTCGTGGGTACGATGAAACTAGTACCCGGATCCAACGGTATGATAAAGGATACTTTATATGTGGAATCGTCCGGAACAGAACCGGGGCTTAAAATCAATGAAATATATAGCGTTGGTCCACCGAACAATTTCCATTATTTCTTTGACCAGTATATTGAATTATACAATTCATCTGAAGACACCATTTATCTGGATGGCATGGTCATTTGCCGCATGGGGCAATTCCTGGCGCATATTGTCTATATTTTTCAATTTCCAGGCACGCCCTTGACCGGTAAGGAATATCCAATAGGTCCCGGGGAGTTTAAAGTAATTGCCGGTGATGCATTTGATCATAGAACTATTGTACCGGCCAGCATTGATTTGTCACAGGCCGATTTTGAGTTCCGCAACAGTATGGACTATGGCGATTATGATAATCCTGATGTGCCTAACCTTGATAATATTGAAGTCGGTCACAGGTTGGACTTCATGATCAGCTTGTCCATGGATGTCATCATAATTGCCGACGGAAGTGACCTGGATTATCTGGATGGAATGGATATTGAAGCTGTAATCGATTGTGTTGAATACGCTTCATCTGCTACGCATGAGAAAGATATTGAAACGGAATTAGATCGCAGCTTTGCCGGAATTGGCCAGGTAAAATATAGCGGTAGTTCAATCGAAAGGATTGCTTCCGGTTTTGATTCAAATAGTTCAGCGGAGGATTTTGAAATTATCGATGCACCAACAATTGGATACCAGCATGAATCAAATTAGAAATATGAAGCTGATGGAAAAATCTCACAAATGGATAATTCTTAGTGTTGTTCTAGCCCTGATTGGAAAAGTATCTGGCTATGAGGGTGCTGTCAATCCGGCAGTGCCATTGCTATATAACGGTGAATATCCCCAATTTCATCAACTTACAACAAATCCAGCGGCCTTATTTACTATTCAGGGAGATGAGTTTACACTATACAAAGTCAGTTCCTTTTACCAGAATAACGAATTAATCAGAACCTATGATCCGGGTTCGATGAATGAAGTAGACCTGTTGTTTGATTTCTCACGGAATATCGATTCAAAATCTTTCGTTAACGGTGGGATACGTTATACCCAAACAAATAAATTTGATCTATTTTCAAGCCTTGAACAGGATTTTTATACCAACTATTTCAGTTTGATAGACTCGACCAATGGTAATGTGAAATATGATGGCCCGCAACTATGGTTTCAGTATAACCGCAAGTTACTCAGCCACCTCATTCTTGGTATAAACCTTGAATACGGCGTGGAAAGAGGGTTGAAGAATCGTGGTACCAAATGTGAATCAATAATCCGGAATAATATTTCCGGGGCTGGATTAGGTTTTCTGTCAAAGACTGGTAATCTGTTTATCGGTATTAATGGAAATTACATTAATCGTCAGTTCAGCTATGAATCTGTAGGAGTTTATTCTTCTGCTGAAGTTTATTCGTTTTCTGGTTTTCAAGTATATACTTCTGAATCCCCGCGCAGGATTGTCGAAAAATTTGAATACAATTCCGGATATGAATATGGCTTTCAATTCTGGCAGCGCAATCTTCTGAATAGTGGATTTGGAATTGGTTTAGTGACTAGAATTTTCGGCCGGGACGCGAATATTAAACTGGGAAGTACTACTAGACATCAGCCAGTGGGCTATTGGGTCAGAGAAGGTCTGACAAATACCTTTTTATTGAATTTTCAACCTGAGAAGGGATATTTTTCAGGACGCTTTATTATAGAGAATCGTACCTACCAGGACTGGGCAAAAGCCGGAGGCTTTCCGACTATTATTCTTGAAAATGATAATCAGCAACTACGTTGGGGTTTAGCCACGGCTATTACAGGATTATTAAATTCCAAGTTCTATGGCAGTCTGGATGTAACTACCACCAATATTGATTATCAGGAATATATCGAACCATTCGGAATTGAAGAGGATTTACAAACCATTCAATATAAATTGGGTATTAATACTAAAATCGGTCTTCTGTCTTCGGTTAGCTTTGAATATTTTACCGGTAATGAGGACTTGGATTTCCACTGGGATATTGATGCAGTCGGATACTGGGGAACCGGTATTAGATTTGAACGACAATTTCTGTTTGGTGTATTGGGCTTCAGAAGTGTAATTCATAATACGGTGTCTGATGATTCGGGTTCTGATAACAAATCGAATCAGAGGTTATTCTTTGAGCTATTTGTCCGTCGATGATTGAATTGAAGTGAAATTAAAACGGCACCGAAAAACCGGTGCCGTTTTAATTTATATTATATCAGGATTTTATTCGGCTACAACCGCACCTGCTTTCGGAAATTTAAATGGATTTACTACTTTGCCAGTTTTGCCACCTGTGTATTGAACGTGCAATGTATCCTGACTGAGGGATTCAAATATCGCTTCAGGATTCGTCTGCTCAGTCACGAAGGTAATCAGGGCTGAAGGCCGCTCCAGGTATTGGGTATTGAAACGAACGATGCCATCATCCCAGGATAAATGGCTGATTAAAGTGGTAAACCGTCTCCGCAATGAGACATTCCCGGCCTGTGGCATGTATACCATATAGGTATCCAGTTGATTTGCAGAATAAGTTTCAAAATCATTGAATTTGAGATCGAAAGGCAAAAACATCAGGTGCCTGAATTCAGAAATTGTAACAGTATTGTCGGTCTCAATCAAATCAACAACTTCAAATTTTAAATTCTGCGTTATTTCCTTATCGCGGCTTTTATAGGTGACCGATGGTGATTCGATAGCGACCTTGATTTCCGAGCTGGAAATCGCTGTATTATCATAATACAGTTTGGTATGTACCGGTTCGCCAAATTCGGTCAAAATTCCATAGATACCGGCTTGTTGACCCAGCAGTTTCAGCAGGTAGTAAGAATCATAGGTATCAAACAGTTTTTCGATTCCCATTTCAACAATCGACAGGCGTTCCAAATCAGTTCCAGGATTGCGAATCATTCGCACCGTAGGCGAGAAGATTTTAGACTTCAGTTCATCCTCCGTGTAGGCAGTTGGATTATAAAGTACTTCCACGGCCTGGGTCTTAACGAAGGTTTTAACGCCATAGATACTATCAATCTTTTTCATCTTGGTTACAAACGATGCCGAACTACCCCAGCATTTAATGTTTTTCAGTCCGTCCATTGAAAAAACAGCGGCATTTTCAATCTGTTCTTCGGTACCCCAACGTTCGTTGATAGTAGGCAATTCCATGGTGGTACCCAGGAACAGACCGATTATTATTAAAGTTATTGTTGCTGCTATAGGTAACCAGCGCATATCACGTTTATTTATTTCCAGGGAGCCTGGTTCCGGACAAGATTCGATGCAATCGGTACACATGTGACAATCAATATGTTCAACGGTTTTGACTTCGGATATATTGATCGCCATGGGACAAGCTTTATCACATTTCTTGCAGTCTGTACAAATTTCTTCAACACGATTGATTTTCAGGACTGGGAAAATGAAACCTTTCATGCGGACAACTTCCAGCACAAAGCCAAGAATCACAACTGCTGACAGTAGCCAGACCCAGTTCAGCGGGACACCCAGCCAAACCAAAATGGCGTAAACGATTATTACCGTTGCAAACATGATCAGGTTTGAGAAAATATTAGTGGCAGCTCCCAGGGGGCACAGGTATTTACACCAGAACTGGCGTACGAAAATGGCGCCGGCGATTGAAATAATTAAAGCCGGTAAAGCATACCAGAGGATAACATCATTCCCAAATCCGGTAAATAGTGCAAAGAAAGGATCATATTTGCGGCAGAACAGTTCGCTAGACCCAACCGTGAAATAAACGGTAATGAACAGCAGGATGTATTTCAGACTGCGCAAAGCCCGGTCGACGATGCCCTTGATTGTGTAACGTACCTTATATTTATCACCGATCTTTCCCAGCCATTCGGTGAAGGTGCCGATTGGGCAGATGAAGCTGCAGAACAGCTTGCTGAACAGTACCGCACCCACCGCCAGCATAACCCCCATGAAAATCTGGGTTTCGGTCATGCTGCAGGCCAGAGTGTTGTTTTCCAGCAAACTACTGAGAGCCAGCGCCCCTCCGAAAGGACAGTAGGCTTCAAAATCGGCCACGTAATTGGGATTCACAAAAGCCCTGACCACCATGTAGCCCAGTAGAATGAAGATCAACCACTGGAGCGGTATCCGATATAAATTACGTAATGGTTTCTTTTTCCGTCGTTTGTTTTTCATGATTTTTCAATCACTTTCCTGTTATGAGTAAATCCCCGGTTCAATCAATTTCCACAGCCCTGAAAATGTAAACGGCGATCAATCCGTACAGCCCGGTGATGGCGACGATCACCAGGTCGATGGGACTGAGCGGTTTTTTCAGATAGAGGGCTAACGCTACGTATAAACCCAAAGCGATTAATATACCGACCAGAGCAAACATGCTTGATATTTCAAAATAGGTATTCAGGTAAACACTTGAGCCATCCAACAAGGTGATCGTGAATGGGAACAATACTTTGGCCAGCTTCCCTGATATCCAATCCTCACGGGTTTCCCAGGTTTCTCGATACTCATCAACGATTTCATAATCACGATCAGTTACGATTACATGTATCTCGCCTTCATTCATTTGCCAGAATGTGCGATAGAAAATATCACCCATCCACCTTAGATTGGTTTTATCCAATTGGTATGCATTCAAGGGCAGTTTAACCAGTTTGTAATTATCGTAGGTTATTAGATAAACATCGCTGGTTTTGGTAATCAACATACCATAGAATTCCCGCAGGTTCATTTCTCCAATTAATATTGCTTGAATTTCCAAATTGGTTGGAATACCGGTTTTCCGGCAGAATGGTTGTCCCTGGATCATCTTTATTTGAAAAACTTCATTGGCCGCATCCACGACAAAATAGCCTTCATCGAATGGTTTTCTGGTAGTGGGGTTCCCGGCTATATATTGAGCCGGGAATTTAAAACCTTGGGCAATCAGCTTGGTCGTAAACAGTTCAGTTAGCTTTTCATCAATCTGATTAGTGGCGGCGGTAATGAATTCCATCCGGTCGGTGATCCGGAACATTTCCTCGGGCATGGCTAGCTGGACCCTTCCGGACTGTGATTCAATCAGGGGATATAGATCAATCTGGGGTTGGTCCAGATTGTGGGGTCTTACCCGCTTAATAAATTTATTTAGCCGCAACTCATCCAATTCAATTTTACGGCCTTGGATGTATTCCGGCATATCATTATCCAGCACTAATTGCCGGTAATGTAACAGTGGCAGTTTCTGTTCAAATTCTTCGCGGGTGTATTGATTCCCTTTCAAGTCATAATGGACGTATTTTTTCCCATTATGTTTGCCAAGGAAAAATTCCTCGTGAACCGCACTGTAATAGACCTGTGGTGTACGAATCTTTTTATCGAATATTTTCCAATAAAATTTCGGGAGGTAAATTGCCACAATAAAAATAACAACAGCGACCATCATTAAACGCGCTATTCGGGTAATCATCAAACCGCCCCTTTCCGGAACCGGTACCCGGAGAGTAACAATGACAGCGCAAAACACAATCCCAGCAGCGTAAAGGTCAACAGACAGCGTTGATAGACGCTATACCAGTGATTATTGTAAAGCAGAAACAGAAAACCAATCCCTACCAATCCTGAGACAATCCGGTGCCACCAGTTAGGTTCCAGGATCACTGCAGCTGCCCCCACATAGGTAACCAAACCACCTAAAAACCAGGGTGCCAGGGTGATTACCATGCTGGAGGCAACACCGGTAGGAAAATAGATCAGCGATGTAATCACCAGTAGAACTGCCGATACAATAAATATGCTTACCAGGCTGATTAAACCGAGAGCAAGCATCTGCAGCAGAACCGTGTTTTCATTCAAAGGAAGGTGGAAAGTCAGTTTGATCCGTTTATCAGTTGTTTCCGGTACGAACTGGGCTGCGGCTAGGGTGAAACCAAATAACATTGGAATATACATATAGCTTGAGTAAAACTGGACTCCGCGGAAGACAACATTATACCAGTACGAAATAGCCTCCGTGAATTTCATTTGTGAATAAACGTCCAGTAGGACTGTCAGGATAATCCATAGCAGGGAAACTGCGGCACCGCCGATCACAAACCAGCGGATTTTCAGCCATTCTTTGTAAGCAATTGCTTTAAACATGGTCACTCCTAATATTTCCCCGTGATACCGATTATAGCATCTTCCAGAGTCATGGGTTCTTCGCGCAGGTTGCTGTAATTAATCCCTTGCGATTTCAGGTAGGTTTCGATCTCTAGTCGGGGAGTGAATGAATAAATTATCGAATGATTTTTAATCTGTTCGTAATTACGGATAATATCATTTTTTTCGAGCGTCAGATTGGGTTTATCGGTATCAAACAAATACTGGTGAAAAGTTTCGCGGAATTCCTTTACCGACATTTGCAACAGTACACTACGATAATCCAGAACGACAAAATCATCGATCAGCCGTTCCAGATCCTGAATGATGTGAGAGGTGACAAAAACAGTTTTGTTTTCGGCTTTGGCATAATCAGCCAGGTAATCCAGGAATAACCGACGATAACCGGCATCAAGTCCCATGGAATAATCATCCAGGATCATCAGATCAGGATCTTGTGCGAGAATCAGTCCCAAGGCTACCTGGGAACGCTGGCCGCAAGACATTCGTGAAATTTTCTGACCTGGTTCTACTTCCATCTTATCCATCAATTCGAAATAGGGTTCCTTTTTCCAGCGCGGGAAAAACTCGGAGTAAAATTTTTCGATCTGATGAATATTCATGAAGCTATATTGAATATGTCCTTCCATCAGGAAGCCGATACGGGTTTTTGTTTGTGGAGTAAGTTTCTGGGAATCCTCACCGAAAATCAGACACCGTCCGCTCTGAGGTTTTAAAAATCCATTTAAAATATTAATGGTGGTGGTTTTCCCGGTTCCGTTCTTTCCTAGGAGGCCAAAAATACTCCCCTCACGGATATTGAAACTCATATTTTCATAAACAAGCTTCTTTCCGTAATAATGGGTCAACTCCTGGCATTCGACAACATTATTCATAATGATCCATTGTTAATTGTGGTAATTATAAGTATTGAAGAATAGATTATCCTGAAATCGGATATTATATCAGCAAATAAAATTAACTTTTGGATTAGTTAAAAACCACAGTTGAATCCCTGTCCCTTACAAAAATATAACACGTCCGTTAAATAGTGTAACGTTTCACAACATTTTCATTTCTTTGCCTAATTAAATTTTAAAAGCATTTTACAATCGCCTATCAACTTTTTGGAACTGTTTCATCCCCAGTTTTCCCGATTCATCTGATAAAGAGTTAC
>JACKQG010002268.1_pt1 | contig 25397 bp, 18 predicted proteins | sample 8237621 | NCBI WGS metagenome assembly JACKQG01 (sample SAMN15677084, study PRJNA649215) | marine metagenome | biome: marine; feature: Black Sea; material: saline water; isolation source: suspended particulate matter (SPM) from the Black Sea western gyre | collected 2013-06-09/2013-06-10 | depth... | reverse complement strand
CACATCAAATTCTCCAGTCCGTAGCCCCCTTAATATTTCCACTCTTTCCAACGTATCTATAGTGGAATGTAAATACCTGACTTTAATTTTTTTACCCGACAGATAATCAGTAAGGTCTTCTGCCATTCTTTTAGTGAGAGTAGTTACCAGAACCCTTTCACTTCTACTCACAACTTTCTTTATCTCATATATTAGATTATCTATCTGACCTCTTGTTTTTCTTACAGAGACTTCTGGATCTACTAGCCCGGTAGGCCTTATTATTTGTTCCGCTATCTGACTGCTCACTTTTCTCTCGTAAAGACCCGGTGTAGCTGAAGTAAATATTACTCTACTGACTTTTAATTCAAATTCTTCAAATTTTAATGGTCTATTATCTAAAGCTGAAGGAAGTCTAAATCCATAGTCTACCAGAGTTTGTTTTCTTGAGCGATCACCTTCATACATTCCTCTTATCTGAGGAATTGCAATATGTGATTCATCAATAACCACGAGAAAATCATCAGGAAAAAAATCCAGTAAGGTATTAGGTGCTTCTCCTGGTTTTTTTCCTAATATATGCCTTGAATAATTCTCAATACCACCACAAAATCCTAATTCTTCTATCATTTCCATATCATATCTTGTTCTTGATTCTATTCTCTGAGCTTCAAGCAGCTTATTCTGGTTTTTAAAATACTTTATTCTTTCCCCAAGTTCTTCTTCAATGGTCTCCAGAGCCCTGTCAACCCATTCCACAGTTGCTAAAAAATGAGTGGCTGGCGATATAATATATGCTTCTTTCTCTTTGTAAATCTCTCCTGACACAGGATTAAACTCGACAATTCTTTCTAATTCATCTCCTAAAAGCTGCACTCTTACAGCCTTGTCCTGATATGCCGGGAATATTTCAATGGTATCCCCTTTGACTCTGAATTTACCATTAACAAAATCATAATCATTTCTTTCGTATCTTATATTGATCAACCTATCTATTATCTCCTCTCTTGGAAATTCTTCTCCCGGCCTTAAAATAATTCTCTGTCTTCCGTATTCGGAAGGTGATCCCAGACCATATATACAGGAAACGCTTGCAACTGCTATAACGTCATTTCTGGTATAGAGAGAATTAGTGGTGGATAATCTTAACTTTTCTATTTCTTCATTTATAGAAGTATCTTTCTCAATATACATATCCTTGCCGGGGAGATATGCTTCCGGTTGGTAATAGTCATAATAGCTTACAAAGTATTCTACTGCATTATTCGGGAAAAATTCCTTGAACTCGTTACAAAGCTGAGCTGCAAGTGTCTTATTGGGAGCCAGAACCAATGTTGGAAGCTGAACATTCTGTATCACATTTGCTATTGAATAAGTCTTTCCGGAACCAGTAACTCCCAGTAAACTTTGAAATTTAAAATTATCTTTAATGCCTTTCGTCAGCTGGCTAATAGCCTTATTCTGGTCCCCCTGAGGAGAATAATTGGATACTATTTTAAATTTAGAATCAAGCATACCATATGCTGTGTTTTTTATTTATACTTAAATATTTTTAAAAATTTTTTCTACTTTTTTTAACAAACTCTCTTTAGAGTTATTATTATTAATAATAAAATTCACTTTCTTTCTATTTATTTTTATATGCTGTCCTTCTATTCTTAATTCTACATCATCATCTAGAAAATTTTTATTCTTTAGAAAGATTTCTCTTCTCCCGTCAGAAGTATCAACCAGAATAATATGATCGCACATTAGATCCAATTTACAGTCAAATAATATTGCTGCTTCTATTATTATATAATTTTTATCCCGGTTTTCATTTAAAATATTTTTCACTTCACTTCTAATTAAAGGAAACATTAATCTGTTCAATTTCTCCAGTTCCGTTTTGCTGGAAAAAACTTTTTCTGCTAAAGATTTATAAATTAAATCCCCATCGGAATTAAAAACTTCATCTCCAAATATTTTTCTAAGTTCATTCAGGATTTCGGGATTTTTTGAATAGATGTTTTTTGCTACTTTATCTACATCCAATATCAGGGTATTTTTCTTTATTTTTTTTATATATCTGCTTACCGTGCTTTTACCCGAAGCAATCCTGCCCGTAATTCCTAAGACTACTATTGTATATTCCTCCTGCTAATTTAATAATTTAATGAGTTCCTGTCTGGACAAAGAAGATTGTAATTAATGTAAAAAAGATAATAATATCTAACGGTTTTTCTAAAACATTATTGTGGTTCTAAGCAATTTTAAGGCATAAATTTGAACGGCTGAAATATACTATTCTATATTGGCTTCTTCTTTCATTTCTTTCAATATTTCTTTTATTTGCCTTTTTTTATTGGATTCTTTATCTAAAACTTCTTTTTTTTCACTCTTTTCTTCTGTTTTTGAATCTTTAACCTTTTTTTCTTCTTCTTTATCTTCAACTGGATTCTCAACTTGCTTAACACTGAAAGCCATTCTTCTCTTATCAAAATCTATATCAATAATTCTAACCATCAGCTCATCCCCGATTTTCGCAACATCACTTGGCTTCTTTACCGGTTCCAGACTTAATTCAGATATGTGCACAAGACCTTCAAGGCCTTCCTCTATCTGTACAAATAATCCGAACTTTACTATTCTAGTCACTTTACCCTTTACCACATCTTTTACGGAATAATCTTTTATTCTTTCCAACCAGGGATCCTTTTGGGTTTGCTTTAAACCCAGAGATAGTCTTTGCTTTTCATAATCAATACCTAATATCTCTACATCTACTTCTTGATTAACATTAACCACTTCCGAAGGATGCTTTACATGATTCCAGGAAAGTTCAGATATATGTACCAGACCATCAACACCACCTACATCAACAAAAGCCCCGAAATCTGCGATACTGGTAATTGTACCTTTTTTTATCTGACCGATTTCCATACTATTGAGTATTTCTTTTCGTTGTTCTTTTCTCTCATCTTCTATAATAACTTTCCGGGATAGGACAACATTATTTCTATGTCTATCGACTTCAATAATTTTACATACACATCTTTCACCAATATAGGACTGGAGATCTTTAGTTTTTCTAACATCTATTAATGATGCCGGTAAAAATCCCCTCAAGCCTATATCTACAATCAGGCCTCCTTTGACACACTCTATAATCTCACCTTCAACAATATCGCCATTCTCATATATTTTCTCTATCCTATCAAAATTTTGCTCTACTTCAGCTCTTTTTTTTGATAGTATGAGGCGGCCATCTTGATCTTCCTTCTGAATTACCATTATCATTATTTCATCATCAACCTTCAGGACATCTTCAGGTTTTACATCATTTCTTATTGATAGCTCACTCAGGGGTATAACTCCTTCTGATTTAAAGCCCACATCAACTAAAACTTCGACTTTATCGATCTTTACTACCTTACCCTTAACCACATCACCATCATTCAAATTAACCATAGTGAGATCATAATTGGGAACCAGCTCACCATTTTCATTTTTTATCATATAGTTGTCATTTGTTAGTTTGTTATAAATATTATTCTCAATCATATTTTTATAAATCAATCTCCTTTTTTAATACTCGAAAAGGATAGCATGCAAGAAAAGAATAATCAATATTATAAAATATTTTTTTAAATATACCAATTCTTGCCAGTTTTTATATCCACTCTAAGTTTTACTTTTAAACTCACACAATTTTCCATTGATTCTATCACTATTTTTTTAATTTTTTCTAAATCCCTTTTCTTTAATTCCAATACCAGTTCATCATGAACATGAAGTATTATGTTACTGTCTATGTTATTTAATTTTAATTTGTTAAAAAGAATTACAGTAGAAAGTTTCATTATATCTGCAGCACTCCCCTGTATGGGAGTATTTACTGCAAATCTCTCTCCCAGACTTCTTATTCTAACATTACTGCTTCCCAGCTCTTTTAAGTATCTTTTTCTACCAAAAATTGTGGTGGTGTAACCTTTTTTGTATGCATCATCTATTAAAAATTTTAAATACTTTTTCACCCCGGGGTATCTATCAAAATACTTCTGAATATATTCTTTAGCCTCCTCTTCCGAGATAGAAAGCCTGCTCTTCAGACCATATTCAGTCATTCCATATATTATCCCAAAATTTATAGCTTTTGCCTTTCTTCTTAAAGTAACATCAACATCATCATAACTTACTCCGAATATCTCTGATGCTGTGCGGGTATGTATATCTTCTTTCCTGTTAAATGAACCCGATAGATTCTCATCCCCTGATAAGTGCGCCAGCACCCTCAACTCAATTTGAGAATAATCTGAAGCCAGAATCAAATCATAGCCTTTTCCAGGTATGAAAGCTTTTCTTATCTGTCTTCCATAATCAGTTCTTACGGGAATATTTTGCAGGTTGGGGTCACTGCTGCTTATCCTTCCGGTAGACGTTCCTAATTGATTGTATGTAGTATGGACTCTCAAGTCTTCAGGATCTATCAAGGCGGGCAGGACATCAATATAAGTATTTTTTAGTTTGGTCTTTTCCCTGTAATCTAATATTTTTTTTATTATGGGAGAGCTGTCATAAATAGCTTTAAGAGCACCTGCATCTGTAGAAAATCCGGTTTTAGTTTTTTTTGTGACCGGAAGGTTCAGCTTTCCATAAAGAATCCCCGACAGTTGCTGTGAAGAATTTATATTAAACTCCTCATCGCAAAGCTTATAAATTTCTTTCTCAAGTCTTCCTATATCCAGCTCATATTCCTCAATTAAACTGCTTAGATACTCTTTATCTATATTAACACCTGTATATTCCATCTCAGCCAGTACCTGTATAAGCGGCTCTTCTATCTGCCAGTATAACTTATCCAGTTTTTCCTTTTTTATCTTTTCAAGTAATCCAGTCTCAATTTTTTTATATAGACTTAATCTTCTTAATATTCCGTCCAAATATTCCTTGTCCGCCTTTATTTTCTGTTTCTCATCCTTATATAAATCAAGTATAAGCTGTTTTTTTTCTTTTATATCCTTGAATTCAATTAAATCACTGCTTTCTTTGCCTTCACTTAATTCTATATCTTCTATTTCCATATTCAGCAGATCACCGGTTATCTCATCCAGGGTAGTTGTAGATTTAACCGGATTCAAGATTAAATATAATATTTTATAATCTATAAACTTCCCGCTTAAACAAATACCGTAATTTTTTAAAATCTTGTATATTCTTTTAAAATCAAAACCTGATTTTTTAATTTCCTTATTATCGAGCAATTTTTTTATAGTCTCTCTTATAGCACTTTCATTTAAACTATCCTTTTCGATTAAAAAGGCGCTATCTACTCCAGAATATAAAATAATACCGTAAAAAGCATCCTCACAGGCAAATTCTGTAATATATATGTTCGTAGTAAGATTTTTATTTAAAATTTCTAAGTTTGAACCTCCGGTTAAACGTTTTAAATTAATTTTATCTGCCCTCTTTTTAACCACGGGGATTTCTTCCTTAAAATTAATCTTATCTTTCAGGTTAACCAGTCTTTTTTCCAGAGATCTGAATTCAAGACTTTCAAACAATTGCTTGACCTTATTAAAACTAATATTCTTAAAACTCTTATCTATAACTTCACTTACATCTGTATCCCGGGCTATTCTTAATGTAGTTAATTCTTTGCTCAATTCAGCAAGATTTTTATTATTTGTCAAAAGTTCCCTCAGCCGTGGATTATCTACTTTATTAATGTTTTTATAAATTTCTTCCAGGCACCCATATTTTTTCACCAGCAACCTGGCCGTCTTTGGACCTATCCCCGGCACACCCGGTATATTATCTGAATTGTCCCCCATCAAGGCTAAAAGGTCTTTCATATTTTCCGGTTTAACCCCAAATTTTTCTTCTACTTTAAGCCTGTCAAAAATTACTGTATCGGTAATGCCTTTTTTAATTGCCATAACTTTTATGTTGCCGGAAACTAACTGCAATATGTCTTTATCGCCAGTAACTATTATTATCTGATTAAATTCATTTTTAATACTATTTACTATTCCTGCAAGTATGTCATCAGCCTCAAAGCCATCTTTTTCTAAACAAATAATATTAAAGGCATCAAGAACCTCTTTAATTAAAGGAAACTGGCTCGATAGTTCCGTGGGCATTTTTTTTCTATTTATTTTATACCGGTCGAATATTTTATGTCTGAACGTCGGAGTCTTACTGTCAAATGCACATACTATTGTATCCGGATGCTGTTCTTCTATAAGTTTTAACAGCATATTTGTGAATCCTAAAACAGCGTTGGTTACAATACCAGAAGAAGTGGAAATACTATCAGGAATTGCATAAAAGGCTCTATATGCAATATTATTTCCATCAATTAAAATAACTTTATTATTTTTACCACTTTTCAATTAAAACTCCTGATTTAAACCAGACTGATAAATAAAAACTTTCTTGGCTCAAGTTAAATTCCTGTAAAAAATCTCATTAATTTAAAATATTTATAAAAAAATATAATTTTATTTAATATTCTTGCATAATTTTATATTATAACATTTTTATCATTTGCAAAATCTGTCTTTAAATTCATCAACATCCTTATTTGACTTCAATATATTAAATTCAAGTCTAAAATTAACCTTCTCTCCAGGTTCAATAAATTTTAACCTTCCATGTTTTCTTTCTACTTTCCTCCCACAAGTCAGACTATTGCCGGGCTCAATTCCGCATACATATTCACCCATTCCCATTTGTTTCCATTGAATTAAAAATGGCAGATTATCCTTATTGAATTTTAACCAGATACCTATTCCCTGACCAACGTCAAAATCCTCATTTACTATAGCAATATTTGAATTTCCGTCTTCATCTGCTTTAATATCATGGAAATAAACCTTTTCTTTATATCCTTCCAATGGCTCATGGAATTTATCAAAATCTTCTTCTCCATCTTTAGCTTCATTATCCCTGGAAATCACCTTAGCTTCACCCTCAAGAAGTCTGGCACCATTATCTATCACCGGATATCCTATATTCACATGATAAAGAATCATAAATGGCGATCTCTCGTATCCAATATTTTCCACTGTATCTTCAACCACTATCCTAGGAATATCCATCCAGGTAGTGATTTTTCTCTCTAACTGTAATTTATGACCAAATACTCTGGCTTCTCTTACTTTACCCTGTACCCACATGATATAAGAATCATTCTCCCATCTTCCATTAGCCAGAACATTTTCCGCACTTATATTGGCTATCCTTCCATGCAGACCTAATTCTTCACCATTATCCACACAGGGAATGCCAATATTAGTTAAGCCGCAAGTTGTTATAAGTCCACCATAGAAAGTTCTCAGCCATTCAATCCCCCTGCTCTCATAATAAACCGGTGAAGTTTCCCTAGTAACAGATTTCCAGCTGATAGGAATAGATTTATATGAAAGATTGGATATATCCATACCTCTATCCGGTAGAATAGTCATATCCAGGCCACAGGGGCTCTTTATATCAATGGCCCTTACTCCTCTTCTTACTCCATCAATAAATTCATAATATCTTATACCCCCAAGCTGATCTATATCTCCCACTCTCTTTAAAATTTCGTCTTTACCAATTTCAGTACCGAAGATTTTCATTGTATATCCCCCGCTTTTTTATTCTTTTTTAATCCATTAAAAAGCTCTTATATTTAAATCATTATATCAATAAATATTTTCTATTATAATATTTAAATATCTTTCTTATCTATATTTTTGCAAAAAAATAAACGTCATCAAATTTCATAGAAACTTAATGACGCTTATACTTATAAAATATAATAAATTATTAGACAATTGTCAATATACAATCAATATTTAGTCATCTACATTTTAAAAATACACTCCTAAAATATTTTCAATCATTGTTGTTACATTGCTAAATATATCATGAGCATCTTTAAAAAGTACATCATAAAAAATTTTACCAATATCATCTAATTCTTTTCGTTAAATCTTTCATATATGTCTTGCTTGATTCTTGATAATAATCTGGATAAATTGTATTATTTCTAAAGCGCCGGAGTGGCGGAATTGGCAGACGCGCTGGACTCAAAATCCAGTGAACCGCGAGGTTCGTGTCGGTTCGACCCCGACCTTCGGCACCAGCAAAAAGCTGCCAGTACCTTTACTATCTACTATAAATATCAGTACATCATAAAACAATATAATTTTATAAAGCCAGGATATGTGCTAATTTGTATAAATCTTCGTCTATGCTTTTCTTTGTCTCAAGAATATCTTCAAATTTAGATGTTTCTATTTTCATACTCTTAATTCCTATCATACAGTCGCTCTCACCTTCCAGTAAGAGGTCCACAGCCTTTTTACCAAACTCGGCAGCCAGTATCCGGTCCAGTGCAGACGGAGAACCGCCTCTCTGAATATAACCCAGTACTGATATTCTTACTTCATGACCTGCCAGTAATTTAATAGAGGATGCAACATCACTTGCGCTGGCTGCCCCTTCCGCAACTATCACTAAAGTATGTCTTTTTCCTTCTCTATGATTTTTGATCTGGCTAGCAATTTTTACTAAATCAAACTCTATCTCAGGAATCAATATATAATCAGCGCCACATGCAATTCCTGTATTTACTGCAATCATCCCTGAATTTCTTCCCATTACTTCTACTACAAATATTCTTTCATGGGAAGATGCTGTATCTCTAATTTTTGACATGATATCAATTATTACATTAAGGGCAGTATCAAACCCAATGCTATAATCAGTGCCCGCAACATCGTTATCTATAGTTGCCGGGATGCCTACAACCTGAATCCCTTGCTTATGAAGTTCATGAGCACCTCTAAACGAGCCATCCCCGCCAACTATAACCAGCCCTTCTATCTTGTTTTTTTTCAAGTTATCTATGGCCTCTTTCTGTCCTTCTCTACTTTTGAATTTTTCCGATCTTGCCGAATAAAGAAAAGTACCCCCTCTGTCGATAATTCCACCAACTGAATTTAAATCCAGTACTTTAAAATCATTATTGATTAATCCTTTAAAACCCTCATAGAACCCGTAAACTTTCAGATTATTATATATTGCATATCTTGTAACTGTCCTTATAACCGCGTTCATCCCGCTGGCATCTCCGCCGCTGGTTAAGAGCGCAATATTTCTTTTTTCTCCCACTAAAATCACTCCCCTATTTTCTTCTATTTTTTAATTCATCAAATAATTCATTTAAAGTAATCTTCTTTTCAACCATCAACACCAGTAAATGATAAACAAGGTCAGCTATCTCGCTAATCATATCCTGTTTTTCCTGATGTTTTGAAGATAAAATGACCTCCATACTTTCTTCGCCGAATTTCTTTATTATTTCATCCAATCCCTTTTTATGCAGAGAATAGGTGTAAGAATCAGAAACCTTATTTTTAATTCTACTTTCAATAACGCCGTACAGCTCATCAAGTATATTTTGTTTTGAGTTCTCTTTGAAATATTTTTTAAAATCTAAATTATTATCAATATTTTCCAGAGTCCTGTAAAAGCAGCTTCTCATCCCGGTATGACAGGCATTTCCTATCTGTTCCACACTAATAAGCAAGGTATCCCCATCACAATCATACTTTATTTCTTTTATTTTCTGTATATTTCCCGAGGCTTGCCCTTTATTCCAGAGCTTTTTTTTTGTTCTGCTCCAAAACCAGGTTGTTCCTGCACTCAGGCTTTTTTTAAGAGATTCTTTATTCATATAAGCCAGCATAAGAACTTCTTTTGTTTTACAATCCTGGATTACAGCCGGGATTAGACCAGTATTTTTATTCTCTTTTGTATTAATTTTTTTACCCTTTTTCATAATTCCTTAATTCCTTTTTACATTACACCAGTTTTTTATATCCTTATATTTATTCCCTCAGATTTTAAATACTCCTTAGCTTCTCTTATTGTATATCGTCTATAATGAAAAATAGATGCTACCAGAACTGCATCAGCACCTGCATATTTAATTACATCTCTTAAATGTTCCAGTTTTCCAGCTCCACCTGAAGCTATAACCGGTATGTTTACAACAGATGTAACTGCACCGGTAAGGTCTATATCATAACCATCCTTTGTTCCGTCCTTATCCATACTTGTAAGCAATATTTCACCTGCTCCAAGCTCTTCTACCTTTTTTGCCCAGTCAACTGCATTTATACCGGTAGGAGTTCTTCCTCCATTTATATATACCTCCCAGAAATCTTTATTCTTATATTTTGCATCAATGGCAACCACTATACATTGACTCCCAAAAATCTTTGAAGCTCTGTTTATTAAAGAAGGATCCCTGACTGCAGCTGTGTTTATTGAAATCTTATCAGCGCCTTTTCTTAATATTTCCCGTATATGTTCTATCCTGCTTATACCTCCACCTATAGTATATGGTATAAATACTTTTTCAGCAGTTTTACTTGCAAGATCAACTACTGTTCTTCTTCTTTCATGGGAAGCTGTTATATCTAAAAATACAATTTCATCAGCACCCTCATTATCATAGAAAGCTGCCAGCTCTACAGGGTCTCCCGCATCCTTTATATCCACAAAATTTATACCTTTTACTACTCTTCCCTTATCTACATCCAGACAGGGAATTATTCTTTTAGTTATCATTGTCCCAGTCCAATCTCTATTGCTTTTCTTAAATTAATTTTAGCTTTTTCTTCGTATAAAGCTTTTCCTATTATTATTCCGCTAATCCCCATATTTTCCATTTTTTTCAAATTAATAATGTCCTCCAGGCTCCCGATCCCACCTGCAATTATAAATTTCATTTTAGAACTTCCTAAAATTTTCTTAATAAATTCAAAATTAACACCTTTAAGTGTACCATCCCTTGATATATCTGTAATAACTACTTCCGTTACACCTAATTTTTCCACTTTTTTTATAAATTTAAATATGCTGTTTGCAGATTTTTTTTGCCAGCCATTTTTAAAAATCATTCCATTTCTACCATAATCAAGACTCAAAATCACACTGCTTTTATAATCTGCGATGCTCTTCTTTAAGAAATCTATATCTTCTATAGCTTTGGTTCCCAGAATAACTTTATCTATACCGTTTCCAAGAACCTTATTGATTGCTTCAGAATTTCTAATTCCTCCTCCATACTGTATTTTTATATCTATCTTCTCTTTTATTCCAAATGCTACTTTCAGATTCTCTGTCTTGCCGGTTCTTGTACCATCCAGATCAACAATATGCAGCCATTCTGCCCCCTCCCTTTTCCATTTTTCCGCTACCTCTACAGGGTTATCAAAATATTTTTTTTTGGTATCAAATTTACCTCTGGTCAGTCTGACACAAGCACCGTCAATCAAATCTATTGCTGGTATTATTATCATTAACCTTTTTCCTTTACTATATTCAAAAAATTTTCCAGCAGTCTTAAACCGCCAGCACTGCTTTTTTCCGGATGAAATTGAAATCCGTAAATATTGTCATGCTCAATACTTGTCGCTATTTCAATACCATAATCTGTGGTACTGCTTACAACATCTTTGTTTCCCGGTATAACATAATAGGAATGAGCAAAATAAAAATTATCCCCCTCTTTTATTCCGGAAAACATTTTGCTATTCCTTTTCAATATCTTTAATTGGTTCCACCCTATATGCGGTACTTTAACAACCTGTGGTATTTTCTCAACAGAACCTTTCAATATACCGAGCCCCTTATTTTTACCATTTTCCAGGCTATACTCAAAAAGCAAATGCATTCCCAGACATATCCCTAAAAAAACTTTCTTTCTTACATTTTCTTTTAAGACTTTAATCAGATTCAATTTTTTAAGATTTTTATATGCATCCTTATATGCGCCGACACCCGGCAGTACCAGTGCTTTAGCGTTACTTATAACTCTTGCATTGCTGGTTACTCTGACATTAGCGCCAATCCTCCTAAAAGCATTTTTCACACTGCTGATATTACCCATATTATAATTTATTACTGCAATATACATTTTAATCCTGTTATATCCTAATCCGATATTTTATTTTTGATTTATCAATAATTTTACTTAGCTAAAACCGGTCTTTTACAACCTATATTAAACCTTTAGTTGAAGGTATAGTACCGGTTCCTGACTCCCTGCTTGCATCGTGGAGAACAATACTAAAAGCTTTAAAGATTGCTTCTATAATATGGTGAGAATTTAAGCCAGTATTTTTATTTATATGAAGATTTATAAAACTATTATTAACCAGAGCCCTGAAAAATTCTTCAATTACGGTAGTCTCCATCCCATCAAGTTTCTCATATTCCACATCAACATTATACCTCAGATAAGCTCTTCCCCCTATATCAATGGATACAGTTACCTCTGTCTCATCCATTGGTAATAAGATATATCCGAATCTTTTAACTCCTTTTTTATTTTTCAGGCACTCAAAAATAGCCTTGCCCAGACAAATGCCTACATCTTCCACTAAATGGTGGCAGCCCGCCTCTAGGTCACCGGAAGCCTGGAGTTTCATATTAAAATTGCCATGTCTGGTAAAGCTTTCAAGAATATGGTTAAAAAAAGGTACTGAAGTCTCTATATCCGCAATTCCACTACCATCCAGATCAAATTCAAGTGTTATGTCAGTTTCTTTAGTCTTTCTAATTATTTTTGTTTTTCTTTTCATTTTTCTTTTTTTATTTTATTACATTTTTAATGTTATTTATAAAATTACTTATTAAATCATATTTAACCCTATAACTTACAATATTGGCAATTATCCTGGTAGTTGAAACAACAATCTCTTCCATTTCCATTAAATTATTCTCTTCCAGTGTCTTACCGGTAGAAGTTATATCCAGTATCTCGTCAGCAATTCCTAAAATAGGAGCCAGCTCTACTGAACCATACAATTTTATTATTTCTACCTGTATACCTTTCCGATCAAAATATTTTTTTGCAATGTTTGGATAACTGGTAGCAATTTTTATAGAACCAAAATGCCCGTAATGCTCTTTTACTTTTTCAACACAATCTTTTAGGGTAGCTAAAATTATCCTGCATTTTCCATTTTTTAAATCCAGCAATTCATATACATTACTTTCCTTTTCCAGCAGTATATCTTTTCCTGAAAAGCCGATATCACAAGCACCATGTTCAACATATACCGGAACATCCATTGGACGTGAGAGGACATATTGTATTGAATCCTCTCCGGAATATATAAAAAGCTTCCTGTTTTTTTCCGTCAAGGGCTCTATATCATATCCTGCTTTTTTTAATATATCCAGGCACTGTTCAAATAAATATCCTTTTGGAATGGCAACTTTAATTCCTTTTTTCATTTTTAAACTCTTTTATAAATTCCCTTGTCTTTTTTACTTTCTTTATATTCTTATTAAGATCAGTTATTTTAACATTTTCTAAGTCCGGTTCAACTTCAACAAGTAAATCGCAATCTTTTTCCCTGGCAAAATCTTCCAGATGAGATATATCTTCAAAAGATAATTCTACAATAATATCACTGTCGCGCAACTTGCGGGCTATTCTGATTAATTCTACGTTATTTTTATTATCCCGGCCTTTAAGCAAAATCTTTAATCTTTCTCTTAAGTCCATTTTCTCTATAGCTTTGTGAGCTAAATCAATATCCAGAGCAAATCCAGTCGCAGGAATATCCAATCCAAATTTTTTTATTAGTCCATCATACCTTCCACCACTACCCAGGATATCGGTTACATTTTGACAGTAAACCTCGAATAAAAGCCCGGTGTAATAATCAAAATCCCTTATAATACTGAAATCAGTTATAAGATAACCTCCACAGCCCAGTCTTTCTAATATATCATATATTCGCTTGAGATAATTAAAACTTTTAATTACTTTTTGCTCTTTTATTTTTGAAATTAAACTGGATATTTTCTTAATATCGCTCTCTGGCTGTATTAATTTTACAAAAATCTCTGCTTTGTCTTTATTTTTTTTATTTAGAAAATTCTCCAGTGCAACAAAGTTTTTTATAGCAACTGTCCTTCTAATATATTCCCTATCTCCTGGGTTGAGTTTAAACCAGTCACATAATCCTTCAATAAACTCAACATGTCCTAATCCTATCTTATAATCACGTATATTCAACCCATTCAAAATATTTATTAATATAACCAGAATCTCTATGTCTGACATCACAGCATTTGATGAGCCAATAAACTCCAGACCTGCCTGATTGTAGACTCTCCTTACACCCTTTTGAATATCTGATTGCCTGAAAGAATCTGCAAAATAACAAAACCTTACAGGCAGCTGGCTTTTTTTTATTCTCATCCCTGTAAGTCTCGCTATAGGTATAGTCATATCAGTTCTAAGAGATACCGGACTCCCGTCAACATCAAAAAAGTTAATTAACTTATTTTCCCAATTTTTACCGACTCCGATTGAAATATTTTTTGTATATTCGATTGCTGGAGTTTTAACCTCACCATAACCCCATAATTTAAACTCTCTTTCCATTATTCTTTTTATGTTATTTCTCTCTCTCGATTCAAACGGAAATATATCCCGTAATCCGAACGGTAATTTAAAAACCCGATTATCTTTTTTATTCTCAAACATATTTTCCTCAAATTACTACATATGAAAAATGTATTTTATCACAATACAATATTTTAAAAAAAGGTCTAATTTTTAAAAGTCTTCTAATATTCTATCAAGTCTGTCCTTTTCACTAACAGGTTTATAATCCTGGTCAACTGTTAAATTTTTACCATCAATAAACATAGTTCTGATTGCACCCTTTGCCGCCTTTACCCCAAGTAAGTGTGGAGCATCCAGTACACCTATCTTTATTGCCTTAGAAATTATAGCGGGAGATATTAACGGATCCTTGTATTTATTATCTTTATCCAATTTCTTTATTTTATCAGTAATCAATTTAGCATCTGCAATTAATTCTTCTTTTCTTTGCCCAACTCTTTCATCCAATTTCATATCAGGGCAACCATACAGATAATTCTCTATGACTTTTTTTGTTATCTTTACACTTTCTATAATATCTTCAGGTTTTGCAGCGTGATCTGCTTCACAATATGCGACAACATGCACAATGTCGGGATCCAGCTGCATCTGAAGCAGAGTTGAAGAAGCAAGCTGACCTTTACTCTTATCAAAATCAGTTGGATAGCTGTACAATCCTGACCTGGTTTGCCTGATTGTTGTAAAATTTTTATCATGAAGAGATTCTATTAGTTCCGCTTTAGCTAACATTTTTGCCAAATCCATTGTAAATGAAGTTTCCGGAGGAGTGTTAAACATATATTGTGAAATATAAACTTTCACTCCCATCATCTTGGCATTATAAGCAGCAATGTAAGCAGCTGCTACCGCGATAGAATCAGGAGAGTAACGCAGGCTCCATTGATGAGACTCATTGACTTCTACCGGTACATCTCTCTGGCCATGCCATTTCATTACTGATTGATTTTCAGCAATCGACTCTTCCACTTTTCTTTCGCTTCTATTGTCAAGCTCATTATACCAGCAAAGAGGAACGGCACACCATGCATTATTAATATTATCCAGAAGAACCTTTGCCATTTTTATAATATCATTTGTACCACTATAGCATCGTAGTAGCGGATAATTGCCTGTTCTTGATGCAACATAAAGACTTTTAAAATCCTTTTCACTTCTAAGGGGAACTCCTCCAGCGCCATTTTGTTTTATATCCATTTTTCCAGGATGAAAAAAGAATTCCTGGGTATTTTGATCCGGACCGATTGATATTACATCCACCAGCCCACTTAGTGAAATCCTTTTTATTCCTTCCAGTGTTTCATTTAAGGTTGGCCTTCCGAAATGATGCCTTATTACAGGGAAAGGTTTTCTGTACTTAATTCTTTCTAAAAGACTCTGCGGGGGGATTTCACTGTAAATTTTTACTTTCTTTTTATCTAAATAACTTTCAATTTCTTCTATACTTTCCTCACCTGTAAAAATAACATCAAAAATACCAAGCTTCCTTGCAACTTCAGCTACCGGCTTTGTCCCTCCCAGTATAAATTCTATTTTTACTCCCCGTAATTTTTCTATTATTTTTTCTTTAAATTCCAGCAGTATTGGAAGACCACTCTCCGGCGAAAGACGGTAGCTTATAGCTACTATATCAGGGTTATATTTTTCTATTTCTTTTTTTAATCTATCAATTGTACAAGCAGAACCTAAGAATTTAGTGCTATAATCATACTTACTGGCTAAGTTTAAAAAATTTAATATTCCTGCAACATGTACGCAGCTCCCCACACAAGCACCTAATATCTTCTTCATAACTCTATAGCTATTTCTTTCCCTTAATCAGTATATTTCTTATCTGGCTCAAATCTAATCCTTCTAAGCCTAGCCTTGAAAGATTCCTTCCACTCTCTCTGAAATCTTTTTTAAATATTGAATTGGCTATATCAATAAGTGAATCAATTACCTTTGTCTTCAGTCCCAATATTTTCCCGAATTCAGAAATAGGCACCAGACTCATGGGAACATCTTCCGTTATATATCTGACATTGATTGTTCTGGGAGCCATTATTCCCACATATCCGGGATTACTATGTATTGCATCAAACAGGTTGTCCTCTACCACATTGTAAGCCATTGACAGCCATTCAATTGCAGAATACACCCTGGCACACTTCAATTTTCTTGCAACCATCACTCTTTCCTTATCTACTGCATCCAGGATTTTTGCCACAGATTGAGTGACTCCTTCTATATAGAATTGAAAATTTCCCAAAGTAGATTCAATCCTGCTTAAATTAAGTATAGTAATTGATGGATGAAATACTGCACCCATATTATTAAAGCTTGTTTCAATAACACTGGCAGCAGGTATAAATTCTGGAAACGCCATATTTAATTTTTTAACTACCATTTCAGTTTTTCTAGAAGGTATTGCAGCCACCGGTATTGCCTGTTTTATTCTAAATATTCTCGCTGCAGCCGGGCCCATACCTCTACTTGCATATATAAAAGTCTGTGCTTCAGCTACGATAATATCCTTCTGATTACCTTCTTCCCGTAAAACATTTAAAAATTCTAAAGCCCCGCAGGTCCTTCCTGGGTTTAAGACTACTATCTGATCCTCTTTTAAAAAAGGTGAGCAAAACTGGGCGATAGAAGCATGGCCGTTTGCCGGAACAACCACCATAATCACATCCACACCTTTGATAGCTTTCTCAATATCGCTGGTTACTATATTAAGTTTGCCAAAACCTTTTATTTCACCTTCAAGCTCAATCCCCCGCATTTTCTTTATTGGCTGGATTCTTGAAAATGTTCTATTATATAAATTAACTGTAAAACCTTTTATTGCCAGATGTGCTGCTATGGCTTTCCCCCCATGACCTGCTCCTAAAACTGCAAATTTTAAATCATGCATATAGCTCCTCACGATATCCTTATATATTTATACCCTATCCCAGTTAATTTTATCTGAAAATACTTCCCTGAGACTCTCTTTTAGAGATTGATTTAAATTTATCCGATAGCTGGATGGAAGTTTATAAATTTTTTCTATATCCTTTCCATTTTCACCTGTTACTTTAAACTCTACTTCATCAAATCCAGGATGTTTTTTTAATATATCATAAAACCTGTTGATAAAATTCTTATCCATATCTCTCTTTCTTGCAGCAAAAATAACTTTATTATTTTTATCACCTATCAGCTCTTCTTGATTTTTATCTATTCTTTTATTTTTTTCCAATTCTTCTATTTCATTGGCGATAATCTTTATCTGATCTTCTTTTTTATCTAATTTACCTTTAATTTTTACAATTTTATCTTCTACGATAACTTCTCTGTACCTACCAAGAACTGACGGGAATACAACTACTTCTACGCTGTCACTGATATCCTCTATGTTTACAAAACACATCTGCTGATCTTTTTTTGTAAATATAATTTTTACTCTATTTATAATTCCCCCAACAGCAATATTAGTTTTATCTTCTATACTGCTCAAGACTTCTATTGGAGTCAGCCTGGAAAGGGAATCTTCATATTCAAACAAAGGGTGCCCTGAGATATAAAGGCCCAGCATTTCTTTCTCAAAATTTAATAACTCTTTTTTTGAAAATTCCTCAAATTGTTCCTCTGTTTTGTAGACTCCATCCAGTAATATTTTCTCTCCCCTGTCACCATCAAAATCAAATAATGAAAACTGGCCAATGTCTCTATCTTTTTTAATTTTTAAAGTCTCTTCTATAATTTTTTCATAACTCTCTAAAAGATATTTCCGGCTCTGGCTAAGAGAATCAAATGTTCCGCTTTTTATTAAGCTCTCAAGGGTCTTCTTGTTTAATACGCTACTGTCAACTCTTTGACAAAAATCTATAAAATTTTCAAATTTACCACTTTTCTTTCTCTCCTTTTCTATACATTCAATAACATTAGTCCCAACATTTTTAATAGCTGACAGGCCAAATCTGATAGAATTTTCCACTACAGTAAAATCGGTAAAACTTCCATTGATATCCGGCGGGAGGACTGTAATACCCATTCTTCTTGTTTCATTAACGTATTGAGCTACTTTTTCCTGGCTGCCCATTCTGATACTAAGCAGTGCTGCCATAAATTCTACAGGATAGTTAGCCTTAAGATAAGCAGTCTGGTATGAAATCATCGCGTATGCAGCACTGTGAGACTTGTTAAATCCATATTCAGCAAAATGATTTACAAGTTCAAATATTTTTACTGAAATTTTTTCATCTATCCCTTTGTTTTTAGCACCTTCTATAAATTTACTTTTTTGTTTGGAAAGTAAACTCCTCTTTTTCTTACTAATGGCTCCTCGCAGGATGTCTGCTTCTGACATACTGAAACCAGCCAGTTCTGATGCTATTCCCATAACCTGTTCCTGATATAGAATAATTCCGTAAGTACTTTCAAGAATTTTTTCAAGAGATGGGTGCAGATAGTTTATTTTCTTTCTCCCATTTTTACTTTCTACGAAATCACTCACCATTCCACTTTGAAGAGGACCGGGTCTATATAATGCCAGAAGCGCTATCAAGTCTTCAAATTTGGTTGGTTTTAAATTTATTACCAGTTCCCGCATTCCCGAGCTTTCAAGCTGGAATATTCCCAGGCATTCACCTTCACACAACATATTAAAAGTTTTTTTATCATCCGGATTAATATTATTAATATCTATATCTATATTTTTGGTTTTATTAATTAAAAATAAGGTTTTGTCTATCAGTGATAGTGTTTTCAATCCCAGAAAATCCATTTTAAGTAGTCCAATTTTTTGAATATCCTCCATTTTATATTGGGTTACAATATCACCTTCATTCTCTTTTTGTATGGGTGTATAGTTGTAAAGATCCTCTGATGAGATTACAACTCCTGCAGCATGGATTGAATCCTGCCTGGATATCCCCTCAAGTGAAATTGCGGTATCAATTACTTCTCTTATTTTTTTATCATTTTCATAAACTTCTTTTAAATCCGGGACCAAATCTAATGAGTTTCCGATTGTCACATTTAATTCCATTGGGATCATCTTTGCTATCCTGTCTACTTCAGCATAAGGCACTTCCATTACCCTTCCTGCATCCCTTATAGCCTGCCTGGCAGCCATTGTTGCAAAAGTAATTAGTTGGGCAACCCTTCTGTCACCATATTTTTGAGTAACATACCTGATAACTTCATCCCTCTTCTCATAACAAAAATCTATATCAATATCAGGCATACCTTTACGTTCTTCATTTAGAAATCTTTCAAATAAAAGTCCGTACTTTAAAGGTTCGATATCCGTTATCCCCAACAGGTAAGAAACTATGCTGCCCGCTGCCGAACCTCTTCCCGGTCCTACTCTTATGCTATTATTCCTGGCAAATTTAATAAGGTCCCAAACTATTAGAAAATATTCCGAAAAACCCATTTTCTCTATAACTTCCAGCTCTTTTTGTATTCTTCTATCAATCTCATTAGTAATACTCTCATATCTTTTTTTAGCACCTTCATAGCATAACTTCTTCAAATATTCATCTGCACTATAGTTGTCAGGAACCCGGAAAGATGGTATCAGGTTCATATCAAACTTTATATTTATATTACATCTATCGGCAATCTCCAGCGTATTTTCAATAGCACCCGGGAATTCTTTAAAAAGCTCATTCATTTGATCATAACTTTTAAAATAATATTCATCTGTGGGAAACCTCAGGCGGCCTGTTTCATTTATAGTGGAGCCAGTCTGGATACAGAGCAGAACATCATGAGCTTTACTATCTTCCTTGTTTAAATAATGCACATCATTTGTAGCCACTAATGGAATATTATATTCTAAAGATAACTCCAATAAAGCCTTGTTTACTTTCTTTTGATCTGGTATACCGGAATCCTGCAGCTCTAAAAAAAAATTATTCTTCCCGAAAATATCTATATATTCCTCTAAAATTTTTTTTGCACTTTTAGTTTTATCCAGAATAATACATTTTGGAATCTCACCGGCAATACAGCCACTCAATGCAATTATACCTTCGTTAAACTCCCTGAGCAGCTCTTTATCCACTCTTGGTTTATAATAAAATCCCTCTAAAAACCCCAGACTGACCAATCTCATCAGATTCTGATAACCCCGGTTATTTTCAGCCAGTAGAATCAGATGGTAAGAAGTTTCTTCCTTTTTTTCTCTTTCCGATTGCTTGTCCCATCTACTTTTCGGGGCCAGATATACTTCACAGCCAATTATGGGTTTTATTCCTGATTTTTTTGCCTGGGTGTAAAATTCAATAGCACCATACATAACTCCATGATCGGTTAATGCTAGAGCAGGCATATTGAACTCGCAGGCTCTCTCGATTAATTTTTTTATTCTTGAAGCACCATCTAATAAGGAGTATTCGCTATGGACATGCAAATGGACGAAATTGTCTCTTTTCATTCTAACAGAATCTAGTTATTCTTTTTGACTAAGATTTTCAGTCTAAATATTTCATAAACCTTAAAAAACTACTCTATATAGCTCTTCAAGAGAAGTCAATCCTTCTGCAACTTTATAAGCTCCACTTTCAAGCAGAGTTCTCATTCCTTCTTCTCTGGCAACATCATTAATTTCGTCAACACTCTTTCTTTCCAGAAGTATTTGTCCTATTTTTTCTTTTTTATAATCTATATCAACCATAATCGCCCTAAAAATTTTTCTATTAACTGTTATAATTATAATATATCTTAAACAATATTACACATATACTATTAAAAACTAATTTTTTACGATAAATATAAAAAACTTTTACTTTAAGTAGATTTACCCCTTTTAATCACCCTGTTAATTATTCCGGCTGCATAACCTGCTCCGAATCCATTATCAATGTTTACCACGACCACTCCGGGGCTGCAGGAATTTAACATGGTAAGAAGCGGCGATATCCCTTTAAAACTTGTCCCATACCCCACACTTGTAGGAACTCCAATTACCGGACAATCTACCATTGAACTTACCACCCCCGGAAGTGCCCCTTCCATACCGGCAACTGCTATAATCACATTTGACCGGCTTAGTTCATCCTTAAAACTTACCAGTCTGTGAATACCTGCAACTCCGACATCATAAATCTTTCTAACTTTATTCCTCATAAGATAACCGGTTATCGCCGCTTCTTCCGCCACACTTATATCCGAGGTTCCTGCACATATTACAGTAATTCCTTCACTCAGGTTATCATCCGGAATATCAAGCGGCGTATAAATAATATTTGAACTGGAATTGAATTTAATATTTTTAATTTCCTTTTTTAATAATTTAAAAGTTTCGATTGTGGTTCTGGTAACAAGTAGTACAGATGAATAGTTTAATATCTTTTTTGCTATCTCCAGGATTTGCTCCGGGGTCTTATTAGTCCCGTATATTACTTCTGGAAAATCCCTTCTCAGCATGCGGTGATGATCTATTTTTGCAAAACCGATATCTTCAAAATATATTTCTTTAATTTTTGAGATGACATCTTCTATTTTTATTTTTTCTTCTTTATAACTTGCAAGCAGTTCTTCTATTATTTTATTTATCTTGTTTTTCATACCACTAAAAATATCATAAATATAAATAATTTTAAATTTAGTCTAAAAATTTGCCCTTAAAAGTGAAATATTTTTTCTGAGAGGGCGACAATCAATACTGCAGTCTGGATAGCCACTACACTAATAAGCTTTATAAGTATATTCATGGATGGTCCTGCAGTATCCTTTAACGGATCTCCTACTGTATCTCCAATAACAGAAGCTGCATGTTCAGGAGTCCCGCTTTTTCCCTCTTCTTCAATTTTTTTCTTTGCATTATCCATTGCTCCGCCTGCATTTGCCATAAATATTGCCTGGGCAAAACCTGAAAGAAGTGCTCCAATAATTAGTGCTATTACTCCACCGGGACCTAAAAATATACCCACAAGAGTCGGAATTACAAAAATTGATATTCCCGGTATTAAAATTCCCCTCTGGGCAGATTTTGTAACTATGGTAATAAATTCTTTTGGGTCTCCCTTTTCTTTACCGGCCAGTATACCTTTTATCTGTTTTCTTGCCTCCTGCACCACTTTATTAGCTGCTTTACCTACTGCCCCGAGTAAAAGAGAGGTGAAAAATAATGGCATAATAACCCCTATAAATAACCCTGCCAGTACTCTCGGGTCTGTCATAAAATCTAAAATCATTTTGTCTTTTAAAAGTCCTTCTACCTGGGAAAAATAAGCCTGTCCCAGTGCAAGGGCAGTTACTGCAGCACTTCCAATTAAAATTCCTTTTCCGATTGCAGCAGTTGTATTTCCAACAGCATCAAGTTTATCAGTCGTTTTTCTAACCTCCGGAGGGAGTTCTGCCATCTCTGCTATTCCGCCTGCATTATCGGATATTGGTCCGTATACATCAATTGTGACAACAAACGGAGCAGTAGCAAGCATACCGACAGCCGCCATTGCAATACCATACAGCCCCATTTTAAAGTCTACCAGGCCTCTTGAAATATAAAAACTAAAAACCATAGCTCCTATTATTGTTAAAGCAGGAAGTATGCTTGATTCCATGCCATAGGCAAGACCGTTTACCACATAAGTTGCCGGACCACTTTTTGCGCTTTCCCTTATATTTCTTGTAGGCCTGTATCTTGAATCAGTATAAAGGAGTGTAAACATTCCAATTAAAAATCCAGCAACTATTCCGCCTGTTGAAGATAAAAACAGGTAATTGTACTCTGCACCCATTGTATATCTTATTACAAAATAGGATAGGATTATAATTAGCCCTACAGTAATAAGAAGCCCGGATAGAGCTGTTGCAGTAAGAAGACTGACTGTTGCTTCTTCCTTATACCTCCTTATAATAAGTTTAATCACAAATATGGCAATAATTGAGGCAATTGCTCCTACTGTAGTAAGAAGCATGGGTAAAAGCACACTATTTATCATCGGAGGAGTATTTTTAAATGCAAGAAATCCCAAAAACTGCGCAGCAACTATTGCGCCAAGGCATGATTCAAGGCTATCTGCTTTCATTCCCCCAACATCTCCCACATTGTCACCAACATTATCCGCAATAGTGGCAGGATTTCTGTAATCATCCTCTTTTAAGCCTGATTCTACTTTACCCACATAATCTGCTCCCATATCTGCAGCTTTGGTGAATATTCCCCCACCTGTTCTCATAAAAAACGCTGCAAAACTGGCGCCAATGACAAAGGTAATTGATACATTTACTACATTGTGTAAAGTTTCTATCTGGCTCATCACTCCACCTCTTCCATACCACCAGTAAAGGATATTAAACCAGAAGGCAGTATAAAAAAGTACCACTGCTGCCAGAATAAGCCCCGAGGCAGAAGCTGCAGTAATTGCTATATTCATAGCTTCCCCCAGACCCTTTTCCTTTGCAGCATGAGTTACTCTGGCATTTGAAGTAGTGGATATCCACATCCCCACATAACCAATTAAGATGCTAAATCCCATACCTGTAGCAAAAGCAGGAATTGACGCAAAGTAAAGATATCCAAATTTAAACATAATGCCAAGAAGCGCAACCAGAACAGCAAAAAATATCAGCATCATTTTTGCCTGTTGATTAAGGTATGCTCTGCTCCCCATAAATATAGCATTGGAAATATCCTCCATTCTTTTAGAGCCTTTGCTTTTTTTACTGACAAGTGCAGAAAAGATTATGGCCAGTATCAGTGAAATCCCGGAGCCAATGAAAGGAATAATTCTTATTAGCAGCAAACCCGACATAAAATACCTCCCTTTAAAAAATTACTAATTATTTGATAGGCTTAAATACCTGAAAACATTCTGCAATATTTTATTAAAAATGCAGATAATAAGCAATCACATTTTACATGAGATAACATTTGAAATTATTGTTATAGAATAGTATTATTGAGACAAATAAAATTATATAGACTTCTTAACAGTATTACCACTTATAATTAATTAAACTAGAAAACTATAAGAACAAAAATGATGTTTCTAAAATTGTATTTTGCCATTTAGATAAATAATAAATAAATGGAACTAAAAGTAAAAATTATTAAACCTATCTGTTTTTCCTTTTTTTGCTTCTTACTATCAGTACTTAGCTGGTATTTACTTAAAAGACTCTTTTTATGGCAAGAAGGCAGGGTAATTATTAACCTTTTATATGCCTTTATTTCTTTTAGCATTTTTTTCATATTTCTGATGGTATGTTTGTCATTGGTAGATAATAGAAAAGTGGTGCTTGTTTTTTCTTTTTTTACTACCTTTAGTTTTCTGATATTTTTTTTAAGGAAACAGGAGTTATGGGTAAATGTACCTGCTATTATTAGCTATGTTGTAGTTTGCTTGATGCTTTTTGGTGGGATTAATTTAACCAATAAAAATCTAATATATGAGAGAAAAAACAATATAGTATTTCATCCTGTAAAAGCCATATTGAAAGCAGGTCCTGTAATTCTGATTATCTTTGCCATTTTATTTTCAGTTCTATTTTATTTTAACTCTCCTTTGATGGATAGCTATGGAAATATACAAGTAAAAGAGGAATATATTAAAAAGTCAGGCGGTACCTTTGGTAAAACTGCAATTAAATTTTTTCCTTTACCCATTTACGATATGGAGATGAGTGTAGATGAATTTATCGTTATCAGTACCATTATAGGGCTTCCCTTTGCAAAAGGTGAAGGAGAAGAAGAAATAAAACCTCTTATAAATATAGGAAAATCATCAGAAGCTATTAATAATTATCTTCGGGATAAGGGTATATATATTTTAGAAGAAGTAAATATGATGGAATATATGAGAGATGATGAATTTAGAGAATTATTTGTAGATGAGGTAAAAAGACTAACCCCCACTGCAAATCCTTATCTTATAAATAAGTATAGAAAAAATTTATCTAAAAATTGGGGGCTTAAAATAAGTAGCCAGGAAACTATGGGAGAGGTGTATACAAGACTTTTAAACAACAA
>JACKQG010002267.1_pt1 | contig 25401 bp, 27 predicted proteins | sample 8237621 | NCBI WGS metagenome assembly JACKQG01 (sample SAMN15677084, study PRJNA649215) | marine metagenome | biome: marine; feature: Black Sea; material: saline water; isolation source: suspended particulate matter (SPM) from the Black Sea western gyre | collected 2013-06-09/2013-06-10 | depth... | reverse complement strand
CATTGTCATGTACCGAAATATCTTCGGTTGGAAGGAATTTTAACTCCCCATTATCAATAAAGGCTCGTAATTCGACGGTGCGTTTCACACGCTCTTTTTCGATGTCTGCGAGCACTTCAAAGAAAGTTTTCGGAGTAATCTTCTCATCGCCCTCCTTGATAAAATGCTCAAAGGCTTGATCAAAACGTTCTTTATCCATCTATCAATCCTCCCTCCTTTGTTTTTTCCCAATCTTTTCGAAAAAGAGAGACAAAGGAATTATAATCCAAATCCGTTCTTCCAGGGTAACAGCAATAGGATTTGGGAAAAAATAGGCCGCTTCCCCAAGCAATGCTGTCTGCGTTGCGCCATTGATTTGTTCCCATATTTGGGACGTGAGAATTACAGCAAGAATATATCGCCTGCGTTGCGCATGCCAAAGTCGTGTTATGTAAAAATCGCAAAGGAGCGGCAAATTACGCCTGCTATGGAGAAAATAGGTTGTGTTTTTAATATCTCCGAAATATCCCAGGATAGTTAAATCATAAGGTGAAAGACGTTCAGTTCTGTCTAGCAAATCGTGTGCAGTATAAGCAATTCCGGCAACGTCCAGTTTTCTACAAACTTCGATCTCAAAACTATACCCACGCGCAAAGGAATTCCACCAATAGAGACTATAAGCTGCTAAAAATTGAGAACCTTCCACATCAGTAGAATACAGTCCTTCCTTTTGTAGACTTGAAAGAATTTTTCGAGAAACTTCTGCCTGTAACTTTTCAGCCACTGTGGAGATGTTTTCTGCTTTTAAGAGGGCTAAAATAAATCGATTGGCGTGTATAACTTCAACAAACTGTTTGTAATAATCTGCAAAAGACATCTGACGCGCATGCCAATTAATCTTTGCATAAGCCAATTTATCAAACGCCTCGAATGCTATTTTCCACTCCTGCAAAGCTAATCTTCCTGCTGTTTCAAAATATTTTAACACTACGTGCTCATGTTCTTGTGTAAAAGTTGCAGGTATTGTGATAAAAATTTCGGGCATTTTGCTTTTCCTATTCCTTACTTATCAATTTTAGTATACCTGATTTTTACATTGAATGCAATAAAAAGATTCCACCTGTTCCTGTTCTTTTAATCATGGAAGCGTATGACACTGGATTTAGAGCCGTTGACACGGAAGGGAAGTTGCCGACGACGTGGGGGTGTGTGAAAGCTGGGAAGTAAGATTTTTTCTTCCGCCTCTACTGTCATCCTGAGCGCCAGCGAAGGAGCTCTATTGCTGAACTAAAGGGATTCTTCGCTTTGCTCAGAATGACAATAATGCACAATTTTGATTTCAAAATTCCCCAAATGGTTCCTCACGTGTATACTTCGCCATGGCATCCATATCCAAAATCAGACCTAGACCAGGCGTATCGGGGATTGACAACATGCCGTCCGCATCCAGTCTCCAACCACCGGCGGCAATCTCATCCACGTAGGGCGAACCGGTTATATATTCGACCAAATCAGTATCGAGAAAGGCAGAGGCAAGTTGTAAGTCAGCCGCTAAACCGACTGCCGTATTCCAGCCGTGGGGGATGAAGCGGATGCCATATTCTTGAGCCATCCAGGCGATGCAGCGCGATTCGCTGATGCCGCCTACCTTGGTCACATCTGGCTGCACAATGTCAAAAGCGCCGCCCTGCAACCAGGGCTGGAAAGACTGACGGCGGGTCAAAACCTCTCCAGCAGCAATGGGCACCGGAGCATTTTGTCGCAATAGAATGTAGTCATTCAGGGCATCCGGCTTCAGCGGCTCTTCGAACCAAGCCACATCGTAGTCCGCCAGCATTTGTGCTGTCCGTAGCGCCCATTTATAGCCATTTTTCCAGAAGGCATCGCTACCACCAGCATCCACCATCAAGAGCGCCTCAGAACCCACAGTTTCTCGCGCTACGCACACAATAGCCTCGTCCAGCGCATTGCTTTGACGCCCGAAAGGCCCCCAACCAATCTTAAATGCCCGAAATCCTTGCTCTTTTAACTGTAGCAATTTATTGGACAAGAGCGCAGGTTCTTCCATCAACAGCGACGCATAAGGTTTCACTCGGTCACGGTAACGTCCACCTAATAGGCGGCCGATAGGTTGCCCGGTCGCCTTTCCCAGTATATCCCAGAGCGCAATATCTATGCCGCTGATGGTATGAGTAATCGAACCGCCCCTGCCGAGCCAGAACATATTCTGCCGTAACTTCTCGCTAACCCGCTCTGGCTCCAGTGCATTCTCACCTTGATAGAGCGGCTCCAGCACAGCTAAAGCATTCCGGACAAGACCATCGTTGGTGAATACGCTGCCTAATCCCGTCAATTCCTCATCGGTGATGACAGCAATCAACGTATGCACGCAGTCATCCCGCTCCAATTCATCGCTCCAACCTCCTTCTGGAGTGGAGCCACGCAGACCGACAGCCCGAATTTCACGTATCTTCATGATTTATTCTCCATTCTTTAGCTTATTTTGTAATGACTGTTGGACTTCCTCCCATGTTTTCTCTTGCTCTTGAATATAGCGAGCTTCTACGTTAAAAGTATCATCTATCGCAGAACTGCGAACGTGACGGATAAGGCGTTTTCAGATTAATAATTCTCCCAATTGCTCCCGTCGGATTGGCAAATCCGACGGTTTGGATTTGCCAATCCAAACCGAGCGGGTGGAAGGTTTTATTTTTTGCAAAAGCCTTATATCCTTTTGTGGCTGATTCTTAGATCGACTGTCACATTTTCAACCAGTGATTTGACCAACTCTCCGTAAGCCTCCTCCGGGTCATCAGCGTCAAAATGAAAGCCGCCACCCGGAAATATACTGACATGGGCGACGTCCCTCTTATCTTGTGCTGAAGCCGTCCAAATAGTAGCGCCATCCTCGGTATCCAGAAGCTTCACAGTTAATGAAGCCTCAACCTTAGCCCTAACGCTCATGTGTGTTACTATAGAGGCGAGACTGATGCTCGGCTTAACATCGGAAACCAAAAGAGCACCGATTATTATGGAGTTGAGATTATGCTTTTGCCCGATAGCCCGGATGGTGTCCGGATTAATCTCATCTTGCTGAACAGATTCAAGAACCTTGTCCATACTCCCAAGTTCTATAATACGTACCCCTTTCTGCGAGCCACTAATCTCCTCAAGAAACTTTTGGGTTACAATATTGCCGAGTTCACCTTTGGTACCAGAGGTGAACTTGATTAGCCCAACAGTTTCATATTCCGTCAGATCTATCTCGGGTGGGACCATCACCTTAGTGCCGCATCCCAAAATCAGTAATACGCTCAGAACGCTTAAATATAGATAAATTCGTCGATTCATTGGATTATTCTCCTTTGGTCAGACTTCGATTTAGCATCTAAAATCGTCTCTGGTAGAATTATGATAAACCTGGCACCGACAGCTATTGGTATTAGACAGTCAATGCCAGTTATAGACTCTCCTACAGTAATCGGAACTTCAGACCTCATGTTCAGTCCGAGCAATGATATCGTCCTGCAATTCGTGCGACAGTTGCGTGAAGTATCCGGAAAATCCGCCTACACGCACAACTAAGTTGCGATAGCTATCCGGGTCTGCTTTAGCTTTTAGTAATGTCTCCTTGTCTACTACATTTACTTGAATCTGCTGTCCACCCTCACTGAAGTATGTTTTCAACAGCGCCATCACTTTTTCCTTGTTATCCCTCAAAACAGCAGGTGTGAACTTCATGTTCAGCAGATAGGTGCTTTGAGCTAACACTTGCGGTGTCTTCGCAACTGATTTTAACATTGACGTTGGCCCATTTCTATCTAAGCCTCGTGTTGGCCCAACGGAATCTGCCAATATTGTGTAAGCAATTCTGCCGTCTGGGGTTGCACCGACATGACGCCCGAATGAAACTGCCCTGGTGAAGACAATTGAGCCGCCGCCGTATGTGCCGCCGCGCCAGGTATGATGCTTGTTCAATTCGGTGTAAAAATGCTCGACAATCTCTTCAGCGATTGAATCGACGTAATCATCGTCGTTGCCATATTTTGGCACTTCGTTTATCAACTTCTGACGGAATTTTTCATCAGGGAAGTTGTTCTGCAATGCCTCCATCAATTCTTCCATGCTGACCGATTTTTCTTCAAAAACCAGTTTTTTAATGACCGCAAGGGAATCGGCTGTGTTTGCGATACCTTGTGTCAGGATCTGACCATGATTATATCGTGGTCCGCCAGCTTTGAAGTTAATTCCCTTTTTGATGCAATCGTCTACAAAAAGTGATCGGAAAAGGTTTGGCGATGTTTCAGCATGAGCTTGTTGAACGATATTAGCCGCCTTGCAAACACGCATTGTCGCGTATTCCACCTGCTTTTTGTAAGCATTCATCACATCGTCGAAGGACGCAAATGTATCGCCGGTTTCTGGCCCTATTTGCTGTTTACCCACCCCTGCCCCTCCAAAGGAGGGGAATGGGTCAAAACCGTTGTTCAGCGCAAGCTGTAGGCATTTGAGCAGATTCACTTCGCCATCTTCCAACCCCATGTGCGATTTTCCCTGGATGTCGATTTGACTACAGCCATTCATGGCGTAGTCGCGCGCATCCTCCTCTGTGATGCCGTATCGCATCATTGCCGGAATTAGCACATCATCATTATAAAGCGCGGGCATGCCGACGCCTGTTTCGATGACCTCAAGCGCCTTCATCCAGAGTTCATCTGGCGAATTTTTATGCAGACGCAAAGAAAGATTCGGTGCGACCTTTTGGCATCGCTTAGTCGCCTCCAAACACATATACGTCAAATCATTCGTGCCATCCGTGCCATCCGGCTTCAAGCCGCTGATGCAGACATTCCATGACCGAACATCGTTGAAGCGTTTCCACAAATGGTCGATAAGTGATTGGGCTTCATCCTTTGTGATGACACCGTTTTCTATATCCCGGTTAAAATAAGGGAACATATATTGGTCGAACCGGCCAGGTGAATCCGTCCCATCAAGCAGGTGGATGAACCAGAAAGTCTGCAACGCTTCTCGAAAAGAAGAGGCGCCATGATATGGTACTTTAGAACAAATCTCAGCAATTTCCGCTAATTCCTTTTTACGCTTCGGATTTGTTTCTTCTAAAGCCCTTTTTTGCGCGGTTTCGGCATAATTTCCGGCAAAAGCGTCAATGGCATCGCACATTATCAACAACCCCTTGTGGAATCCCGGCTTTTTCTCATCAGCTATCACTGCCATCGCATTTCGAATGTGTTTTCTTAACCCCTCAGTTCCAATAGCTAAGATACGGGTATAATCCAAAATCGTGTGCCCGCCCCAGCCAGCCCAATAGACGTTTTGACCGCTCAGATATTGCTCATCTTCTGACCAGTGAATATGGCTGCTGACTGTCTTATCTTGCCAAAATTGAACGATTGCTTCAATCTCATCTTTGCGGTCGGGATGTTCTCTGGTTAATTCATCAGCATAGCCAGTATCGCAGGTAATCCCACCACCAAAGCTGAATCCACCGATAGAATGTCCCGCCATCCGGCCGACAATTAAATCAGTATCATCAATTACCGCAGGCATAGCCGCCCATTGAGAATAAATTGCCCTGGCGAGTCTTACCTCGTGAGATTCTCCCACACTATTCATGTAGGTATAAGAAAATAGGTCGATTGGTGTTTTTTCCGTTGTCAATTCGTTTGACATATTATCACCTCAGTATTGAAATGAAAAAAGCCTGTGAATCAATTCAGCATTTTACTTCTTAAACTGCTGAACGAAGCGAACAGTCTGAAAGCTCAAGTCGTCTCGAAGACGACTAAAATTTACCCAAAGTCCACTTTTTCATTCTTCAATCATCAATCTTCAATTGTTTAGTGCCTTCAAGTACTCACGCATCCACTGCCAGCCATCGCGAGCGCCCCGCGCAGTTATAATGTTGCCGTCCACTACTACCGGTGCGCTTACATACGTGGCGCCACAAACTTCGGCATCGAACTGGCATTTCGGTATGGTGGTAATTTGCTTCCCTTTTATCACCCCGGCCGTCGCCAGTACCTCAATCCCGTGGCAAATGGAGCCGACCGGTCGGCCCGATTCTACCAGCCACTGCACGGCGTGAATTAGGTGCTTATCGTAACGAATGTATTCGGGTGCTCGTCCGCCACTAATCAGTATCCCCGCATACTCCTCGGGATTGATATCCCGGAAAGCAATGTCAGAATGCAGGTGGTAGCCGGGACTCTCGCGGGTGATATCCCACCCTTGAGGCTGTTCGTGCTGTACGAGCGAGTATTCCCTGACCTCAGGAGCCGCCACAACTACCTGATAATCATCCTCCTGCAATCGCATCCACGGGTACAGAGTATCAGTCACTTCGGCCGCGTCGCCGATGACCAAGAGGATTTTTCGTGTCGTTAGATTCCCACCATTGGTTTGTTTTAGATGTCCTTCCTTTGTCATTTTCTTACCTCCTATTTCATTTGAGCTTTCTCGGACGCCTCAACTTGTTGAGGGAAATTCCCCTTACTAAAGGGATTCAAGGACGGACAGGGACGTCGGTCGAGTAACCCCTAGCGTAGCGGAGGGTGTATCAAGACCAGCCCCGCTCGCTTGGTTTCGATACACTCCGTTACTCAACCGGCGCTCGCTCCTCTTATTAAATATCCGCCCTAACCCAAAGGGGGTTGTCCCCGAATAAATTCGGGCTTCCGACTTTCCGAAAACTTTCAATTTTGATATCGAGTTATCTTTTCCTCCGGCACTCCAATAGATTGGAGAAATGTTATCAATTCGCTATGAAGCATTTTAGCAAAATCTCCGTTTTGTGCAAGAACATTTTTTGTTTGAAGAGGGTCATTTGCTAAATCGAACAGCACAGGAGGGTGATGTCCTTCCCAGCAACCATAGCTCCATTGGGCGTTGGAAACATGCGCAATATTATTGTAAGCCCCTGAGAAGGCGAACTTTCGGCGCTTTTGCTCTTTGCCCAAAAGGAGCGGCAAAAATGATTGACCGTGACAATGTTCAGGGATATCGGTGCCCAAGAAATCTAAAATCGTAGGCATCGTATCGGCAGGTTGGACGATACCTTTGCGACGCTCGCCCGCGCCGACGCCATTCGGCATACGAACAATCAGAGGAATGTTAATGAGCGATTGATACATCGGAAAGCGCTCGCCTTTGTAACCAAGAGGTTTCCCAATCAAACCGCCATCGCCGGGATAATTGAGATAATGTCCGTGGTCTGCGGTGAACAAGATGAGTGTATCTTTCAGAAGTCCCAATTCATCTACTTTTTCCATGAAAAACCCGAACCATCTATCGGCCATCGTGACTTCTCCAGCGTAACGGGCTCGGGTATGTTTCAATTCGCGTTCGGAAAGAAAGGTACACGGCGCGCCCTCAGGATAATCGCAGTCTTCGTCTAAATCGTAGTCGGGGTCATACATATCAATGTAATATTGCGGCGGGTCCCAGGGTTCGTGCGGGTCGAAAACATCAATCCAAAGTAGAAAACCCTCATGCTGGTAATTATGTTCGAGCCATTCTGTTGCTTTTTTGAAAGTGCCAGGCGCAAACCAATCCGTCTCGACCCTTCGGTAGTAACGATTGCGGATAATCTGTTCGTATCGTTCGGGATACGGAAGTCTAATCTTTTCTTTGGCGCAGGGATAGACAATGGGAATTGTCGCATCCGTAATCAATCGGTCACCTTCCTGCCCACGGTTCCACCACCAGCCTGTAAAACCGCGATAAAAGTAGAAATTTTCTTTGAACATATGGTAAGTATCGCCGATGAGCATAGAGACGACGCCTTCTCGTTCCACTGCTTCTGCTAAAACAAATTCATCCGTAGCTAACGGACGCCAGCCATGCCAAGGGAAACTATATTTTCCAGTAAAATGGTCTGTGCGATTGGGAAGCGTTGGATGTGAGCCTTGATATGCTTCCTCAAAAACAGTAGCATCTTTGGCGAAGGCATCCAGATTCGGCGTCCGAATCCAGTCATTGCCATAACAACCTAAATGGTCGCGACGTAAACTATCGGATAGTATACAAATTACGTTCATGTCATATTCTCCTAACCGCAGATTAGGAAATCTGCGCCACAATAAATACCAAAAGGAAAGCATGAATTAATTCACACCAGGCATTTCAGACCGAACTTATGGTCATTTTCCCCGCAGATAAACATATTTCCATGTTATCTCTCGATGTTCAACATGAATTTCCCCTGAGCATTCGTCGTATCCAGATTTGGTCAGTTTCAAATTGTATTTGCCAATCGGCAGTCCGTACAAAACAGTTGGCGTAATTCCGAGCTTTTTTCCATCCAGGTAAATCACGGCTCCTGGTGGCTTTGAATCAACCGTTATTGCGCCAGTTTTCTTCACAAGGCTCACCTGAATTTCCGTGATGCCAGAGGTTGGAACAACTGCACGGATTTCATCGACATATCCTTGCATGCTCAGTTTAAGATAGTGGGATTTTTGTGGAATTTGTCCAGTAACCAGCGGAGTCTTGCCGAGATGTACCTGTCCCAAATATGCCTTCGCGCCTGGAGGAGATGAAGTAACCGCAAGCACACCACCGAGTTTACATTGCACCGTGACAGTTTCATCGCTTATGACCTCTACTAATTTAGTTACATCATCGAAGTGTTCTAAATGAAATCGTAAACGGTGTTTGCCTGCCGCGATGTTCTCTAGCTTTAACGGCGTTTTTCCCTTCAATTCCTCATCAATATAGACTTCAGCGTTTGGCGGCTCGGAAGCGATTTCTAATTGACCGGGTGGCAATAATTCCAATGTTGTCGAAATATGCACCATCTCATTGACGAAAGGTAATTCGACATCACCCATTTGCGCTACACCGCTCTCTTTCAGTTGAATATCAACTATTTTGTCCCGGTAGCCTTCTTTCGTCAGTTTAACGGAGACTTTCGCACCCGTAACAGTATCAATGATAGTCGGGGTTATGCCAGAAAATTTGTCATCAATAAATAGGTTGGCATTGGTTGGTTCCGTTTTAATCCACAGGCCGATTCGACTTGGCTCCAGGTCAATGGTGACAGTGTTCTGGCTATTTTTGACGATATTCACTTGAACGACTTTATCCTTAAAATACTGCTTGCTGACTTTAATTTCGCCTGTTCCAACAAGCGCGTTTAGTTTCAGAATACCTGTATCCTCCGCAGTAATCCCTTTGCGTTTGTCATCTACAAAAACTGTCGCGCCAGTTGGAGTAGAAATAACCGTCAGCATATCAACCATTTCATCCCTGACTTTTTGGAACAGATTGATAATCTTGCTTGAGTGTTTGTTGGGATTGAGTTTCAAGTTCGTATTTAACTTGATAGCCTGCCGGAACGCCGCTTCAGCTTTCCCTGTTTGTCCTTTTCCAATGAACGCAAAAGCTAAATATTTGTGTGCTGTAACTAAATCAGCATATTCGACTTTACTTATCGCAACGTTTAATTGGACAATCGCTCGATCAAAATCTCCGTTCTCATACGCGCTGATACCTTGCCGCAGAGAGTCATCCGCCGCTGCTGAGAAATTCAGGAGCAAAAAAAGTAAGATTAAGTGGAAAGTTGATATTTGGATTGGTGAAAAGGATGCATTTTCCTTGGAAGATATCATAGTTTGTAAAGCCACTTTTCCGGTAACTTTAGTCTGGTCTGGATTTGCCAATCCCGTAAGACGAAGTCGTCGGTGAGCGTAGCGAACAGACCGAGCGCGTGGGAGATTTTATTTTCTGCAAAAGCCTTAGTCAACAATCGCCTGATAAGTAAGAACCTTAAATTGTTGCTGAAACGGGTGAGGATTCGACATCAGTTGTGTCATTAGTATGCCAATTAGCTCTTCTTTGGGGTCGATCCAGAATGTGGTAGCAGCAGCGCCACCCCAGCTAAATCTTCCTTCTGAACCCAATTGTCCTGTTTGAGCAACATCAGTAACTACCGCAAAACCAAGACCGACGCCAACGCCTTTCATCTCAAATGGATACTTATCACTTGGTAGGTGATTCATTGTCATCAATTCAACGGTTTTACGACCTAAAAGCCGTGCGCCATCTAATTCTCCTTTATTAAGCAACATCTGGCAAAAACGCACGTAGTCAGAAGTTGTCGACACAAGCCCACCACCGCCTGAAAGGAATGTCGGAGGTCCTGCTGAATATTTGCTTGTGGTTGGTGCATCAAATAGCTTAATGTCACCTTCTTCCCCAGGTTGATAATTCGCAGCAAATCTATCAATTTCTTCTTTCGGCACATAAAAAGCAGTATCTACCATTTTCAGTGGTTCAAAAATCCTTTCCTTCAAAAATACATCAAATGACCTACCGGAAATGACTTCAACTAAATAACCAAGTACATCTGTGGATACGCTATATTCCCATTCTGCTCCCGGTTGATATAAAAGTGGGATTTGTGCGAGCTTGGCAACCATATCTTTAATGGTTGTTCCAGGTTCAAGCACTTTCGCTTTTCTATACATCTCATCAACAGGTCTATCTGCCCAACCATAAGTCAAGCCTGATGTATGGGTTAGTAGATGCCGAATCGTCATCTCGCGTTTTGTATAAGAAAGCTCAATTCCTTCTTCTGTCGCGTTCTTGAAAACTTTCAAATCTTTAAACTCTGGAATGAATTTGGAAACCGGGTCATCCAGTTGGAAGCGCCCTTCCTCATAAAGCATCATTATAGCGACACTGGTGATAGGTTTTGTCATGGAGTAAATTCGGAATATCGTGTCAAATTCCATCGGTTTTTGTGCTTCAACATCCATCATGCCGAAACGTTCAAAATGAACTACTTTCCCACGACGAGCCACCATTGTCATTAAGCCAGGAAGTTTATTCTCTTCCACATAGCTTTGCATTACTGGTGCAATACGTTTCAACCGCTCAGATGAAATTCCCACGTCTTCCGGTGTGGCTGTGGGAAGTCCCTGACTGGAAACATGTGCGGTTAGACCAAATAAAAAATATGCAGAGAAAATTATGTTTTTCATGGAAAACTCCTGTGTTAGTGCACTGTTAAATAAATTCCGATGGATTTCCTCTGGATTTGCTAATCCAGAGGGAGCGGTGCCCCGGCTGCTCGTCGTGGATTGGCAAATCCACGACATAAAATAGAAACCGAGTTTTTGGGAAAACCCGGTTTCCGATTTTCTTCCTACTCAAATTTATCATAACTAATAATCTCTTCTACTTCTTTCCGTCCCCTTGAGTCTGGTGATTCATCTGGATATCCTAATGGTGTTGTCGCTACAAGGCGGATATTCTCTGGCACACCCAAAGCCTTTTTCGCTGGTTCTTCATCAAACCAACCTATCCAGCATGTTCCCAAACCACGCTCAGTGGCGGCTAAAATCAGATGTTCCATCGCAATACCTATGTCCAGCATATAATACTGCTGGTCGGCTTTGATGCCTGATTTGGTAGGGTCAGCACACGCGGCTATTATGACTGGCGCTTGTGCTATCCAACCATTTCCGGCTTTGGCTAATTCCTGTTTGACCTTTTCATCTGTGATTACGATGAATTTCCAACATTGGCTGTTAGCCCATGATGGCGCAAGTCTCGCCGCTTCCAGCACATATTTTATCTCTTCTTCTGGAACGGGGTCGGATTTATATTTCCGAACACTTCTTCTTTGGCGAATTACATCCATAAGTTCCATTTTTTTATATCTCCTTATATGGTAGGTCGAGATTCACATTTCGACAGTTACCCCCGGAAGCCCCCGCATGCGTGTGTTTGGGTGGCGTCGATTTTGGAAAATCGACCTACAAGTTTACATAGTAATCTGCTTAAACGCCTCAATTTGCCCGGTTATTGCTCGTTCAGTTGGCAAGCGTTCCATGCTGGACGCGCCGTAAAAGCCGACAACGCCTTCAGTATGTTCAAGGATATATTGGGCATCTTCAGGTTCCGCTATTGGACCTCCGTGACAGATGACAAGAATATCGGGATTTACAGACTTAGCGGCATCATGGATGCTCTGCACTCGTTTGGCAGCATCTTCAATCGTCAAAGCAGTATGGGCACCTATTGTACCTTTCGTCGTCAAACCCATGTGAGCGACGAGGATATCCGCGCCGGCTTCAGCCATCTGTTTCGCTTCCGCTTCATTAAAGGCGTAAGGCGTTGTAAGGATGTCAAGTTCACGCGCTTTCCGAATCATGTCCACTTCCAAGCCATAACCCATACCTGTTTCCTCAAGATTCTGTCGGTATACGCCGTCCATAATCCCGACTGTTGGGAAATTTTGGACACCGGAGAATCCGATATCCATCAATTGTTTCAGAAATACGTCCATGAGCCGAAACGGGTCAGTTCCACAAACTCCAGCCAATACGGGCGTATTTTTGACGACGGGCAATACCTCACTTGCCATCTCGACGACAATTTGATTGGCATCGCCGTAAGGCATCAAGCCCGCCATCGAGCCGCGACCAGCCATTCTGTAACGCCCTGAGTTATAAATCACGATTAGGTCTATACCGCCGGCTTCTTCGCATTTGGCGGAGATACCTGTCCCCGCGCCCCCGCCGATAATTGGTCGTCCAGAAGCCACGATATCTTTCAGACGTTTGAGAATTTCTTCTCGTTTAAATTGCATTTTTTATACCTCCTAAGATAATCAGTGTAGATACCACAGATTGAATAGACGAACACGGACTATCTGCGTGCGTCCATCCTATCAGTGGTATCAATCCCCTATGGAATTTTCATCTTTCAACGGAATCACTACGGTAAAAGTAGTACCTTGATTCAACTGGCTTTCACATCGGATATACCCGCCGTGCGCATGAACAATTTCCTGTGCATAAGGCAACCCTAAACCTGTTCCTCCTGATTTTGTGCTATAAAATGGCTGAAAGGCGGATTCAAGCTGCTCATCATTCATACCCGTGCCGGTATCAGAAATCTGCAGTTCAATCTGTTCCGGTGTGTGTTTTGTGGAAATGCGTAATAGTCCGCCCTGCGGCATAGCTTCCAGAGCGTTTCGGACGAGATTTATTCCCACTAATCTTAAATTTCCCGAATCAATATTTGCTTCAGGCAAATCGCCATCCAAATCTAAGTGAAGTTGTACATTAGCTTTCTCAATTTCAGATTCGAGAAAATCACATAAATTTGAAATAACTTCATTGAGATCTTCTAAATGCAAATTTATTTCTGGCAATCGAGAATATCGTAGGTAATCATCCAGAATCTGCATCATCCACTCTAATTCTGATTGGATAGAATCTAACAGCGCTTTTGACTCCTGAATATCTATTTTGGGGTATGCTTCAATCTCATCAGCCAATAGGCTCAAATTCAAATTGATTGTGCTAAGTGGATTTCTTATTTCATGCGCGATATGTGCCGCCATCTGTCCGATAACTGCCAACTTTTCCGAATGCAGCAGTTGCTGTTCCAGACGCTTGCGGTCGGTGATATCTCTGGCTACGCCCTGAACACCGAGGGTTTCTCCTGTATCGCTTTTCAATAAAGTTTCATGAGTCTCCAATTGTACTTTGCTGCCATCTTTTTTGACCACTTCGTGAACAAAGGGCTCGACTTCCTTACCTCGCATCTGTTTTTCATGAATTTCCTCGCAAATATGATTCATTGAGTGGTCGGAGAGAAGTTCGAGATAGGATGTGTAAATCAATTCCTCTGGAGTATATCCTAAAATTTTAGTTACTGATGGGCTCACATAAGTGATGATACAATCGGGTGTGTACCGATAAATTAGGTCATTAACGTTTTCCGCAATACTTTGATACTGATGTTCCAATTCATGAATTTTACCTTTCATCCGACGGTCTTCAAGCGTCCTCTGTACAGAATCCAAGAGTAGATCAAAGTGGCTAAGATTCATTGTTTTCACCAGATAATCAGAGGCACCAAGTTTCATAGCTTGCACGGCAATTTGTTCATCGCCTCGCCCAGTGACAATAATCACTGGGAGTAATGGATTTTGAGATTTGATGTTTTCCAGAAGTTGCAGGCCATCTTCATTGGGCAGATAATAATCTAACAACACCAAATCAAATTTTTCTTCGCTGAGACGTTTTAGGCATTCCGCCCCCGAGGCAACCTGCAGCATGTCATAGTTGAGTCCAACTCTCTTGAATGTACGTTCTGCTAACCGCGTATGAGCGCGGTCATCTTCAACCATCAGGATTTTGATTGTTTCTTTTGACATTAGCATCTCCTGGGAATTGAAATCTTATTTTGGTGTCGTGTCCGTTGGAACTCATCAGTTATCAGACGTTTTTATTGATAAGGAAAGTTATGAATTATTGAGGGAAAACGGAAGGTTAAAATTGAAAAGGATGAGAAATTTCTGCTAATCTCTCATCCTCGTTTCTTAACTTTAAGTTTTTTGGCAAAAACGATGCGGCTGCTTGACAAAGCCTGCTTCTCTTTAGTATTATCTGATCCTGATGGCAACCTCATTTTTCTACTAATCAGGAACCCTGTTTTTTAGGATTCTCACCAGATCAATTGTCACCAGACAATGTAGCAAGCATCTGCTGTGGCGTGAAAACTGAAATACTGCTCATTGCAAACCCTGAAGGATCGCGTGTGACAATCACATCAAGTTGTGCGGTCATTGCACAGGCGATTTGCAAATTGTCCTCGAAGTCACGACCTCCCAGCGTTGCGGCAACTTGTAGTTCATTGAACCCAACTGAAATAACATACAATTGATCTAAGCATGTTTGGATAGTCAGCCATGCCCTATCTCTACCTGCATGACGACGGCTTATGTAAAAAATATCGGTCAAAGAAGTTGCCGTGACGTGAGCGGCGAATTGATTATTCAAATGAGCTTGCCAAAGGACTTTGGCATCAGTACTCCAGGGCTGTCGGTCAAGCAGTACGTCAAGAATCACATTTGTATCGAACAATGCACGGGTCATCCGTATTTCCTCAATCGTTCTTCTGCGACGATTTTTGCACATTCTTCGTCGTTAGGTGGCGGAGAGTTGGTTTTCAAAATCCCGAACACTTGATTTAGTGACATTGTCCGCGGTGGCACTGAGATTTTCGATGGCTCCAAGGTCTCCAAAATCCTACGGGCAAGTACAATTCGCATCTCTGGCATCCAAGTTTTCACGCGACTAAGCACCTCGAACATTTCGTTAGTTTCTGTGGGATTCATATTTTACCCTCCGTTTCATGGAACGGCTCCTGCGGAACCAAGACAACGCGGGAGGCAGCTTTGAGTAGCAAGTGAATCGATTCTTCCAAATCCGCGTCAGATTCTGTACAGGTCGGATTCGGTTGAGGAAGCGGTTCACCCTTAAGTAATTTGGTCTCCGCCATATCCACTAAAGCACTCGCCAGTAGCCGACGAGCCGCATCCAAATCTGACCCCCAAGTAATGACACCGGGAAAATCCAGAACTTCGGCATGAACACCTTCATCAATATATTTATACATCGCCTTGTAAATCAACATAAGCTTTCTGTTCCCTTAAACTTATCCAAGATTGTTAGAAGGTAATTCGCTCTCCGTTTGCGGCTTGACGAAGGATGAGAAATTGAAAATTTCTCATCCTTATTTCTTAACTTTACAAAGCAACGACTTAGTTGCTGTATTTTATCAAGCTAATTATTTGGTCTGTTTAATTTCCGCCCAGGTTGAAGTCAGCTTGCCTACTGGATCTACAGCCGTGTCTATTGGCTCCTCAGCCGCGAAGAAGGATGGATCCACATTTGGATCATCATTTACATTCATTGTAGCAACAATCATATCGCAGAATGAATGCTCACGATGCACAAAATGAAAGGTATGTTCGCCGGCGGTCAAAGGAAGCGGGGTCGGATTGTCACTATATTGCTCGATTTCGGTTCCAGGGAATGGATTTCCCGTTCGACTACACATCCGAAACCAGACCCAGTCGGTAGTATACCTTTCATTGAGTGGCGTTTCAAGACCATCATCAGGAATTTCAGCCGATTCAAAGTGATCCCAGATGTTCATGTTGTCGTTATCTTCAGCAACAGCATCGCCATCTGCAATGTCGATTCCGATGAACCATGAATTATCTCCAATCGTCGGGGCAATGACTTTTGCCCAGATATACCAATCTCCCGCGGTCGGAACGTCAAAGACATATTTAACCCAGTCGGGACCAACTCCTGTGAAATCAGGATTCCCAATGAAATCGCCGGAAGCATCATTAATGTCAAATTCTGTGGTTCCGACAGGTAGGTTTGGGGCCCTAGGCGCACTTTCCGGCTGGCACATTACAGTGGCTGGTGGCGTTATAACTTGCCAAGTCTCGCCTTGACTTGCGTCAAAATCTTCAGCTTCAATAACAATAGTTTCAGCGTTCGCTTGGTAGACAGCGAACACCAGGATTAGTAGGGTTGTAATCATCAGAAATTTCATTTTCTAGAGTTTCCTTTCATATTTTTTATCTTCGGATGTTACTTTGAAGTATCGTACCGAAGATTCGGCTATTATTATATCTAAAACAAATGATTTTGTCAACAAGATTTTTAAACACTTAGAAATTCCCCTACAAATTAAAAGTCTTGTTTAATCTGGCTCCAAGTGGTCGTCAATTTGTTTCTCGGTTCCACAGCCCAAAAGAGGTCTGGATTATTATTCGGATTATACGACGCATCCATTGTACCGAAAATTACATCGCAGAATGAATGCTCACGATGCACAAAATGAAAGGTATGTTTTCCGGCGGTCAATCGAAGCGAGGTTGGATTGGGACCGTATTGGTCGATTTCCTTTCCTGGAAATGGATTTCCCGTTCGACTATTCAACCGAAACCAGACCCAGTTGGTGGTAAACCTTTCTTGAAGAGCAATTCTAAGACCATCATCAGGGATTTCAGCCGACTCAAAGAAGTCCCAGATGTTCATATTTTCGTTATCTTCAGCAACAGCATCGCCATCCGCAATGTCGATTCCGATGAACCATGAATTATCTCCAATCGTCGGGGCAACTACTTTCGCCCAGATGTACCAATCTCCTGTGGTCGGAACGTTAAACAGATATTTCACCCAGTCGCCACCAACCCCCGAGAAGTCAGGATTCCCAATGAAATCGCCGGAAGCCTCAGTAATTTCATATTTTGTAGTTCCGACAGGTAGTTCTGGTGCCCTAGGCTCACTGGCCTCCTGGCACTTTACAGTGGCTGGGGGCGTTATAATTTGCCAACTATTGCCTTTCTTTGCGTCAAAATCTTCGGCTTCGAAAGCGAAACTGCCTTTCGGCAGACGTCCGGTGTTCGGACCTCCTACGTTCGGTGGCACAATCTCGGGAGGGGGAGCGATAACCTCGAAAGGGATAAGGAGAGAAGATTCCATGGCATTGCCGGCCAAATCCTGAATACCGACAATCACCAGGGTATGCTTTCCAACGATCATCGGCTTTTGCGGTTTAAATATCGCCACTGCGCCATTGACCTCCACCGTACCTTCAGCGCCAGAAACAACTATGCCCGCCTCCGCTGAAGCCGCGGACACTTCCTCATCAAAACGCACCACTAGGCTGCCGGTCGATTTCACTGACTGCCCTTCTGTGGGAGTACTACTTACTACCCTTGGCGGTATAATGTCCGCAGGGGGTTGCGTTGTATCTACTTCAACAGCACCGAAAAAAATCGAGAAAGGCGTCATTAAAACGTTGCCTTCAGTGTCCTCAATGCCAAGAACCGTCAGAACATAAGCCCCAGATGTCATTTGCCCTGTAGGGATGAATTTGACTTCACGGCCGTCCTTCTGGAGGGTGATAACGCCCTTGATTGTCTCAGCGTCAATACTGGAGCGAACCAGGATGCCCCGTTGCGCAGAGGTTAAATTGACTCTTTCGTTGAACACGAGGACGATGGGGGTGTTTACAGGAATTGGTCCCCCCTGTACATTCGTAGCAATAATTGTAGGCGGCATGGTATCTTTCACAATTGTTGGAGCGGATGTTTCTTCCTCTCCACAACTAAGGAAGCATAACCAGATGCCAATGAGCAAAAAAATAGTTAGTTGCTTCATAACATTTGACCTAATCAACATTGGCTCATATAGGAAATTAAGTGAAACGAGGTTAGAAAACCATTCTACAAGGGTATTCATCAGCGTTTCACCCAGGACAGTTTTCTGCGGGTTATGGAAATAACATGATAGTGCTATTCTAAATAAGCTGCTTATTTCGTGACGATATAATTGACGCCGAAACTTCCGTACATTGTTTCACTGTTCCGCCACTCCACATGCAGAGATACCGGTCCCAGTGGCAAATCGAGGACGGAGAGGTTAGCCGACCAGGCTTGATTCTTGCTGTATCCCGACACATTGGTGAGTGGCACAGCCGACACTTTCCGTGACCCACCCTCCTGCCAAACCGTTACTTTTTTGACAGGGCGGTTATACATAATAGTAAGGACAGTGTTTTTTGGAATTGATGAACTTGGCGTCGGCAGATAGTCCACCCTTTGAGGCTCCTGATATGTAACGTCGTTATTGCCATTGATAGACGTACCGGATTGCTCATCGGACCCACTACACGCGGCACCAAAGCAACTCAAAACCACTGCGTACAAAGCGAGACAAAACCACCATCGTAGGGGGGGGGCGCCGAATTGCATGCTCCGACATTCGTATGAGTAGCGTCTGACCGGATCAATCCTGTTCAGTTCATCGTTGTGGTAAGGAACACTGTGAAACCGGGCTCTCAATTGAGAAGCATCGTGTGACATTACCTTTATTCCTTTCCTGCTAACTTGTTATTATACAAACAAAGGCGAGAGTTATTGTACCATAAAACTGATTAAAATATTATGCGAAAGGTAAGATAACCTTTCTCTAAAACTACAAAGTCACCTCAATAGCCCGCTGTGGACACATCCGCATGCAGAGCATACAAGCGATGCACTTGGTGCTGTCAAACTCTACCGTCATCTCTTCTCGGTTCATGGATAATGCTTCGGTGGGACACATTACTGTGCAGGCACCGCAATGGGTGCATCTATCTTCGTTTCTGAAAATATCCTGACTAAGCAGTTGAAAACCAACGCCTTGACTTTGTAAATACTTGATGCCTTCTGCATAGTTCTCTCTTGAGCCACTTAGTTCTAAGATAAGTAATCCCTCTTCATCTGGGTCGATTCTTGCTTGTAGAATATTGAACATTAAGTCATACTCTTTGACTAACCGATAGATGATAGGTTGGTTCGATATATCGCGTGGAAAATGCAGTACAACTCTGTTTGATACCATAGTGAAACAGTAATTCCTTCCTTTGTTCAGTAAGATTTAGATTGTGTTAGGGCTCTGTTATTATAAATCAAGGAAAATAACGATAAAATTCTCGCCGGTGTAAAACGCGCATTACTTCAACACTTTCGCCATAAACCTCTATCCCAATACGATAATTACCGATGCGAATACGATAACGATTTGGATAGCCTTTCATAGCCTTAACGCCTGTCAAATTGCTCAATCTGTCTACTTCTGGCAAAATCGTAAAGGCAAGCTCAAAAATCTTGTCATAAATAGGTCGTCCTTTTAACTTTTTCAAATCTCTCAAAAATGATTTGCGATATTGGACTTTCATTTTGACTATGAATCTAAATAAGCTAAAGCTTCTTCACGAGTCAATAGAGGACTTTCTTCGGCTTCATCCATTGCTTTATTCAGGCAATAATCTTCTATTGATTCAGATAATTCCTCAACGTGGTTTACGCTAGTAAACCCGTCCTCAGAAGCGTCATACTTTAGGAACAGTTGTTCCCATAAATCAATGGGAATAACAACTGCCTTTAGCTGGCCATTCTTATCTGTTAAATATTCAAGGTCAAACATAAATACTCCCCCTATAATTGACACTATGCTTTAACCATCGTTACCTTTCCCCAAGCCCCACATGAACTGCCGACGATAATAACGGCACCTTCGATGCCATCAATGGATTTGGCAAATTCAATACTCTTTTCGATATCTTCAGGTTTGGAAACTATATTCCCTGTCGCAGTAGCAACAGCATCGGCGAGTGATGTTGATTTGGAAAAAATAATGGTGGCGTCGGCTTTGCCAAAGCTGAGAGAATGTCCGACTGTTCCTGCTGATGTGCAGATACCTAAAGGAGTTTGTTCAGCTTCGATAGCTAATGCCATTTTACCTGTAAACGGTGAGTTGCCGGCGTAGATACCCAATGTCCGTTTTTTTGAAGTTTTAATAAAAATATCGCCGCCGTTTTCGACTATAATCTGCTCGCTGAATTTCAACAAATCTTTCCCGACAAATTCTGCTATTGCCCCAGCGACGGCGCCCATTGGACCAACGCCTGCTTTTCGGGCTGCCGCCGCCATCTCCTTGACGATTTCAGGCGCATCATCATGAACATCTACTGGGGAAAGTGATGTTCGGAAGTCGGGATTCTGAGCTATGTACTGCTTAATATCCTGGCGATATCGTTTTATCGGCGCTAGTGCTTTTTCTGCCAGGTCAATATCGCCTGATATCAACAAGTCAGTTTCTCTCTCAGAAACACGCACAACCGTCAAATCATTATGCTTAATCCATTTACGATATGTTCTTTCCTGGTAATTCATTGTTCCATAAACTCCTAAATTAACCTAAAAAGTACCTACTTGCTAATAGAAAAGCCCCTTCGCTGTATCTGAAGTTGCTACAGTTTCCCTTTCAATGGAACAATATTTGTGTTCGTGTGACTTAGCTATTCAAAATCTTCTGGAATTCTTCTTCGTTCTCTATTCCGGCTTGTTTTAACATCTCATTGAACAGTGATTTTGGAATATCTTTTTTCCGTTTATGACGAACACGGACAATTTTCAGTGGTTTTCCTTCTTCTTTTTTCACCCACGTCTCATGTTTCCTTGTTCTTGCCAATTGAAAACCGAGTTTCTGCAATACCTTCCTGAAATCTCTATAAGTGCAAACTGCCATTGAATTATAATCCTAGGAGTTCTTTAATTTGTCTTTTCGTGCGGCAAGATGCCACAACCTCTGCATATTTCACCCTGGGGTCTATTTGGAAATCGGCTTCATTACTTTGTTCGGCCAGAACGAAGGCTGTATCAATAATAGCTTCCAATAGTTCCTTCTTTGCTTCAACAAGCGTCTGTCCCCAAGCAACAGCCTCTAATTCAGGACATCGTCCCAAATAGCCATTCTCTTCCGGTTGGAACTTGAAAGAGACCGTAACTTTCGTTTTATCCTCAAGATTCAAAGCTGTTGTAGATGTACGAGTTGCAACGATAACTTCCATAATTCTATCTCCATCTTCGTTTGGTGTGAATTATACACATTTTGTGATAATTTGTTTATGCAAAGTACAATTTAACTCACACCAAGCGTTTCATTTTGCTGATGCCCTCGGTAAGATTTTTACAATAGGCGGCGTATTAATTTCTGCGGCAGTGAATTTCACCCGATTGGCAAAATCTTGTTCAGCTTTTGCTCCATCTTCACTGCGGTTCCAATCAGCCATAAAATAGTATTGCAGTTGACCTTTTTCATCGGGATTCAAAATGACGGCATGGCTGGGAATTTGATTTTCAATGCCTTTGGTAAAGGTATTCCCTTTGTAAGAAGCGAAATATTTGGTGGGATAAATTATTGACAATCCAAGTTCGTCAGACTGTGACCAGTTAGATTGCTTCCCCCAGGTGTAGATAACACCCTCTTTTTCATCTTGGATTAAATTAATATTCTCGCGTTGGGGAAGCCCAGTCGCAATTTGGATAGGAGCGCTATTTCCTTCGATTTTCAGATGATGTTTCGACCACTGTTGGCCTCCAAAGATGGAAAATGTGGACGTTACCTTCAGCGCATCAGAACGAAATTTCCAGTTGTCGAAAATCAGTTGTACCACTGTTCGAATGGGTCCATTGGCAATTACGCGTGGGTACAGGTAGGTTTGAGAGTCTACTGACATTACTGCTTTGCCATCCCAAAGACCGAATCCACCGCAGCCAGACCAATTACCAATTGGTTGTGTCGGCATTGATGTTTGACGTCCCGTAGGAATATCAGATATGAGCTGCGCGAATGACAAACCTTTGGCTTCTTTGCAAAATACATCTACAGAAGTGCGTTCATTGAACGGTAGACGATACATAATAAGTTCCGATTCCCAAGCTATCCCCCTCAGTTCAGGGAAAAGACCTGCTTGAACACGCTTTGGGTAATCAACGGTGATAGTCATATTCTGGTAACCAGGGGAGCCAGGTTTGGCAGTCTTATCCTGCTGGGGTGTATACATGATAATTATCTCTCTGGTTTGTTGAGGCTCTAAATCGACGAGAAAGACCAGTTCATCCCTTATTCCATCATTATCTAGATCATCCGCTTGGCTGGGAATATCTTGATTGTCGGCTGCGGTAACCCGGAACATATTCAGCGAGAAATTATCTGCCACTTTCTTTAGCTCGTTAAGTTTCAAAACGACTGGAACGTCTGTCCGTTTTATTGGGAGGGGATTTTCAATGGTCAACCTAAGTTGTGGAACTTTTCCGCGTCCTCCTGGATATGTACATGAACTAATCAGAAAAGCTAAAGATAGAAAAATACTCCAAAAGGGAAAATAAATATTTTGTTTGTATGATTTGCTATTGATTTTTGTGGACAATTTATGACCTTTCTTTTTTCGGTTATTTTCTACTAAATATCCTTTCAAGAAAGCTTTTTTTTCTTGGTCTCACAGCATCTCCACCATTGTCTGAATGGCCGAAATCGAGCCAATGCTCAAACGATAAAGGAGAAGTGCCATCAACATAATATACTGTGGCTTTGAGATTGAATGGTCCCCAACCTGTTTCTATAAGCTCAAAATTATTTTTAGATTCTTTAACTGTGACGATTGATTTCTTGAACGAAGGGTGTAAAACATACTCAACCTCTTTCACATTTTTTAATTCTTCAGGGTCATCTGCGACTAAGTAAGCCCTCCATGTGCGCCACATTCCTTCAACTTTTACCACATCATTTGTCAAACGAATAGACATTATTATCCCTCCAATTCAAATTCTGTTTGATTATAATACGGGTTTGGCATTGCAACCCAGACTTTTCCCCCATATTCAACGCGAAGTATCAAATTGTCATTATCTCCCATTGCCGGTGCAGTTACCACATGTCGCTCTTCTCTTCGGACAGTTAATATTCCTGTTTTAATCTTTCCATTCGCTTTTCGCAACTCAAATTTGCATACGCTAAAAGTTCCGGGTTTATTATCTTCAGGAAAATTAAGGGCAATCGTTATTCCTCCCAAAAACTGTCGCCTAAACATAGAAATCACAGAAGTAATTAAACTCGTTACTGCTACACTAAAAAGGCCGGTTTTAACAGTTGTGCTTACATTTAGTAAGTGCTCCTTTGGCCAATTGAGTTGGACTAAAATGGCAAAAATGAATGAGAGAATGAAAAGGATAATAAAAACGAAAAATAAAATTTTCTGTTGAAGCGCTGTTAAATTCACAGCTTATCTCCTGTCCAAACTATCAAATTGTCTCCACAAGATTGCTCTTTATTATCTTTTCATCTAAGCAAGGAATTCCTAATCAGCAGCCTTTAATTTGGGCTGTAGTTGAAAATCTACTGTAGTAGTCTTACCATCTTCTACGATAACATTGGCAAAACCTGCCTTATATTCTCTTTTAATACAAATTACCACCCAGGGGCCCGGTGGTAAATCTCCAATCTCGTAATAGCCATCTCCGTTTGTAAATGCTCTTGCCTTCCCTGGTTTTTGTATGGCAATCACTATGGCCCATTTAATTGGAGCTCCTGTACTTGTGACATGCCCATTGATAGTTCCGGCGCCGCCGTATGCGTATGCATACTTTAGATTCATGTTGTCACTATCGCAATAGCTAAGATTCGGATAGCCATGGAAATCCAGGGAGAGAGAGGGGTAAATTCCTGGCTTAGTCAGAGTTTGTATATTCCAGGATGAACCATCAAAATAGGCATATTTTAGGTCAGGATTGATAACTCCTGCTTGATAGCTAATATGCGGATAGTCATGGAAATCCAAGGCGAGAGAGGGATACGCACCAACATCTCCTACACTATCCACCGTTTGTATATTCCAGGATGAGCCATCGAAATAGGCATACATTAGGTCATCCTTGACGAAATCATAATAGCTAATGTGTGGATAGTTACTGGAATCCAGAGCGAGAGAATTAGTCCAGCCAGCACCCGGGCCATGCACAATTTCTATATTCCAAAAAAAGCCATTAAAATAGGCATACTTTAGAACCTGGTCATTATCATCATGATAGCTAATATGTGGTCGACCACGGGAATCCAGGGCAAGGGAGGTAGGACAGGCAGGGCTTCCTACGCTATCCAGAATTTGTATCTGCCATGAGCCATCAAAATAGGCATACTTTAAGACCCCGTTGGTAGAATCATGATAGCTAATGTGCGGATAACCATCGGAATCCAAGGCGAGGGAAGGACACCGGCCAACCGATTCCGCACTATCCACCGTTTGTATCTGCCAAGATAAACCATCAAAATAAGCATACTTCAGATCATAGTTGTCTGCATCATAATAGCTAATGTGCGGATAGTCGCTGGCTCCTAAATAAAGGGAATTATACAAGCCAACTGATCCTGCGCTATCCACCGTTTGTATATTCCAAGATGAGCCATCAAAATAGGCATACCTTAGTTTACAGGGAACGCCGGCGCCATAGCTAATATGCGGATAACCATTGGCATCCAGGAATAGTGAGGTATACGTGCCAGCCTTTTGGTCATCCACCGTTTCAATATGCCATTCTAGCGCGATGGTAACACAAGGCACTGTTAGAAACGCCAAAAGCAAAACTAAAACAGTTCTAATTGCTTTCATTCTTCCTCCTTTTTTCTAATCGGTGGTACTGTTAATAAATGGCTTTGTAGAAGCGAGGACAGGAAGCTGACATGAATATATTTCTTATCTGTCCTCTTTACTCCTATAATTTTTATGACTATGACCCCGGCGCCATTTTCGCCTTCAGCGCGGCTAAGTCATCATCAAGACTGCCTTCTTTTTCCAATTCAGCGAATTGGTCTTCGAGTTTAACATCTTCTGTTTGAGCCATCTCGACAGCCGCATCAGCACGAGCTTCTGTTTCAAGTACCTTCTCCTCCATACGGTCAAAAGACTCGAATGCGTTGCCGTTCCTCATACCTGCCATTGTCTCATGAATCTGCTGTTGAGCTGTTGCGCGCTTTTGTCGGGCAATGAGGAGATTCTTCTTTCGGCCGGCTTCTTCAATTTTACGCTCTAACGCTCTCAAGCTCTCCTTGAGTTCATCTACCGCCTGCTTTTGTTTCTCCCACTGAATCTTATATTCATTCGCTAAATTCTGATGTTCATTTCGGCGTGCCAGGGCTTCTTTAGCAAGCGTTTCATTTTCTCTCTGAAGAGCTAATGTCGCTTTGCGTT
>JACKQG010002266.1_pt1 | contig 25408 bp, 30 predicted proteins | sample 8237621 | NCBI WGS metagenome assembly JACKQG01 (sample SAMN15677084, study PRJNA649215) | marine metagenome | biome: marine; feature: Black Sea; material: saline water; isolation source: suspended particulate matter (SPM) from the Black Sea western gyre | collected 2013-06-09/2013-06-10 | depth... | reverse complement strand
CAGCAAGTTTACATCAACAAGACGCAATACTTTGACAAAGTTCCACCCGAAGTCTGGGATTTCCGAGTCGGCGGCTATCAGGTCTGCGATAAATGGCTGAAAGACCGCAAGGGACGAATTTTAACCGTAGATGATATTAAACATTACCAACGAATCGTCGTCGCTTTGTCTGAGACAATTCGGTTAATGGACGCAATTGAAGAGCGGATACCGGGGGAGTTCTTCTGAATTATTGCTTTGACTAATAAATCCTCTGGATTTAGTAATTCAGCGGGAGCGGCTTCGCAACTGCTCGTCGTGGATTGGCAAATCCACGACACATATAGCAATATTTTCTAATATTTCGATTTCGATCCGAGAGTAAAACGGCTTTTGAGGGAATGAGATATGTTTAAATGGAAAATCAGTAGTCCTCAAACACGCTCAATCGGCCTGGTCGGGCTCTGCCAATCCCGACCGAGCGCAATCCCGACTGAGCGCAAATCCCGATTCTTCCGTTGGATTTGCCAATCCAACGGGAGCATTTGCGAATTACTGAAAATAGATTACTTCTTAGTTGCCATCATCATTGTTGGCATTGCCACATTTGCGTTCAAATGTAAAATAACATATCCCATCAAATGGGTGGGAGATACCGACGAAGCAGCTATTGCTGAGATGGCGGACAACTTTATCCACGGTAAGGGATTATCCAACGACTACATCCAGTATTCCTATTTCTATTCTCCGCTGCAATATCCCGAAATCACGCAACCAGATGCACATTACCCACCACTGTATTCCCTTCTAACCGCGCCTTTTTTTCTGGTAATGGGCAAGAACGCTTTCGCGGCTAAGATACCCGCTATGTTGATTGCATCTATCTTCTTACCAATTTTTCTTTACTTGCTCACAAAGAGATTGAGTTGCAGTAGAATAACAGGTTTCGCAGCAGCGCTTGGCGTTATCGTCTTCCCCAACATATTTGAACATTCACTGATTCCCGATGACGATGGACTATTTCCTTTCATGGTTTTGGCGAGTTGTTTTTTCATCATCAAAGCTCAAGACTCGCCAAAATATTTTTATCCTGCCGGAGCCTTTATTGGATTGACGTATTACGCCAAAGGCACTGGACTTTGGATAATTCCCGCCTATCTGATATTCTGCGTTATCCTAAACGGCTTTAAGATATTGCGAAATCGAAGGATCTGGTATTGTTTTGCGATTGCCTTCCTCGTTATGCTGCCGTGGTTTATCAGAAATACCATACACTTCCGTAATCCGATCTTTAGCACACAACAATACGCGGCGGGATATATCGGTTACAAAGGTTGGGAGGAAGGGACTTATTCGCTCTACTGGGATGAAGAAAGACCTAACCTGTTTTCCAAATTTAAGGAATCAGGGGCAAAGGAAGTATTTGAGAAAAGCAAGAATTTTTACGAAGAATATTTATGGTGGAGTTTTATAGACATCAATGAATCATGGGGTGAGTTCAAAGGGGAGGATTTCTGTACTTACTACACGGGTATTCCTGCTATCGTAGGATTGCTCCTGTTTTTTACGTCCTGTCTATATTTCCCACTTAGTCACTTATTTGCAAACAAAATAGAGGAAAAATCCAGATGGAGCAAAATCCAGCGCGCAATTAGTGATTTCCTTACGCCCTGGCACAATCGGGATTTTCACGTACTGTGGTTGGTGAGCTTTGTTTTGATGACATTTATCGCTATCTGTTGGTCGCCGATTCAGCGTCTGGCATTCCCGTTCGTATTGATTAACATGGCGATAGGTTGGACGACCTATTATGTAGCGGCGAAACAGATCTTTCAATGGACAAAATACTCAAGCATCATCGCTTCCTGCTTAATCATCTTATTGATGTTTCCTATACTTTTTAAATCCGCGGGTGAAGTATATGATGACTACAAAGACGCTGACTTCCCATACGGGGAGGATGGACAATCATGGATGGAGGCGGGAAATTGGCTAAAAGAGAATGCTCCAGGTTCAATCACAATGACTCGTGAGCCGGGGCAACTGCATTTCTATTCGGAAGAAAAGGGAGTGCAAATACCATTAGCAGAATTGGATAAGATAATTGAGGTGATGAAATTCTACAAAGTTACGCACATCATACCGCGAGTTGATATACGGCCAGCCCTGAAGCCGTTGGTGGAAAGTAAGATTCCGGGGATTAAATTAGTTTTCGATGGTGGATTTAAGATATACGAGATACAGTATGACCTCTTGCCATTCGATTGAGAAAATAGACACTCAAACGTTTGGTGTGAGTTATTGCATCACAACCAACCAAGTTGAATGATAGGTAAAAGGTACAAACCTAAGCAGAATTAAGAATAGTTCAATTTACTTCTTTTTGTCCCTTGAGATAGTCGGTGTCGCCTACATACTAGACAAACGAAGGTACCGGTGGGGGGACAAAGCACCGGGCTTTAATCTGGAGTTATCAGTAATGATATCGACAAGCCAGGATTCGGATCTTATTTTCTAACACCTGATAAACAAGCCGGTGTTCATCATCAATTCGCCTTGACCAACAACCGGATAATTCGTGTTTTAACGCTTCAGGTTTTCCTATCCCACGAAACGGATGCCGTTGTGTCTCCTTGATTAGTCTTACTATTCGCATGGCTTTCTTACGGTCCCTTTCTATCCACCATGCTAAATCTTCAAATGCTGAAGAGTCAAATTCCAAGCTTCTCACATATCACCTCAAAGGGTATTCCGTCACTTCGATTCTTGGCTTTCAGTAGGCGTCGTTTCATGGTTTCGCTCTTGAGCAAATAAGCTGTCTCCAGTTCAGACTCAATGGACTTCCAAAGTTCAATAGGCACGATTACTCCGGTGCGATTTCCTACTTCATCTGAAATATATTGAATGGCTGACTGATTCATTTTCCAAATTCTCCTTTATTCTCACATGTTGCATGTCACCAACTGAATTACTCAAGCTAATTGTGGGGACGGTTTTGCTGAGGTAAACCACGTTGAAGATTATAACAAATCAAAATAGATTTGTCAATATGGTTTTTTCCCTTGAAAGGACAAATTAGATGAAAGACAATTGGTTAAAAAGAATAGAAGAGACGAACAGTATCTTACATGATAACATTGTAAGTATGGACATCCTCCTGGATGGTGACGCCATTTCGCATGTTGGAATTAGGGAACGGGAAATCATTGTCTACGGTTGCAGAGCTAAGATAGGCAGCATCGGGGGTGTCGCTACTAAAGAGGAGTATCGAAATCGCGGTTTAGCGACTAGACTGATGGAAAGTTCTATTCGCCGGATAGATGAAGATGAAGGCGATGTCATGTTTATTTCCGGGGGGCGTGGATTATACAGACGTTTGGGTTGCGTTGACGCCGGAGAAGTGCGTGAATTTGTCATCAGACGCTCTGAATCTGCAAGCCTCAAAGAGCAGAATCTTGAATTATCGCCATACAAGGAAAATGACATCGCAAAATTAGTGATGGCGTATCAAAAAGAACCTGTACGGTTTCACCGTTCCCTGGAAAACTTCAAATTCAATTTACAGCGACATCCTGTGCCGCTATGGATAGTGCCAGATGTGCTATTGATGAAGAAAGATGGAGAATTTCTGGGGTACTTGGTCATTCAGGAATCCAAAAAGAAGGACGGACTCAAGCCTGGACATGGGTATATTTCGGAATATGCTGGCAATAGGCGAGCAGTGGTTTCGGCGATACCAGAATTGTTCGAACGATATGATTTCAACGATTTGACCATCTGGGCGCCGCGCCATGATACAGAGTTAATTTCAATACTATCTGAACGAAAGATAAAATCCCAAAGGCGCAATTTGAGGGGACATACTTTCAAATTTACGAACTTCCCGCGTTTGATGAAGCGATTTCGTCCATATATCGAAGAGCGGGTAGGTACTCAAATAGCAGATTCTCTTGAATTTAAACAGGTGGGCGATAATTTCAGCATTAAGCTTGATGATGAAAAATTTTCAACCGATGGTGTTTCGGCTGTCCTGATAGTTTTCTGTTCTTGCGATGGTCGGGAACAGGAACTGATGCCCAGAAGAGGAAAAATGGCGGAAGTGTTTACGGCGATGTTTCCGTTGCCGTTTATCTGGCCGGGATTAGATAGTTTCTAACAAAGGTTAAATTTCGCTCCCGTCGGATTGGCAAATCCGACGGTTAGCCCCGTAAGCTGCACCTGTCCCACCGATTCTCCCGATTCTCGGGACAGGTCGGGCTTCCGATTATCGGAACGAGAATCGGGAAGGCGTCGGTGAGCGAAGCGAAGTCACACTTTGAGTGTGAGGGGCGTGGATTTGCCAATCCACGCCGAGCATTCTTCAGGTAGACAAGATAAAATGCGAAAATTTTTAATTGCTTTAACTTTTTTAACTCGATTGCCCGCTCCGATTCCGAAAAACATTACTGCAGAGGAAATGGGCAAATCTTCCGCGTTTTTTCCGCTTGTGGGGCTGATTCTGGGCGGAATTTTGGTTGGATTCAATTGGCTGATAGAACATATTTGGACAGGTCCCTTTACAATTAATGTTGTTTTGCTAATCAGCTTAGTTGGGTTGACCGGCGGTTTGCATTTAGATGGACTGATGGACACATGCGATGGAATTTTTAGCGGACGACCAAAAGAGCGAATGTTGGAAATTATGAAAGATAGCAGCGTGGGAGCGTTTGGAATGTTGGCTGCCATCTGCTTACTGCTGCTAAAGCTAGCTTTTCTAAGTGAAGTCGATGATACTCAAAAGTGGCAAGCGTTGCTTTTGGCGCCTACGTTCGGACGCTGGAGTATGAGTTTTGCTTTGGTTGCTTTTCCGTATGCACGCAAGGAGGGCATGGGAGGCACATTTGCGGATTTTGCCAATATCAAATGTTTAATCTGGGCGAGTTCTCTGCTGATGATAGCTTTCGGCGTTGTTCTGCAATGGAGGGTGGGATTTATCATGCCGCCTCTTGTTATATCTGCTTATATCCTGGCATGGGGTATCTCATCCAAACTAAACGGATTGACAGGAGACACTTATGGGGCTATTTGTGAATTTATGGAAATGGTATGTTTTGCGGCTTTCTCAATTTAATAAGAAACCGAGTTTTTCCGAGAAACTCGGTTTCTGTTAAATTAGAATTTCTAATTTTCGAGAAATTAGGCTTGCTAAAATTGATTTTGTAATGTACAATATACAGGCTTATAATTTCTAGTTATTTTGATAATCTGAGGCTATAAGATTGAAAATACTTACAAGATATGTACTTAAAGAGTTTATTGCGCCCTTTTTTTTGAGCTTATTTTGTTTTACATTTATTCTTTTGTTAAATGATATATTCAAGTGGACGAAGACCTTTGTTCAAAAAGGTGTTAATGTTTGGTATTTAGTTGAGTTGCTTATCTACGCTTTGCCATCAACGTTAGTAGTTACTATTCCAATGGCGACTCTGGTTGGGTTGTTGTTATTATTTGGACGTTTATCCGCCGAAAATGAGATTACAGCCATGAAAGCCAGCGGAGTCGGAATTCATCAGCTTTTACCGTCTATCTTACTCGTTTCTATGGGTCTGAGTATCTTTAATTTCTTGTTCATGGATTATGCCCTTCCGAGAGGTAATGTTGCTTACTGGCGATTAATTACGGATATTAGAGTGCGGCATCCAGCGTTGATTTTAACTCCGGGCATCGCAGATGATTTAGACCAAGATGGTCGGAAATGGATGTTTGAATCAAAGGATGAGAAGACCGGACGGCTGCAAAACGTGAAAATATGGGATGAATATCGGGATGGAAAACCACGTCTGATCGAAGCAAAAGAAGGGGAACTGGAATTTTCCGACTCTTTTTCCAAATTGAAATTATATAATGGTTTTACGTATGAAGAAGCAACCAAAGAGAATCCACAGCGTTATCAGGTTATTAACTTTAAAGAGATGCAGGTGAACCTGGACCTCAGTGAACAATTACAGCGCGGCGAATATAATTCTCAGAATCCCCTAAATATGTCTCTTGCTGAACTGAGTAAATATATGAAAGAGACAAGAAAACAATATAGCGAAGAGAAGGAATATTTGAAGTATCGGTTGCTACGCGCGGAGGTTGAATATCAAAAAAAATTTGCGATTCCATTTGCTTGCTTTGCATTCAGTTTGATTGGCGTTCCTTTGGGTATCGTTGTCCGCCGTAGCGGTAAGATGGTAGGTGCTGGCATTGGTTTAGGTGTGATAATTGTCTATTATGTATTGCTACAAATTGGGCAAACAACTGGTTTCAGAGGAGTTCTTCCTGCCCCTCTGGCTATCTGGATGCCTAATGTTTTGATTGGAATAGCGGGAGTCATTTTAATTATTAGAACAGTACGTGAAATGCCTGTGCATCGGCATCCTTGGTTGATGAAACTCTTCCCTACGACTGGTGGTGAAACTGATTCCGAGAGTCACCTTGAAAATCCTTGATTGGTACATATTACGTGAATATATAAGGTTATTTCTGCTTTGTCTTGCTTTTTTTGCGGCGTTAGCTATTGTCGTTATTCTTCTTGACAAAGAGATTAGTCGTTTATTAGACAAAGATAGAACCATTATTGAGGCAATTAAAATTATTTTATACAAATCTCCTGGACTTATTATGCGAGTTCCATGCGTTCCTGCTTCTGCTTCTTTGGCTGCTTTCTTCATGCTCGGACGTTTCGCGCGGAATAACGAATTAACTGCTATGAAGTCCGCCGGCGTTAGCATGTATCGGATAATTTTTTTAATCGCTTCTGCGACTGTTGTTATCTGCGTCCTCACAGGTATTTTTAACGATAGAGTTGCGTCCCCATTTACTTGGCGCGCCCGGCTTTTAGAAAAACGCATCCCGTATTACATAAATCGAGATATTGTTTTTAAAGGCAAAGGCAATAGAATGTATTACATCCAAAATCTAAGATTGGCAGAGAAACAAGCTATCAATTTGAAAATATATGAGTTTGATGACAATGACGAGTTAAAATCTGAAATATCGTCCACTACCGCAACTTGGGCTAGCAAAACATGGATGCTTAAAAATGGGACGATGCGCAATTTTGCAAACGGTCGTGAAATTGAATCTGTACCATTTGATGTCAAACAAATTTACATAGCGGAAGATCCAACCTTGTTTGCTGAAAGTGGAGCAAAACCCCAAGAAATGACTTATGCTGCTTTATCCGATCGGGTTAAGTATAAAAAGGATGCAGGTAGGCCAGTGAGGGGAGAATTAGTTGAAATTCATCATAAAATTGCTTATCCTTTCGCATCACTTGTGGTTATTCTTATTGCTGCTCCTCTGGCGATTCAATTCGGCCGTGCTGGAATAGCTTCTGGTTTTCTAATTACAATGCTTCTTAGCTTCATATACTGGGGCATCGCTACAGCCATCTTTGAAGCTCTTGGAGTAAATGGCAAACTTCCGCCTGTCATTGCATGCTGGACTGCAAACGTGCTGTTTGCGGCAATTGGCGGGATTGCCATCTGGAAGGTACAAAAGTAAAACGTGAAACGTGAAGATTATTTTTCTCTCTTTTACGTGTAGGGTAAATTTATGAACAAAATCCTATTCATGCTGCTAATTGGTCTTTTAATTCCTAATACTTTGGCTTACAGTCAATCTTACTACGACCCTTACACCATGACACAGAAGGGGTTCTCGGGAATAACAGGCTTAACAATGATAGAGGAAGTGGTAGAAGATGGAACCGGCGAACGAGTACCATTTTTCCGATTCCAATTGCGACCTGAAATCAACCTTGATAGGGTAGGAATCGGTTTTGATGCCGTTCTTCTCTATAATCCCGATGAGGGGATTCGCGGTGAATACGGCGAAAAGTGGGATAGCTTGGGAGATTATTTACGTGCAATTCGGTACTTTAGATATGGTCGCCGACGCGAGCCTCTATATTTCGTCTATGGCGCGTTAGAAAATATGTATATCGGTCACGGCTTGATTATGGGCGGGTATTCTAATTATGATAGGCGCGGACTGCGTTTTGATTTCAATACAAGCGTATTTGGCGCAGAGGCGATTCTAAACAATTTAGCCGAACCCAGCATCTTGGGTGGTAGAATTTATCTTCGCCCATTTCAATATTTGGATATTGCTACTCTAATAAATCGAGTGACATTTGGCGCAACTTACATTACAGATGTTGACCCTGACCCTGAATTCGATTCGGAAGACCCTTTGGCCGCCTATAGTTTGGATTTGAGCATTCCTATCATCGAGGCGTTGGGACTTGAAATATACAGCGAATTAGCTTCTTTGAGCGGTTTAGTGCCATATGAAACTGGTGTTGGATATGCTGTTGGGACGGGGATGGAAAAATTCAACGCAAATTTTAAAATTGAATACCGCATATTCGATGAATATTTTCAGCCTACACCTTTCGATTATATCTATGAAGCATCAAAACCGTTGGCACCTACGATAAATGAAGGAGGGCAAACGGGTATTTATTCTTTATTGACATATTACCTCCCGGAAAAACTTTGGGGGTCTGTTGCCTATGAAAATTATACCTTGAGTGCTCCAAATCTTTACGGAGAATTAGTAGAAATCGGCTTGATTGATGAATTGTCCCTTCGAATGTTCTACGTCAAGCATGAAATAGAATATTTTAATGACATTTTCGACCTTGACGAAAAGTCCGCCTTTACTATCAGGGTTGGATTTGAGGTATATCCTCCACTCGAACTTGTTATGTTGCATGAGTTCCGATTCCGTGAGCGAGAAGATGAGGAAGGATTTGAAACGATTCGTAAAACGTCTTTTGAGTTGGGGGTTAATGTACAATTTTAAATAAATGCACACTTGGCTTGAGAGTATAATTACTTTTATCTATCCTGCTCAATGTCGTTGTTGTGAACAATACATGGGCGTTGGGCATGTTCATTATATTTGCGATGATTGCTGGGAACAGATAGAATTTATCAACGAACCTTACTGTGAAATTTGTGGGAAGCCAATCGATTTTAACCCAACGTCGGGCCGTGGTGGAACGCAAAAATGCCGCTGGTGTTTTAGGCATCAAACGAAATTTTCAAAAGCGCGTTCTGTCGCTTCTTACGAGCCAACTCTCAGACAAGCCATTCATCTGTTCAAGTACGAGAAAAAGATTGTCATGGCAAAACATTTCGCGGAATTGATGAAGGATACTGTACCAACATTATTTGAGCTTTCAGATTATAATTATCTTATTCCTGTGCCTTTGCACAAAAAACGATATGAAGAGCGCGGTTTTAATCAATCAGAAATTTTAGCGCACGAATTGAAAAATCTGTTTGATATCCAGATTCATTCAGGTAATCTTGTCCGAGCCAACGAAACGGAACCACAGTTCAGTCTAGAAACTCGCGAAGCCAAGTTCAAAAACGTGCAAGATGCTTTTGAAGTGCGTGAACCTGAAGAGATTGAATGGAAAAATATACTGTTGGTTGATGATATTTTCACTACTGGCGCTACGGTTTCAGAAATTGCTAAAACTTTGTTAGATGCTGGAGCTAACCGGGTCGATGTGTTTACTCTTGCGCGGGCGGGATAGGATATCGTTTTAGAGCCGCTAAATCCTGGAAATTTTTGTTTAGTGGGAGATTTAGGTGCTATATTATAAATTCAATGACGGTAGCTTTCTTACGCGATGGCAAGTAGAATTTGATTCTGAACTTCCCCCCAAACAGATAAAGGCTGTTATTGACTTCGTCAAAAAATATAATTCGGCAAATCCAAAGTGGAAGGCGTGGACAAGCAAAAGTTTAACTGAAGAAACAATATATAACTGGAATGATAGTTTTAAGGGTGTCAATGTTTTTACCAATGATAATCGAAGTTTCATTTTTGAATTTCACTGTAATTCTGGTGACACTAGATGGTGGAGGGAATTGCTGGTTTTGAAGTTCTTTCCGGATTTGAAGGCGAAAATAGGTCCTTTTAAGGAACCGCCGATTCTACAACTTGATGAGTTAGAAGCTAAACGTAAATTGGGAACTGCAAAGATTAAAATATCGGGTTGTTTTGATGAATCCTTGGAATATTTTAAGGAATATATGCAGTGAATATTTAATACTCAAACATTATTATGGATTGTTACAAATGAACCAACACGTAATTCAAAAGGAGGAAAAATAATTAATGTCAACAAGAATTGCAATTAACGGTTTCGGCCGCATTGGGCGCAATGCTTTCCGAGCCGCTCTGCAAAACAAAGAATTAGATTTAGATTTTGTCGCATTCAATGACCTTATGGATGTAAAGACACTATCTCACCTGCTAAAATATGATTCCGTGCATGGTATAATAGAAAATGAAGTATCATGCGTTGAGGACGCTTTGATAGTAGATGGCAAGGAGATTAAAGTGCTTTCTCAAAAAGACCCTGCCCAATTGCCTTGGGGTGCCTTAGACATTGATATTGTCATAGAATCCACTGGCTTTTTTACTGACCTTGAAAATCCAAAGAAGCCGGAATCTGAAAACAATAGGTGTGCGGCAGCCAAACATTTAGACGCAGGCGCAAAGAAAGTCGTTGTTTCCGCACCTGCTAAGGGCGCAGATATAACCGTTGTCATCGGCGTTAACGATGACAAATATGACAAAAAGAAACATAAGATTATTTCTAATGCCTCGTGTACAACAAATTGTCTAGCGCCAGTTGCGAAGGTGCTCATGGATAATTTCGGGGGGATTAAATGTGGTTTGATGACCACAATACATTCGTATACTAGTGAACAGCGCATTTTGGATTTCCCCCACAAAGATATGCGTAGAGCCAGAGCTGCCGCGCTTTCCATGATTCCCACGACAACCGGAGCCGCAAGGGCTATAGGTTTGGTCATCCCAGAATTGCAGGGAAAATTGGATGGAATGGCAATTAGAGTTCCGACGCCTAATGTTTCTCTGGTTGATCTGACTGTGGAAGTCGAAAAAGAATTGCCTAAAGAATCCAAAGAAGCCGTGAAAAAAGTGAATGAAGCATTCAAAAATGCCGCCGCAGGGAAAAATGATTTGGGAAGGATTATGGATTATACCGAGGAACCATTGGTATCTATCGACTTCAATCATAATGCCCATTCAGCTACCGTAGATGCTCTATCAACGTCTGTTGTTGAAGGACGCATGGTAAAAGTCCTAGCTTGGTACGATAATGAATGGGGATATTCAAATAGACTCGTGGAGTTGGCTGCGCGATTGTTGTAATTAATGTTAGAAACCGAGTTTTTGGCAAAAACTCGGTTTCTCTTAATTGCCAAATTAGAAATTTGGGCTACTTGAAGCGCTACAAGCGGCATAAGAGGTAACGAGTATGAAAGTAACAACATGCGAAATCGTGTCTGCCTATGACGGCATCAACAAACTGAAGGAAACTATCGGCGATAACAAGAAACGAGCAAAGGGAGTTCAAGCGATTATCTGGTTTGCCGAAGAGCTAAATAAATTAACAGGCACAGAACTTGCCGTCCAGTGTGGGGTTGTGCATGGAGCTTTTGCGAACGGGGCTAAGAGATTTCAGCAGATTGACATACTGCTGGTTTTGAAGAATAACATTGATGAAGGCGACGCTTTCGATTTCATCATTGATAACATGGTAGCCGGCATATACATGGAAATTCCAATCTTATTCTATTTAGATGTCATTGCCCCCAAAACATTGGATTTGGCAATCAAACATCCAATGCCGAGATTTCGACAAATGCAAGAAGGAATAGTTTTTTACGGACGGGATGTATTACGCCAGGAGCCATCGAATGTACAAAGCTTTAATCGAACCTTACAAACAGACAGCACTGCGAAATATTGCAATGGCTGATGCTCTTTTGGATGCAAGATTTCACGATGGCGCTGCCTTTCACATATACCATGCGTATGAATCTATTCTCTGTTCTGCGTTGCTAAAGCGGCAGCCCAATAATTTGCCGCCGATGGCTCATCAAACAAAGCTAAATCGTTTTCAAAATCTCTTTGCGAGTGAACGAACAGTTGCTCAAGAATCAGCAAAGTTATCGAACCGTAAGCCGAAGGCGTCGGTGAGCGAAGCGAACAGTTTGCACTCTATCCGAAACCGGGTCTTGTATCCTGAGTTTCGTGAGTTATCGACGGTGATTATGCCTGTTGCGGCAGTTTCTGAAAAACAAGCGCGCAGTTACTTGAGTAAAGTCAAACGGTTTGTCAATTTGCTCATCAGCTATTTGAAATTATAATGTAAAAACCTTGAAATAGCATTATGACGAGGCGACAAGTGAATTTGTGCAAGTTTTGGAGAAAAAAATGGAAAAACTTAGTATAATTGATTTAGACATAAAAGGAAAACGTGTATTGGTTCGTGTAGATTTCAATGTACCTTTAGAAGAAGGGCGTTTGGTGGATGATACACGTATTAGAGCCGCCTTGCCCACAATAAAACACATCATCAATAATGGTGGAAAAGTTATTTTGGTCTCACACTTAGGCAGACCCAAAGGCCGTCCTACGCCTGAATTGAGCTTAACGCTTGTGTTCGAAAGACTAAGCGAACTTCTGGGAAAAGATGTAAAGCAAGCTCCCGATTGTGTTGGGCCGGAAGTCAAGAGATTGGTGGATGATATGGCGGAAGGCGATGTGGTGATGTTAGAAAATGTTCGTTTTCACCCTGAAGAGGAAAAAAATGATGCGCAGTTTGCTGAACAATTGGCATCGTTGGCTGATGTTTATGTGAATGATGCCTTTGGGGCAGCACACCGAGCACACGCTTCAACAGTTGGTGTCACTAAGTATTTCAAAGAATCCGCGGCGGGATTTTTAATGCAAGACGAAATAAAATATCTTAGCCAGATTATTGAAAACCCAGAACGCCCACTGTTAGCTATATTGGGTGGCAAAAAAGTTTCAGATAAAATCGGTGTTATCATCAATCTTCTGGAAAAAGCAGACGCAATCATCATCGGCGGAGGAATGACTTACACTTTTTTGAAAGCAGAAGGTAAAGATATTGGCGATTCCATCGTCGAGAATGATAAGTTAGATATCGCAAGAGATATTCTCATAAAATCGTTGGAGAAAAAAGTGCCGATTTATCTACCAATCTCTCATGTAATTGTGGATAGATTCGCAGAAGACGCCAATATGAAGCTTGTAAAACGTGGGCGCATTCCCAATGGCTGGGAAGGAGTGGACATTGGCTCCGATACAGTCGAAAAGTTCAAGTCTGTGATTGAAGACGCCAAAACTATCGTGTGGAATGGACCATTGGGTGTATTTGAGTTTGACCGATTTGCCAAAGGCACCACCGAAATTGCCAGGATTGTTGCGGCTTCCGCAGCAACGACTGTTATTGGCGGTGGTGACATCGTTGCCGCTGTACAAAAATCCGGTGTTGCCGATAAAATAACCCATATTTCTACAGGTGGCGGCGCTTCATTAGAATTTTTAGAGGGAAAGGAACTGCCGGGCATAGCGGCATTAACCGATAAATGATAGTTTCAAATTTGTTTCCATCGCTAGACCGCATAGCGGGACAGGCTCTGCTTGAGGCAGTTCACGAAGCCGAAGGTTGCGAGGAACGAAGCAATCTCCCGCGCGAAGCCAGAATTGCGATGAAAACTAAGATTAGTGAGTTTTATTGAATGGATTCTGAAATAAATATAACCTACAAAATATCAAAATCCAGAATGTACTTTAAAACAAAGATTAAGAAACAGGGGAATAAAGATGAGAAAACCGATAATAGCAGGAAATTGGAAGATGAATAATACTATTGGTGAATCGGTAAAACTTGTTGAAGACTTGAAGCCAATGGTGCAAAAAATCACTAATGTGGATATTATCGTCGCACCGCCGTTCATCTCGCTTTCAGCGGTAGCAGAAGCTCTTGATGATTCTAATATTGTGCTATCGGCTCAGAATATGTATTGGGAGGAAAACGGAGCGTTCACTGGAGAAGTCTCGCCGATTATGCTCAAAGATGCAGGATGTGAATATGTGATTATTGGGCACTCAGAACGACGACAATATTTTGGAGAGACAAATGAAACAGTGAATAACAGGGTGAAGGCCGCGCATCGATATGGGTTGATTCCTATCGTATGCGTCGGTGAAACATTAGAACAAAAGGAGGCAGGTGATACAGAGGCTGTTGTCCAGGACCATATCAACAATGGACTTGCTGGACTCAGTGAAGAAGAAATCTTGGAAACGATAATCGCCTACGAACCTGTTTGGGCAATTGGCACAGGCAGAACAGCTACGCCTGACCAAGCACAAGAGGTACACGCATTCATTAGAAGAACGTTAGAAGATATGTATCATTCTGAGATAGCAGAAAGTGTACGAATCCAGTACGGCGGTAGCGTTAAACCTGAGAATATATCCGATCTAATTTCCCAGGCTGATGTCGATGGGGCTTTAGTCGGTGGGGCTAGTTTACAAGCAAAATCATTTGCCCGAATTGTAAGATTGTCTGGAATATAAAAAAACGTGAAGCGTGAAAAGCAATTTCTCTTCACGTTTTATCAGTGAATTAAAATACCAATTTTATTCAAAATACTAGTGAGGTTGTTTATCATGATAATCATAATAAGCTTTTTCCTCATTCTCTTCGTCGTTGTATCCGTATTGTTGACTATTATAATTCTGGTGCAAGACACTAAGGGCGAAGGGATGAGTGGAATATTCGGTGGTATGGGCGCAGAGACGCTTCTAGGCGGCCGCGGAGTTGCTACTTTTCTATCGAAGTTGACGACATACCTGGCAATAGGATATATAATTCTTGCTTTAATCCTGGCAAAATTCTACGGAACAACTTCCACCCAAATACCACAGCCAGAACCAAAACAAGAATCCATCCAAACAGATACCGAAGGCGAGAGTGCTGAAGGCACAATTTCAATGCCTTCGGAGGATGCTGAAGAAGCGACGGAAACAGAAACGACTAACGAAGAGAAGTAACCAAACTTTTTCTAACAACCCCCTAACCCCCTTTGGAAGGGGGAATCCTTTGGTAAGGGGGAAAGCTTGGAGTTTAATCAAAAGAAACACTCAGAAATCAAAAGTGTTCATTAAATTTCATTGGCTCACATGCTTCTAAAGCATGTGAGCCATTTTCTTACGAGCAAAACAACACCAACAGAAGTAATGTGCCCGATCGTTACCGTACCAGTCATATTCCCACCTTCAATCTTTGAATCAAACCATAAATCTTTCTCAAAACCGGTTCTGAAGCCGTCCAGATTTTTCTCTTCCATGGCGAATACACTTTCGCGTAAATACTATAATTGTATTGTTTTGCCCGCCATTGTTCCTTGAAGGCGATTAATCCCTCTCTTTCAGGCGGCGATGTGCCTAAGTCTACCCAATCGTACCCCTCCTGGCAAGCCCAGCGGATGATGTGATGAATAATCGCGTTGTTTGGGCGGAATTCGAGAAATTCCGGCAAAGATGCTTCGCACCAAGGCGTTACAGTGTGATTGAAAAAAAGATACAGTAAGCCTGCAATGATAACGCCTGAACATTCGGCAATGGCTAATTTGGCAATCGAGCTTTCCTGTAAAAACCTCATCATGGATAATGGCTTGGGTGTGCTGCCAAAACGTTGCATCATCGCAAGATACATTTCATAAAACGCCTTCAAATCTTCCTCTGAATCCGAATCACGCACCACCACGTTGTTTTTCTCAGCCTTTCGCACAGCGCCTCTGATGCGTTTGTTGTAAGCGTTCCAGAGCACTGAGTAATCCGGGTCAGTTTTTAACAGATGTGTGAATAGTTGCTCTCGCTCTTCGTATCCGGTATCTTTGAGAAGCACACCGATCTTGGGGCTAGCAAGAGGCGGCAGCGTGATTACAGTTTCGCACACTCCCAGATTGTGAGCCAACTCGTTCAATTTCTGGTTTAAATTTAAAATGAAAGGTTTGAGGTGAAGTGGAGATTCATCTTTCACCAAGGGCCCACCGAAAAGATTGAATGGCATGGATAAACACATCTTTGTCATCGGTGTTGGACTGAACACGAAACACGGCAAGGCACCAACAATGGTGTCCGTCTCTTTGATTAAAAAATAGCTCGCTTCTAACTGTTTGAAGGAGTGCTCTAAGGCATCTCGCCATTCCAACGAATGAAATGCGCTGCTGTACGAGCAACCTTTGATAGTTTGAGTCCATAATTCATTTTCTGTTAGTTCTTCGAATTGATACATAATGATAGGGAGAATATGGAGTCTTTACTTCTTGTTTTCACTACTGCACTGTCAAATAAATTATGATTGTAGCCGAATTTGCCAAAATTCGGGGGTTTTCCCGAAGTCTTGCGACTTCGGCTACTAAACAAATCCATTATCATCTCCGCTTACGATTGGTAGAGCTTAATCAGTTCAGCATAAGTCATAACGCGTCGTCCATCCCTGTCAACTTCTGCAACAATTCTATCTTCTCGTGATTGTAACACTGGCTCTACATCAGCAGGCGAGTAACGAGTCGCCCGATGAATACGCTTGCCGAGATGATGAGGTCCCTGCCCAACAAAAGGCGAATAGAAATCCCAGACAATTTCCTTGTCAGGAGTTACCTCAAAAAGATGACCGGCATCGCATTCACAAATCAAGGTGTTTCCATTTGCCAACCGTTGATTGCCAGAACGAAAAGGGGAGAAAAAGTCTTCACCATTCTCATACTCCCAAACGATGTCTCCTGATGCAGGCTCAATCTCTCTGACGATTGAATAACCACGATACGTGCCGTTATCAAAAACAAGTATATTGCCATTACTTAGCATAGTTGGTTGGTGTTGACCATCAAGAATGCCAGGACCATAGCACCACACAATGGCGTTTTTGTCAGGGTCAATAATCCCGATAATATCCAGATGTCTGAGGCTGAAGAGAATATTCCCCGCTTTGAATCGTTCATCCCTTTCTCCCAGGGGAGTCGAGGGCAGCGCCTCAATTGTATTGGCATGAGCCCAATCTGATGGTCCATAAGGTTGAAATTCGTTCTCATCTACCTGGCGCATATAAGGTATGGGCATCGGATAACCGGATAGCTCACACAGTTCCTCAATGTGGTCGCTGAAAGAAAACTCCCAGACAATCTCCTTTCGGCGATTAATCCGTAAGACAAGGTCTGTTCTCATGTAGTCGGGTTCGACACCTTGCATGTAGAGCCCGTCAATCACCGGTTCGTTTCTCGCGGCAAGGGAAACAATGTCATCTTCGCTTACCCAGTAAAAATCGTGGTGATTTGGCGCTGTTAGATCGTCGTTTCCCTCCCATCGCCATACCGTTTTACTGTCGGAGGTAAATTCCTCAAGCCAACTGCCACAATTGTGGGTAAATAGATTACCATTGGGTAGGATTTCTGCTACATTGCTATGCGTCACCTGCCAGGTGTGGACGACAAGGCCTCTCATATCAATGAGGTACTCTGTGTTATCCCAGGCGGGTGAAAATAGAGTGTACCCAAAGTCAGTACGTTCAGGTTTATATTTTCTTACGCCTAAGAGCCCTGAATAGAGCCTTGCCTTTTCACCAGCAGTTACCAGTTTGCCATCTATGTACATATTTTTCACTTCCTGTTGTTATTGCTGAACTCGACGGACGCCTCAACTTGTTGAGGGAAAAACACCCGAACAAGTTCGGGCTTCCGATTTTCCGAACTCTCTATTTGAATACTGCCAACCTCCCGCATGTTCCAAACTTGAGGGAGATCGGCAGTATCAATCCGTATCATTGAGCACTCTATTCGTTTGAAACCTTCCCTGTAGTCGCCCATTCACATCCGCGGAGCAGTGTCTCCTGGAACTCCTTGGGTTCAAACGCCTGCATTTCTTCCTGACCGCCACCGATATGTCCCAACACATGGTGGTAAACACATCCCTTTCCATATTGGGTTACTACCATCATCGGTTCATAGTTGCCCGTCCCACCGGTATCTGGAGCTGAATACGCCTGCGCCAGAACTTTGTATGGCACACCGTGCATGTGAAGCAATTTATGGTAGAGTTCATCCCATTGGTAAAAATCTGAGATGCCTTGAGTAATAGGGTGCTCATGGTCTATAATTTCAACTTTGAATTGGTGGAACCTACCATGTCCTGTTCCCTTGCGCCACAAAAGACCGACCATTTTCTCATACTCAACCCATCCTGGAAACGCATTATCAGCCGCATGCAATATCACCAAGCCAACTCCATTTCGAACCGCGGCTTCGAAGTTGGTTTGGGCCGTTTCACTCCATGCTGGTCCGTTATAATCAGAGAAGAACAGTTGATAATTTTTCAATCCTTCGGCATCTTCCAGAACATCCGAGGGATTTTCGGCTACGGTAACTGAAAACTTGCCACTATTTTCCAATAAATCTTTGCAAAATGGTGTAGACCTTGTCCAATCGTGATTATTTGCTCCTGTTAGAAGCAGTGTTTCAATCTTTGACATAATTAACTCCTTTCAGTACAATAAAACCGAAACTGCTACGACGTCAACCGAGACTTGAGAGAATCAATCAAACCATCGGGAGGTTCAAACGGCAGCGATATGGGAGCATTGGCTAATGTGCTGACGTAAACACCCAGGATGATATTGAACTTGACAAGCGCATTTTCTAAGCGTGTCGGATGCAGTTTTTCATCATCCGTCACCCAATCAAACGCTGCATCGGTTAATGCTGCTTGCCCTAATACATCCTGCTCACCATAATTGTGAGTTCCGCTTTCGTAACCCTTCGGAGTATTGCGCTCCCAACTGTGCATTGTCCACTGAACGAATCCACGCGTGCCATAGACAGATATACGTTTGTTCATGTGCCGTCCACTGCTGCCCCCTTCGACTTCAGGCGCTACCTCGCCACAGAGCATCTGAGCGCGAACCCCATTCTCAAAGTCAACGGCTGCTTCGGCTACATCGGGAGAGGGTTGTCGTGTTGGAAGACCATTAGCGCCGGAGACATTTCCAAACACACTGGTAGGAGCAGCGAAGCCATTGTATGATTGCGCTAACTCTAACACATGCACTCCCTGGTCGGTTATCGTCGAACGTGCGCTAACATCTATGAATCTTATATCACCGATGCGTCCTTCGGCTACATCACGTTTCAACTCAAGGTTACGAGGATGAAAATGAAGCTGGGTATTCACGACGAATTTGGTTTTGCACTTCGCATTTAGGTCACGAATCTGTTTCCAATCTTCTCCTTGAAGAGCAATCGGCTTTTCAACAATCGCCACCGGGACTTCATGCTCGGCAGCAATTGTCATCAGTTCGACACGCCAGATAGGCGCGGTAACAATATGCAATAAGTCCGGACGCTCTTTATCCAACATTTCATGAACATCGGTATAGCGTTTTTCAATGCCATATTCTTCGCCGCGTTCATTGAGACGTTCTTCATCTATGTCACAAACGGCGACGAGTCTACCCTTTTTGACGTACTCGTAAGCATGCGCATGCCCACGAGAACGCCCGCCACAGCCTAAAAAACAAGATTTTAACATAATCATTTTCTCCTTTCTTTACCTAATAATGCGATTTTTTCACTTAGCAGATGTAGTATAGGGGCTTGTCCCCTTTCCCAAGACGCCCACAAGGGGCTATGCTACTCTAGCGTCATCAAAGGATAACTGCGCAACTCGTATAAATTAGATATCTCAGTTTTTCAGTTTAGTTTTCAACTTCTCCAGGAAATTACTTTCAGGTTGGTATGGGAGTTGTACTGGCTTACACTCCAGAGCGCTTGCGTAAATTCCCAGAATCAAATTAAACTGCACTAGAGCAAGCTCCAAGCGCGTAGGATGAGGGCAATTTTCATATTCAAGCCAATCGAAAACCGCTTCAGTCAATCCTGCTTGTCCCAGCACATCCTCCTCGCCATAGCTTTTAATTCCATGCTCATAACCATCCGGGGTGCTGCGCTCCCATGCGTCCATCTGCCATTGGATGAAACCACGCGTGCCATAGACAGAAATGCGTTTGTGGCGACTTCCACCCACTCCTTCGGCAACAGATGGGGCATTTTCGCCGCACAACAAAAGTCCACGCGTTCCGTTTTCAAACGCTACTGCGGCCTCTGACATATCGGGGGCTGGATGTTTGGAATCTAAGCCTTTATCTCCTGACACTTGTCCAAACACAGAGGTTGGAGTCGCATTGTCGTTAAAAGCAAACATTAGCTCCAGTACATGAGTTCCTTGCCCCAATAGATTTAAACGAGCGCTTACTTCAAGAAAGCGGACATCCCCAATGCGTCCTTCTGCTACATCACGTTGCAATTCGAGACATTTAGGATGAAAATGTAACTGATGATTCAAAACGAATTTCGTCGAGCTTTTCTCACTCAATTCGGCTATTGCTTGGAAAGCTTCACTATCAATAGCGACTGGCTTCTCAACGATGGCGGCTGGCACTTTATGTTCAGCAGCTATCGCCATAAGCGGCGCGCGAAAAGCAGGTCTCGTTACAATGTGCAGTAAATCAGGTTTTTCCTTTTCCAACATTTCATGGATGTCGGTATAACGATTTTCGATTGCGAACTCTTCTCCAAAGGCGTTTAATAGCTTCTCTTCAATGTCACAGATAGCTACGATTTGACCTCGGGAAACGTGTTCGTAAGCTCTAGCATGCCCTCTCGATCTTCCTGCACAGCCAAGTATAGCTGTTTTATACATCAGATAACCTGGTTATTTTTTTCTAAGTGTTTATAACTGTTCTTACACTTTTTAAAAACCAGGGTTTTCACCTTCCTTTTCTTCAAAATATATTCGATTCCGTCCCCCGTGGGGGGGACGGAACGAACTGCCATTTAAGGCATCTCCCTTACGGGGATATTGTTATCCTCGCCAAAGTGCGACCGTTGTTTGTTAAAGTTGAATTGAGCCGTAAGACCAGCGAAGCGCCAGTCGTCGGTGTATTCATAAAAAAACTATGATTTTTTGAAGCTGCTACAGAGCTCCTCATGTGCTTATCTAAGACTTACAACTCAACACTAAAATGATAATAGTTCGACTTCGAGCCAACTGTCTGACCACCGCTGGCATCCACTCGCCAGCGGTATTGTTTGCCATCTTCCAGGGTTTCGGTTGCTTGATTATTTTCATTATAGGAAAGTTTAAGTTCATCGAATGGGAATACCTCACGGCTTTTCCATATCTCTTGCCAGGGCGTTGCCGTGTCTTCCATATTTACAAATACTCGTACTACATAACCCTGGGCGTTGTTGACCTCCAGCCATTTGAAAACCGGGGCAGACGTCCTCACTACTGATTGGTTTGGCGGCTCCCTCAAAACGGCTTTGTGCAGTAAAGTGTACGATATGGCTTGCGACATATTGCTTTCGTTTTTATTTTGGTCAACAGCAACGACGCGGTAATAATATTTTGTTTCCACTCGCACGTCCATATCTTCGTAAAACAGTTCATCCTTAGATAAGGTGGCAATTAGTTGATATCCTTCATCTGATTGATTGCTACGATAGATTTTATATTCGGTTATATCATCCTCTTCATTGGCGTCCCATTCGATATGGATACCATCGGTTTCCGTCAGGGCATAAGGTCCCTGATTATCATCAGAGATTGTGGGATTGTACAGATGGACTTTGGGCGGCATGGGCGCTTCAGAATCTTTCGGTTTTTCAATAGATTCAGAACTGCAACCTGTAAACCATAAAAACATTGTTAAACTAAAGAAGATAAAAACTTGATATTTCATTTAACGCCTCCAATATCACGTTTCACGTATATGAACTTGGTGTATTCCTCGAATCAACTTAGAGCCTGTTCCATCTCCGTAATTCGCTTTATTCGTCTGATATGGCGTTCCCCGTGTGAGAATTCCATCTCCAGCCAAACACGAACAATGTCCATAGCAAAGGGTATTGCTGTAATTCTTGCGCCAAGGGCGAGGACGTTTGCATCATTATGTTCGCGCGAAATCCGCGCCATATCCGTGTTATAACACGCTGCTGCGCGAATACCTGGCACTTTGTTCGCCGCTATGGATATGCCAATTCCCGTTCCACAGATTACAATTCCTTTATCGCATTCACCCGAAGCGACGGATTCCGCCACCGCCCGGCCATATATCGGATAATCCGTGGATTCAGAACTGTGGGTGCCAAAGTCCTGGTATTCATATCCCATTTCTAACAAAAACTTTTTGAGTTCCTCTTTCATTTCAAAGCCTGGATGGTCGCATCCAATGGCGATTTTGATTTTGTGTGATTTTGGTTCTGCCGTTTGCATTTGAATAACCTCCTCTTTTTATACTTTTGCTAAACCTAAAGCATCCCTGCAGACTTAAAATAATCACGTTTGATGTCCAGTGAAGCTATCTCATCTAACTCCTGCTTGTGATATTTCTCCGTTTGTTCTGGGTCAAAAGCACGAATGGCGATACTGACAGCGTGCTTTTTTTGAATATCCCGACAAAGTTTTCTAACAATATGTCGAACATCCATAATTTTATCAGAAGGGACGTTGTATAAAGTTACTAAGGCATCGTAATCCGGATAGGCGCCTGTAATCAAAGTAGTAATTAAAGCGGTGCATTCAGGACAAACCTGTTGCGCATAATTCGTTACTTTTTGAGCAAGCTCAAGTTTCATCGCAAGTCCACGATGGCGTTTTTCTAGTATCATATTTCTATATCCTCAATCTTCTGAGATTGGTATATCAAAATAAATCAACGCCGCCAGCGCAGCTTGATACATCGCGTAGTAGGCGCGGCTTAGGGCTGAATCGTAGCCACCTGCCTCAAAACAGAGCCGCGCCATTTCCAAGCTGTTTCTTGCTTTTACTAACAACTGAATTTCCTTTCATTTATCCTTTTCAGCCTCCATCAATTCAATAAATCGCGCAAACAGATAATCTGCGTCATGCGGGCCTGGTGAAGCTTCGGGATGATATTGTACGGAAAAAATGGGCAATTCTTCATGCTGCATGCCTTCCAGGGTGTTGTCGTTAAGGTTGATGTGAGTGATGGTGATGTTTTTACCCGCGAGTGAGTCGATGTCAACACAGTAACCGTGATTTTGAGCTGTTATCTCAATTCGCCCTGTGGCTAAACGTTTGACAGGTTGATTGACACCGCGATGTCCGAACTTCAGTTTATACGTCACGCCGCCGAAGGCAAGCCCAAGAATCTGATGTCCTAAGCAAATTCCGAATATCGGTTTCGTATCGATAAGCCGCCGCACTGTTTCGACTACATAAGGAACATCTACCGGGTCGCCTGGTCCGTTGGAGAGAAAGATGCCATCGGGATTGAGGGATAAAATCTCTTCCGCGGAAATGTGAGCAGGTACGACAGTAATGTTGCATCCGTAGAGAGATAACCTTCTGAGGATGTTCAGCTTCACACCGAAATCCATCGCAACAACATTGAATTGAGAAGATACGCCACGATGCTTGGGGTTAAGGATGGGCAATTGCAAATCAACTTCTTCCCCCTTAATAAAGGGGGTTAGGGGGTTGTCCTTTTTCTGATGTTCACTTTTTATCGTTGAAGATTCATCAGTTTCCCATAAGTAAGGAGTTTGGCAGGTAACTTTTTTGACTAAATCAGTTCCCTCGAGCCCCGGGAAAGCTTGAGCTTTTGCAACTAAACTGGCTGGATTTAGATCTTTCGTTGAGACGATACCGTTCATCACGCCGTGTATTCTCAGACGTTTTGTGATAGCGCGAGTATCCACGCCCTGAATGCCTAAAATTCCGTGTTTTTCGAGAAAATCACCAACGGAAAAATTTGCTCGCCAGTTGCTGTAGTAGGAACTGTATTCCCGAACAATGAACCCCTCGACCTTCGGACCGTTGGATTCAAAATCTTCGACATTGCACCCGTAATTACCAATCAGTGGGTAGGTCATTGTTACTATCTGCCCTTTGTATGAGGGGTCAGTTAGCACCTCTTGATAACCCGTCATCCCGGTATTGAAAACTACTTCGCCTATGCACTCGCCGGGCGCACCGAAATGTTGACCTTCAAAAATTGTTCCGTCTTCTAATGCTAATATTGCTTTCATTTTTATGTATTTTAGAATACTTCAGTAGGAATTGCGATAATTCTGAACGGTAGAAAATATCAGTTCGTTTTCCCTCTTCTGTACCTCTTTTTCATCAAGGGTTTCATAAGGGATATTAAGATTATCTAACCTTTGCAATTGTGCTTGAGTAAGAAAATAAATCGGACCGCGAATAACATTAACCGCGTCTATCCGCGTCAATTCTAAAAGCGCTTTTCCTTTTCCATTGGAATTAATCCTCACTGCGGACATCTTAGCACACCTCTCATCTTTTGATTCCTGATATAATCGGTCCGCCGCTTTTGTGTAATAATCCCATGCTTCCGCTTCACTCATCTTTTCAGCCATTTCGATTGCTTTTGATTTGGCTATGGCGGCGATTTCTTGCGCTCTTCTTTTATTATTCATATTTCGCATAATAATGACCTTTACCGTTTGAAAACTCAAGATGGTTTCGAGATAAATTGCCTGATTATAGGTCGATTTCGTTGTATGATTTGTCTGTGGTATGTTCTTTCATGACTTGCCTTTCCATGCTGTCAAACGGGACGAGGAAATTTTCCTGCTACAAACCAAGAATGTATTCAGGACGTTGAACCCTCGGAAGCGGCGCGTGGCGGTAAGGCACGGGAAGATTACTTTGCATGCTTGCCAGCCGTTTTTGGATTGTCTCCTGTTATGTTCACTTAGTTCAGCAGTTTACTTCGTAAACTGCCCGTCCACTGATTAATCATCGGCTGGTCAAATGTCGCCACAACGTGCATTCCCAATATATCGGCGTTTTGATTTGTGCCAAAAGTGGCAAGTGCCAACACTTCCGCTGTCGCCCTTTCCTTCGGAAACCCCGACTTTCCCACCCAAAAACTTTATCTTCTTTTGTAAAGCCGTAGTCACGTAACCGCCTTGCCCATCGCTTAAAGTAGCGCGTGGACTGCGCAACTTCCGTGCGAGCCAGGAAAAAGCGAATAAGCGCGGGCGGTTTACGAAGTAAACTGCTGAGCGAAGCGAACATAATGAGGCAATTTCTCCAATCGCAGCAAAACTTTCTCCGTTTGTGGCAAAATGAACAATGCAATGCCTTGAGCAGCCGCGCGGCTGTAGAGATCTAGCGCGAACAATTCCGAGTCGGTAGGGTCGCGTCCCTCCGTCAGTTTCAACAAACCTTGCATGATGTATCGCGCTGTTACTTTATCAAGCAGGCACAGCATCTGTTCGCACCCCCACTTCCTCAAGCTCTTCGAGAGAAATTTCAGCCCACTTGTCCCACAACTTTGCTTGCTCCGATTCGGGGAGGTCAAGATACTCTCCTAATGTCAAACCCTCTAAGAATGGCTCATCAAGAGAAAGCAATTGACCCCCCAGTGCCTGCAAAACTTCCTGCTGTAACTGCTTGACTGTTTCACGGGCGTCGTCTAACGTCC
>JACKQG010002265.1_pt1 | contig 25417 bp, 30 predicted proteins | sample 8237621 | NCBI WGS metagenome assembly JACKQG01 (sample SAMN15677084, study PRJNA649215) | marine metagenome | biome: marine; feature: Black Sea; material: saline water; isolation source: suspended particulate matter (SPM) from the Black Sea western gyre | collected 2013-06-09/2013-06-10 | depth... | reverse complement strand
GCACGCTCCCTACCCCCAAATGTGAGGTCTCTCACGGCAATTCCCATAGAACCAAGACGGGCATTCTATAGGGGTTGCCAATTTCACGTACACCAAACCCAGTCTACGGTCCTCCGTCTCCTGTCTCTGTTATAATCCCGCCCATGATTTCAGAAACCCCATCTGCTGGCCGACAGATTGCCCGCGCTGCTGGCCTGGTTATGTCAGCCTTCGTTTTCAGCCAGCTTGCCGGTCTTGTCCGTCAGATTCTCATCGCGGACGCTTTCGGCACCAGCACCGACATGGACGCCTTCAACGTTGCCAATCGGGTGGCTGAAACACTCTTCAATCTGGTAGCAGGTGGGGCATTGGGGTCAGCGTTTATTCCCACTTTTACCGAATTGCTAACTAAAGAGAAAAAGTGCGAAGCCTGGCAATTGGCTTCGGCGGTGGGTAATTGGGTGCTAGTTATTCTCATCGCACTGAGCATTCTGATCGCCATCTTCGCCCCTCAGGTTGTGCGCTATATCCTTGCCCCCGGCTTTGCCGAAAACCCTGCGCAGGAAGCGCTCACAATCCATCTTTTGCGGCTGATGCTGCCTTCGGCAGCCCTATTTGGACTTAGCGGCCTGGTGATGGGGATTCTCAACTCACACCAGGTTTTCTTCATTCCAGCCTTGACTCCATCCATGTATCAATTCGGAATGATCTTTGGGGTTTTAGTGCTGGCTCCTCGCATGGGGATCGATGGCCTGGCATGGGGGGTAGTCTTCGGGGCTGCGGCGCACCTGCTATTGCAGTTACCTACCCTGGTAAAACAAGGCGGATCATATTCCCCGACTTTCGGGTTGAAGTTGGCACCTGTGCGCGAAGTGGTCCGCCTGATGGGACCGCGCCTGCTGGGCGTTGCGGTAGTGCAGCTTAATTTCTGGGTTAATATCCGCCTGGCCTCGGAGATGCAAGAGGGCAGCGTCACCGGTGTGACCTTTGCTTTCATTTTGATGCTGATGCCCCAAGCAGCTATCGCCCAATCTATTGCCACAGCCGCCATGCCAACTTTGGCTGCTCAATACGCTCGCGGGAAGCTTGAAGATGTTCGTTCTTCATTGGTAGCCAGTCTTCGAGGTGTGCTGCTGCTCTCGATCCCCGCTTCGATCGGGTTGATCCTGCTGCGAGAACCAATTATCACATTGCTATACCAAAGGGGTGAGTTCACTGAGCGCTCAACGGAGTTGGTTGCTTGGGCGCTGCTTTGGTACGCGGCGGGATTGGTAGGTCATTCCGTAATGGAAGTGCTTTCAAGAGCTTTTTACGCCCTGCACGATACCAAAACGCCCGTCATCGTGGGTATGATCGCCATGAGCCTTAATGTGGTTTTTAGTTTTGCTTTTGCCGCCCTTTTCAGGCAAATCGGCTGGATGCCGCATGGTGGACTGGCGCTGGCCAACTCGCTGGCGACGGCGCTTGAAACTGTCGCACTCATTATCCTGATGCGACGACGCTTAGGCGGACTTGAGGGGCGGAATATCCTTCAAGGCGCTTTGAAGGGGATCATCTCCGGAGCCATCATGGGGCTGAGTCTATGGGGTTGGTTGATCTATTTTGAATCGCGGTCGGCGTGGCTGGTTGGGGTTGGTGGTATTGCCCTTGGGGGCGTCGTTTATGGGGTAACTGCGATGGTGTTGAGGGTCAAAGAAATACAAAGGGGTTTAGGCATCATTCAACAAAGATTATTCCAAAAGGGCAGTTAAAATCTAGTTCTCTTCGCGGATTTTCATCGCGCGCCATTGCGTTTCTATCCCCACACAAACCAAAATGTCTGCGCGATGGCAATTCCCAGCAGAGTTCCCGCCAGGGCTTCCATAGGGGTGTGCCCCAAGACCTCTTTCAACTGCTCTTGGGTTTCATGCGTGGGAGGATGGCCTTCGCGTAAATCTTTGATAATGGCATTGATCCACTTGGCATGCTTACCCGCCTGGCGGCGAATGCCAGTAGCATCGTAAATAACAACAATGGCCAAAGTCACTGCTAAGGCAAACAGCGCCGTTCCAAAACCTTCAAACATACCAACCCCATGAGCAGTGGCAGCGACCAGCGCTGAATGTGAACTGGGCATTCCCCCAGCCCGTAACAATAAAGCCCAATCCCACTGCCGCGTGCGCAAATACCCTATGGGTGGTTTTAATACCTGAGCAAGAATCCAACCAGTCATCGCAGCCCAGAAGATATAGTTTTGAAAAAGGGGAGCAAAAATCATTCGCTAATCTCGAAATCTGTGATTTCATCTCCAGAGAGCTGCTTGGTTTTCAATTCCGCCTTGTCGAGTAGATCAGCGCAATATTTGGCAAGAGCTTGGCCGCGCTCAAATATAGCCAAGATTTCATCGAGTGTTTGTTCGTCAGTTTCCAACATGTTGATGATGCCTTCTAACTCAGTGAAAGCATCTTCATAGTTTAGTTCTTCAACGGAAGGTTTTTTTTTGCTCATGGGAATTTCCTTCTAAAGGGAATTTGTCCAGCATTAATTTCAGCGAAGCGTCATCAGGCAAGGTTTCATTCACCAAGGATGACCACTCATCCACATCAACATTATGCTCATAAATCGCCGCTTGTATTTCGGGCACTATGCTGTCTTGATAAATACGCACCATATTGTTATAGCGCGCTCGCATTGCTAATAAGGAGGAAACACCGACCGCGACCAGCACTGTCATCACCAATGCAACAAATGCCGTGAGCCAATGGGTTAGCAGCCAGGTGATCGTAACAACAATGCCGACAACCAGACCGCTGAGAACACATCCCAGGTTGAAGGCTCGCGCCGCCAACGCGGCGGACTCTTCGAGTAATTGAGTATTGAGTTCTTCGATGAGTGTTGCAAGTGACTCTTGATTAGTCGTTGTGTTGTTCTCTTCCAATGTCATGATTGTTTTTGTGAGCAGGTCAATCTTTCACCTCGACGTTAAATTCTCCATCGCTAACTTGTACATGCAAAGAATCGCCTGCGCTGACTTGTTCGACTGAACGCACATTACGCCCATTTGACTCTGTCACTACTGCGTAACCTCTGGATAGCACCGATTGGGGATTGAGGTCTGTAAGACGCTGTTCAGTGGCATTAAGATGGGCGCGCTGCATATCAAAATAGTGGGAGAGAGAATTCGAGAGACGATAGGATAATTCATCTAGCCGCTGGTGGTTATTGTGGATACGAGCTTCAGGCGAAAGTCGATTCAATCGATTTGCCAACTCATTCAGCTGCCAACGTTGTTCATCGATTTCAGAGCGGACAATCTGTGCAAATCGCCGACTAGTTTCATTGAGATCGATAAGCAAGTCCGCGCGGTTGGGGGTGGCTAACTCCGCGGCGGCGGTGGGAGTGGGTGCGCGCAAGTCGGCGACGAAATCGGCAATGGTGAAATCTGTCTCGTGGCCTACGCCGGTTATTACAGGTGAAACCGAGTCAACAATGGCGCGGGCGACACCCTCATCGTTGAAGGCCCAGAGATCTTCAATGGAACCGCCGCCGCGGGCGAGCAGGATCACATCGGGGGCAGTGGCCCGGTTGAGGTCATGCAGACCAGCTACAATTCCCGCGGGCGCATCCCTGCCCTGGACTGAGGTTGGCGCAATGATCACTTCTACCAAAGGATAACGTCTGCGCAGCGTATTATTCATATCTCGCAGGGCAGCCCCTGTTGGTGAGGTCACAATGCCAATTCGCTTGGGCCAACGCGGAAGTGGGCGTTTGCGATCTTCATCGAATAGGCCTTCCGCTTCCAATTTAGCCTTGAGGCGGGTGAATTCCTGAAAAAGGGCGCCCTCCCCCAAGGGTTTGATAGCATCCGCATAAAGCTGATACTGACCGCCAGCCTCGTATACGCTGACACTACCATGAACTTCGACAGAGTCGCCATCTTTGGGGAGAAATGCCAGCCTTTGTGCCGTATTCCGCCACATCACACAGCGTAAAGTAGCCTGATCATCCTTGACCGTGAAATAGATGTGTCCAGACCGGGGTCGGGATAAATTCAAGATTTCACCCTGTACCCAGAGATCGCCCAGGTTGTGATCGCTCTCCAATAGATCGCGCAGATAACGGTTGACTTCAGTCACCGTCCAGGCGCTAGGTGGAAATAGAGAAGGCTGTACCATAGAGAAAAAGTATACGATGAGAGGGTAGTATCTGCAACACTAGATTGGAATGAACGTTTATAATTGTCGCTCAGTATTGTAGGTGTAAAACCACTGAGCCACAGAGAACTCAGAGACTATTTTATACTTTCGTTGTGAACTAGCTATCTGGCAGTTTAGAACAATCAATGCAAAAATGCAGGTTTAGTAGACCAGAGATCGTTTCGAAACCCGTTTCGCTCTGCATACAATCGTGTGCGCCATTCTCGGTCTCGATACGTCCTTTATGGGATTACTCACCCCGCGAACGACTAAAACTATCAGATAAGTAGATTGTGAATTTCTCTGAATCTGTCAAAAAAGCTCTGTGGACTCCGTATCTTTGTGGTGATTTCTTCTGGTGAATGTATCTTGTTCAAGCTGTTGGAGGTTGAAAAAACATGTCCTCTGTTCGTATTCGTGAGCGCAGTTGGCGCTTTTATCGCAATTGGCTGATCCACTTCACCATGTGGGTTATTTTAATATTGATCGCATTGGGCGCGGCCCGCAGGCCATGGCCTTTGTTTGTCTATATATTGCTGGCGTATCCCCTCTATATAATCAGCGCAAGCATCTTTTATGCTTATCGAACAACCCATCCCGGGGGGCGTTTTGCCATGCGGCGCGTTACCCCCACGAACGCGGGGATGGCATATGAAACAGTCGAGTTTCCGAGCCGAGATGGGCTTTCACTGTTTGGCTGGTATCTTCCTGGCAACTCCAAAGGAACCATCATTTTAGTTCATGGTCATGGCGGGAAAGGTATTTCCATGATCTACCACGCCTCTGCCTTGGTATCCAAGGGCTACAGCGTATTGATGTACGACCAGCGCGCCCACGGCAGCAGCGATGGAGATATCTGCACGGCCGGCTGGCGCGAGGTCGAAGATCTGTTGGGGGCGATCGACTATCTCAAAACGAGAGAAGATGTGAACCCAGAGCGGATTGGCGCTTTAGGTATATCTATGGGTGGGCAGGCTGTGCTCCTGGCTGCTGCGAGGGAAGATGATCTGCGTGCGGTTGTGGCCGAAGGACCCAGCGCCGCCGGACTTCAGGATCACGGTGGGCGACCCCAATCCTTGTTCCGTTGGATCAACCTACCCTTCAACTGGCTGTTTTATCAGATGCTGACCATCATGAATGGCGCGCCGCCTCAGGATGGCATTCTGACAACCATCGCGGATATTTCTCCTCGGCCTGTATTATTGATCACTGGCGGGGGCAAAAAAGAGCGTCATTTTACACAACTATTTTTTGACGCGGCTGCTGAACCAAAAGATCTTTGGATAGTGCCCAATGCTCGTCATGCAGAAGCCTACTTCCGCGATCCCAAAGCCTATCAACGACGCATTGTGGAATTTTTCGATCAGGCTCTGAACGTCGAAGCCTAACTGCAAAATTATGAAAAACATATCCATATCTAAATGGTCTGTTGTTATTGTAATGATGGCGTGGATGCTTTCTTCCTGCACATCACTGACGAGTGAATCTACTCCCACAATCACGCCTAAACCAACAAACGCACCGGAGCCAACACTCCCCCCTGAACCTACTGCGGTACCCTACTTTGATCAACCCGGTCAGTACTTAGAGACACTCCAATCAGGCGGGGAAACGCGTTGGTTCGCGATCTTCATTCCTGAGAGCTACCAGCACGGAACGCTGACCCCATTGGTGTTCAACTTCCATGGGGCTGGTTCTACGTTCCAGCAGCAAGCGTTAATCAGCGGCATGAACGAGCTAGCTGAAGCTGAAGGGTTTGTCGTAGTTTACCCACAAGCTTTGCCCGACAATGCCAACGTCTGGTTTTTAGCTGACGGCACAAACAGAAGCCTGGATATCGAATTCACGCAGGCCATCATTGATGAATTGAATGAGAAAATAACCATCGACCCCAAGCGCATCTACGCAACAGGTTTTTCTAATGGTGGAGGATTGGTGAATAGCATATGTTGTGCGATGTCGAATACCTTTGCAGCCATTGCACCCGTCGCTGGCGCTTATGTTTATTGGGCACCTTGTGAAACGACTTCGTCTGTATCTGTGATCGCCATCCACGGTGATGACGACACAGCCGTAGCCTACTCAGGTGGGGGATACAGCACTCCTGGCTGGGCTGGCGGCTGGGCAGATCGCAATGGATGTGACTCGACGCCAAGCACAAGCCAACCTTTTGACGATATCACTATCGAAACCTGGGACTCCTGCCCCAAAGGTGTGGCAGTGACACTCTATACTGTGGCTGGGGGAGGCCACGTCTGGCCTGGTTCTGTAGTTTATGAGGGTGCTCTTGGAGCCACTGAAAACCTGAATGCCACAGAAATCATTTGGGATTTCTTCAACAATCACCCTAAACCCTAGCGTTTATTCCCTAAAGAATATTATGGAACAATTACATTCCCAAAAAACATTTCCCAAAAAACGTAATTGGCGGCTAATTAGAAATTGGTTTGTGGCCCTCTCTGTCTGGGTTGGCTTCGCCATCATGATCATTTTCGTTGTGCATTCACTCTATCATTTGATTTGGATTGTCCCTCTATATGTTCTGGGGGTCATCACCCTGAGAGTATTCCGACTGATTCACCCTAGGGCTATTGATCCCGTTCCCTTTTGTTATGTGCGCTGGCCCTTGACGCCAGACAGCCCGCGCACGAATTCCTGCCGTTTTCCGAAAATCGATCCGGCGTCTATTCCAGATATGAAGCCAATCACTATCGAAAACCGCGCTGGATTAACGTTGGCAGGTCACTTTATATCCGGGAATAATCGAGCAATTATCATCATGCTTCACGGCGCCGGGACAGAAGGGATGAATGTGCTCCCACAGGCAATCGCACTGCACAACCGAGGCTACAACATTCTGCTGATGGACTTGCGAGCGCACGGTAAATCTGAAGGTGATACCAGCACACTAGGCTGGTCTGAAACCGATGATTTGCTAGATACGGTTGGATACGTGCAAAAGCATGATGGCATTGACGCTGACAAGATCGGCGTCTTTGGGTTCTCCATGGGCGGGCAAATCGGGCTGAGAACTTCTGCCAAATGTCAAGCAATCCGCGGTATCGTCGCTGACAGCACCAGCCCAGCTAGCCTGGAAGATTACAGGGGTGATTCGAACAATCCCTGGCGTTGGGTTATCTTCGGCTTGAACTTCTTCACTATTAGACTGACTGAATGGATGATAGGCCGAAAAGCCCCTACCGGTGTTTTAAAATCGGTGGAAGAAATTTCTCCTCGACCCATGTTGTTGATATCTACCGGGCGAGGAAAAGAACGACTATGGGGCAATCGCATCTTCAAAGCAGCGCGAGAACCCAAAGATATCTGGGAGATCCCCGAAGCCCTGCATGGGGAAGGATTTAAGCTCTACCCTGAAAAATATGGCGAAAAACTCGGCTCCTTTTTCGATGAAATACTTAAATAACTCATGTTACGCAACCTAAAGAGAACCTCCCTGGAAATAGGGGGTAAGTGGATGTTGACACCCCCCTAAAAATATTAATTGCTATATTTACCATCCAGAAAACATCCATATGGATGGTATAGATTTAGCAAGAAGTACGTCTATGGGCGAAACAGAGAAGATCACCATCAATATGAGTGTCGTTGATCTGGGGAAAGTCGATCTGCTTGTCCAAGAGGGTTTCTATCAAAACCGCACCGATTTCATCCGCAGCCAGCTCTCCAACCTTGAAGCCGAAGTCAAAGATTCAATAACCCGCAATGCCTATGTTCTAGGTATCATGGGGTGCTCCAAAGATGATTTAGAGAAAGATATTGCCAATGGGGTAAAGAGGAAATATTACGTAGTAGGCATGATGGTTATCGAAAATGATGTCACCCCGGAAATTGCTGACCAAGCTATCGAAGCCATCAAAGTGAGGGGTGTGTTTCGGGCACCAGAATCGGTAAAGGCAATTCTAGCGGATCGAATTCAATAAAACTTCATAAAACCAATCAATAAGCAAAGGATTTCACTGTAATGACCGAACACTCCAACATAGAACAACCCGATAACTGGAAGGCAGCTTTCTTCACCATTTGGACCGGCCAGGCCTTTTCGCTTTTGGGCAGTCAATTGGTGCAATTCGCCCTGATCTGGTACCTGACGATCAAAACCGGCTCGGCAACTGTGCTGGCCACAGTCAGTATGATGGCATTGCTGCCAGGTGTGTTCCTATCCCCCTTCATCGGCCCGTTGATCGATCGTTGGAATCGCCGAAGGATCATGCTGATTGCCGATGCGAGTATTGCCCTGATTACCTTTGTTCTGGCAATCCTATTTGCCTTCGATTCAATTCAAGTCTGGCATATCTACGTAATCATGTTCTTGCGATCCATTGGGGGCAACTTCCACCGCCCGGCAATGACTGCATCCACATCATTGATGGTTCCCAAGGAGCACCTGACCCGCGTCCAGGGAGTCAACCAGATGCTCAACGGTGGCCTGAATATAGTGGCAGCGCCTCTTGGGGCACTATTCCTGGAACTCCTGCCCATGAAAAGTATCGTTGCTATTGATGTAGTCACTGCGCTTATCGCCATTGTGCCGCTCTTGTTCATACAAATTCCCCAACCCGAGCGCAAACCCGAAGAGATCGATACCAAACCTTCAATATTCCGAGAGATGGGCGAAGGATTTCGCTATGTGTTATCTTGGCCGGGTTTGACAGTCATCCTTATTATGGCCACGATGATCAACTTCTTCCTCTCACCATCAATCTCCCTGATGCCGCTATTGATCAAAGATCACTTTGGTGGAGATGCACTGCAATTAGGGTGGGTAAACGCCATCTTTGGTGTCGGCGTGATCGTGGGCGGATTAGCGCTTGGTATTTGGGGAGGCTTTAAAAAACGCATCTTCACGGGTATGATGGGATTGATGGGCATTGGTATTGGTATCGCCATGATAGGTATGGCTCCATCATCTGCGCTCTACATCGTGATGATCGGCAACCTGGTGATGGGGCTTATGATGCCTTTGGCAAATGGCTCGCTGGGTGGCATCTTGCAAGCTACCGTTGAGCCTGGTATGCAGGGGCGCGTCTTCACATTAGGCGGCAGCCTGGCGACAGCCATGATGCCCATTGGACTCGCGCTGGCCGGTCCGCTTTCGGATCGATTCGGAATTCAAATCTGGTTCGTTATTGGCGGCATTGTGACACTGCTAATGGGAATCTTCGGCATTGCCCATCCCGCGGTCAGGAGAATTGAGCAAGGCCACGTATCAACATAAGTTTGACAAGTTTACTCCTAATTTGGTAAACTTTCGCTCTAAAGTATTTGCAAACCTCATCTAGAGAGGTGGAGGGAACGGCCCTGTGAAACCTCGGCAACCACTTAGTACCGAGTGAATTGTGTTTGGTGGGTAGTACTATCCACTCACCACTAATCACTAGCCTGGTGCCAATTCCGGCAGGCGTTATCGTCTGAACGATGGGAGTCGCCAGAACAACTTGTGCCTCTCATTCGAGAGGTTTTTTGTTGGTGTTTGATAGGAGATAGCAACCATGACGAAAACAGAATCCAAGTTCCTGGAATTACTTGCATCATCCTCACATCCCCTGCTTGCCGATGGGGCTATGGGGACGATGCTGCACGGTCATGGTGTCGGATTCGACCAATGCTTTGATGCCTTGAATCTGACCGATCCTGCCATTGTTGGTGAAATTCATAGGGCGTATATCGAGGCGGGCGCTCAAGTCATATTTAGCAATACCTTTGGAGCAAACCGCTATAAACTCAGCGAACACGGTTTGGAAAACCAGGTAGAGGAGATCAACCGCGCAGGTGTGGAACTGGCACGGCGCGTCGTGGAGGGAACCTTCAAAGATGTGCTCGTGGCTGGGGATGTGGGTCCCTTGGGGGTGCGACTGGCCCCGTACGGGCGCGTCCAACCTGAGCAAGCCAGGGAAATCTATACTGAGCAAATTTCTGCATTGTGCGCGGCAGGGATCGATTTCTTAGTCATTGAAACCTTTAGCGACCTTTACGAAATCCGCGAAGCCGTGGCCGCGGCGAGGGAATTCTGTACGCTGCCCATCGTTGCCACAGTCACATTCACTCGTGATGATCGCACCCTTTTAGGAGATACACCCACCAAAGTCGCCCGAACGCTGCATGAGACCGGCGCGGATGTGATCGGCGCCAATTGCTCGGGCGGACCGGCTCAGTTGAAGAGGATTCTGGAAGAAATGCGGGCGGCTGTTCCCGAGGCAATATTCTCCATCAAGCCCAACGCAGGCTGGCCCGAGCACGTTGGGGGGCGCGTAATGTATTCGGCCAGCCCCGATTATTTTGGCGAATACCTGGGAGCCTTTGCAGAACTTGGGGTCAAAATGATCGGTGGCTGCTGCGGGACCACCCCCGAACATATTGCGGCAATGCGTTCAAAGATCAAAGCCCTGCCTAAAGATTTTTCGATCCAGGATGTGCACTTCACAGAAGAAATTGTTCACGCTGACTTTGCGCCCAAGGAAGATACGCAGCTTGCCAAAAAGCTCAAGGCTGATCAATTCGCGATCAGCGTAGAGATGGACCCGCCGCGCGGCCTCTCGGCCCACAAGATCTTAGCCGGAGCCAGTCTCCTGGCTGAGGCGGGTGCCGACGTGATCAACGTTGCCGACAGCCCTATGGCGCGCATGCGCATGAGCCCTTGGGCGGTGTGCAATCTCATCCAACGCAATGTTAATGTTGAAACCACGCTGCACTTCCCCACGCGCGGTCGCAATCTCTTGAAATTACAAGGGGATTTGCTAGCTGCCCACGCCTTAGATATTCGCAATGTCTTCGTCGTGATGGGAGACCCCACATCGATTGGGGATTATCCCGATGCCATGGACGATTATGATTTGGCTCCCTCGGGGCTGATCAAACTCATCAAACAGAGATTCAACACCGGAGTGGATCATGCTGGTTCCAACATCGGGCAGCCGACATCTTTCTTCGTCGGTTGCGCGCTCAATCTACTGCCATCCAACCCCGAGCGAGAGATCAAAGTGCTGCGACGCAAGATCAACAACGGAGCAGACTTCGCCCTGACCCAGCCGATCTATCAACCTGATAAAGCGCTGGAATTTCTCAATCTTTATGCTGATGAATTTGGAAAATTAGAGATCCCCATCCTGGCGGGCGTATTGCCCCTTTATGGAACCCGTCATGCGGCGTTCCTGCACAACGAAGTTCCGGGGATCATCATCCCCGATGAGACATTTACACGGTTAGAGACTGCCGGAGATGCCGCCCCACAGGAAGGCGTGCGCATTGCCATAGAAGATATCCAAAAGATGAAAGCCTGGGCCCAGGGAATATATATCATGCCCTCCTTCAGCCGCTACGACCTGGTGGCTGAGATCATTGAAGCTGTAAAAGAATAGGGCACTGCCCTGGTTAGGCCAGCGCAATACTTAACAAAAGATGGACTTGCGGGTCGCTATGGCACCTCGCAAGTCCATCTTTTATATTTCTAGGAAAGTTACTTGGTCGTGGAAATCAGTGTGTAAACGCCGACGCCTTCCAACACCATACCCACTACGATGAAGAAGATCCCCACCCGAGTGGCAGTCCATTCCATGGCTAGAAGCTCGAGGGTGAAATCCATGATGCGATTGGCAAACTCCACCCACATCGAGGCTGGGACGGCGTCTGCCTGAGGCATATTCCCCCCACTTGAAACAGTAGCAAATGTCGTAACGATCAATCCGCTGACCAGGAAGAGCACACCCAACCCAACCAATATCCAGGCTAATATCATACGTGGTTTCATACTGGAGTTATATCAGAAAGAGAAGTGGGGATCAAGTTTGCCATATGCCTTAAAGTTAAGGTAAAATACCAAATAACTCTTATTACTTATAGCCCTGACCTTGGAGGAAAAGCTATGACCTATATTACAACCAGTCTTTGTCTGCGCGATCTCGGGTGTATTGAAGTCTGCCCGGTGGAGTGCATGGTCCCCGGCAAGCCCGTTGAGGAATGGCCCTGGATCTATATTGACCCCGATACCTGCATCGATTGTGGCGCCTGTGTGCCCGAGTGCCCCTTCGAGGCCATCTTCCCTGAGGATGAAGTGCCCGATCCCTATACGGCCAACGGCGGCGAATTCATCAGCAGGGTCGGCTTGAGTGGTCACTTCGAAGGCACCGACCACCACGGCGATGCAGTCGCCTTGGATACCGTCAAGGAACTTGAAGCTGGTGAGGATGTTGACCTGACTGAAGATATTCAGCCCAATTACGATTTCTTCGAATCAGGCCCTGGCTATGGTGCGCTAGATTAAATTTAGAGAACTACAACTTAACAAAAATAGGAAGCTGAAATCAGCTTCCTATTTTTGTTCATTAAAGGGGTGTTGATTTATACGGGTACAAATTCAGGCATCTCATCCCATGTACGCACACTAATTGGCAATTATATCAATCCATACCCACTCTCAATTAAGTCTCGAAATCGATTGACAAAACGCACCATTGGGGCGCCATCAACCACATCATGATCTATGCTGATCGTAAGGTCAAGGAACTCCCGAATTTCATTATGCAGATCAAGATAAGTCTTCTAATTAACTGATTTGAAGACATGCGGAATGGGGATCTTTTTACCATCTCGATCAATTTCGACCATCGTATTGATATTGATATCATCAAAAATTACCAATTTATTGCGCCAATTGCGATAGGCGTGCAAATGCGGATTTTGTTGTATCGCCTCGCTCAGGCATTGAATTAAAAATGCGGTAAAGGATAATATCTCCCCCGTTTTGGATTTGTGTTCTTTGATATGATTTCGTACTTCAGTGACATCGACCTCGATTAGGCCATGAACAATGTGTCTTTTCCTTCCAAGATGGCCAGCATCCAAGGCAAAGCGGCGCATCTTTGGGATTGATTCAGTTCTGAAATCTTTCATGCTGCCAGTGGGGTTTTCCCATTCAAGTTTCACAAATACCTTTCCGCATCCATCAGGAACAACATGGCGTAGTTGTATCATCGAGGTGTTCCCAATCGCTTGTAGAATGCCTGCACCAATATTTATTCAATTTTTCTCCATCAATGAGTCATCTATTTCCTTCAATAATTCAAAACGTGATCTGCTTCGATCATCCAATCCGTCACTAACGCCATACTTCCAGATTTGATCCCCTCAATCATTACGTTTTGCCCGAGCCCGCGGGCTTTTGCACAAGTCCCTCAGGTCGCCACTTCGCCCTTGCGCACAACGGCTTTCATCATGCGTTCGATATTGTAATAACCGTCAGGTGTTTCCTGACCCGAAATTCCACATTGAACACCATCACCTATGAGAAACATCCTCACGCTGGCTTCATCTCGTTTAGTGAGATTCATGGCAACACGCAGGGCATTATAGGGACGTTCATTTCCATATGGACCGTCATTTACGAGTATCAGATATTTTTTTGTCATAACATCTCCTTTTGTCTGGACTTTGTGTTGATTCAGGGATTTTGTCAACTGCTTATACCCGAGGGCTTTCAACCAAATCCGCGGGGATGATAAGTTTGATTCTGGTACTAAAATAGCACTTAGTGCTCCATCAATTCTTTGACTCTACCCACTTGACCATTATCTAAACGGACCTTTATCCCATGTGGATGCGTGGCAGATTTTGTCAGAATGTCACTAACTATTCCTTCAGTTAACTTGCCCGTTCTCTGGTCCCTTTTCAACACTACCCTAACTCGACTCCCGGCTTTGATATCTACTCTCTTTATCTTGCTCATTTTGATTGATTTGTCCCTTAAATTTATTTAGTGACGAAAATGGACAAATATTCGCCCATGATTTTTGTCGTCTTTTTCAACTCGATGATACAAGCTGCGAATATTCTTCTGATTGAGAAAACGCAAAACACGTTTCTTCAACTGCCCACTTCCTTTTCCAGGAATAATTTCTAGAAGCTTTATTCGCTTTTCAACTGCTTCTTGGATTACTCTATTTAGTTCATTCTCGATTTTATCGCCGCGATTATAAATATCATGGAGATCAAGCTTTAGCTTAGCCATAAATTACTACCCTGCTCACAATTCGCATCGTATTAAAATTGCCACCAATCATTGACCTTAAAGCGCCCGTCGGTTTTGGACTACGTAGGCCTAGTCACTCCTATCCCTTTTCCAATTTACATATCAATGGCGATATCTAAGTCTCTTGCTAATTCGAGACTGAATTGAATCTCGCCGACACCAAAATCAGCTTTCTTCTGAGTTTGTTCCTCATATATTCTTATGAAATCTTCAGCAGTGCATTCAACAAATTCTCTGATTGATCTAATTCCCATATCAAAGATCATTCGTGCAAATACCGGGCCGACACCATAGGCTCTCGATAAATCTGATAATCCTACCAATTCGTTCAACAGATCTAAAGGAATTTCTATCTCTTTCGCTAACTGTTCTCGCTTTCTTTTATCCTGAGCTTCAACAAATAGTTGTCTGGTATTTCGAATGCCTACATCATCTAATCTGTCCAGATATTTTGTTTGAATGCCAGAGAATTTATCCAATCGAATTGGCTTTGAGATGTAACTTCTCGCTTCCCTGTTTAACAATGTGAGATATTGGATTGATAAACCTGTTTCTTTGGAAAATTGTTCAATCTTTTGTTTTGTTTTCAGTGCATCTATTAGCTCTTTCAGATTTTTTATGCCCCTCTCTTTAAGAATTCTAAATCTTGCATCCAATTCATCCTTCAAACTTTTTCGACTAGGAATCATGTCGCGTGATTGAAGACTTTTCTTGTATTTCTGTAAACTATATTTTTTCAAATCAATTTGGTATTGATTGCTCATATGCTACTTCCAAAGCCACACAACATTAAGTTTTACCCGCCAGCAAAGCGAACATACACAGATCAACAAACCCTTTACTGCCCCAATTTTCATATTCTGCCAGCAGCCCCTCGTTTCGGAAACCAAGTTTTTCAAGCATTTTTACGGAGGCAATATTCTCAGGCATGACAACTGCTTCCACCCTGTTCAATTCCATTTCACGATATCCAAACTCCAAAATGACGCTGAGGGCTTCCGACATGTTGCCTTTTCGCCAATGGTTGCGATCCAGTTCATACCCAATGGATGCCCGCCGATTCCAGGTATGGAATCCATAATATCCGCATGATCCAATGATGGCATCTTCGTCTTTGAGCACGATGCCCCAACGGATACAGCCTCGATTTTTGTATCCGCGCTCCCAAGCTTCGATTTGATCAATGGCCTGGGAGACATCTGTAAAGGCATCATCGTCGTAAAACTCAGTCACAGCATCGTCTGCCAACATATTGAATAATGCCACAGCATCCGATGAATGAATTCTGCGCAAGAGCAGTTTCTCTGTCTCTAGCCGGGGAAAATTCTCAAATATGCTATTTATTGGCATGATATTTCGTAATAATCGATCAGCTAACTCAAAGGTTTACCGGCCAGCGCTGCGCCGATGATCCCCGCCTCATTAAAGGTTTGCGCGGTGACAATCTCAGCCTGCACAGTCAGATATGGCATGAACTTTTCATGCTTTTTGCTGACCCCGCCCCCCAATATAATCAAATCTGGCCAAAGTAATTGCTCCATGCGATCTAGATAAGTATCCAACCTTTTGCCCCATTTTTTCCACGACAATGCATCTCGCTGGCGCGCTGCATCCGAAGCCATTAATTCGGCATCTTCACAGTCGATCTCGATATGTCCCAACTCGGTATTAGGCAGCAAGACCCCATCAGTGAATAGAGATGTTCCCAAGCCGGTGCCGATGGTTACCAATAAAACTACACCCTTGCGCCCTTTACCGGCGCCAAAGGCCATTTCAGCTAACCCAGCAGCATCAGCATCATTGATCACTTTCACCTGGCAGCCAGTGGCTTTGCTGAAAAGAGCCGCAGCGTTGGTGCCGATCCACTTATTATCCACGTTAGAAGCCGTCCGTGTGATGCCGTGTTGAACTGCGGCCGGAAATCCGCATCCGATGGGGCCGTCCCATTCGAAATATTGAGCAATTTCCGCAACCGTTTTTGCCACAGGCTTTGGTTTGGCTGGCTGAGGGGTTGGAATGCGGTACCTCTCAGTTAGCATAACCCCCTTCTCTACATCTACTGGCGCGCCTTTGATTCCTGATCCACCAATATCGATACCTAATACCAGCATGAACACACTCCTTGTGATCTTGGTGGATCAATTATAACGCTCAAAGCAACAAGTAACCGTGCACCTTGGAGAAACACGGTTACTTGTTTTATATATTCGAAATTACATCGTTGAGCGGAGGATCACCGCAGGCGGCCGAAGTCGAAACGAATATTAAATCCTTCCCCTCGACTCGACCTTCGGTCGTTCGGAAAACTCAGTGACCGCTCAGGGTGTTATGAAGAGAAAACTGCGTCGGCTTCGATCTCGATCAACATCTCGGGGTCGATCAATGATTTGACTTCCACCATCGTTGTCGCTGGGGGGTGCTCAGCGAAGAATTCGCCATGAGCGCGACCGTATTCTTGCCAGCGGCTGATATCGGTGACGAACATGCGTGTGCGCACCACATTTGAGAGATCGGCTCCTAGGTCAGCCAATGCGCTCTGGATGATCTCGATGCAGCGTTTGGCCTGGGCGTAAGCATCCCCTGGGGCATAACAAGAACCATCCTCGGCTACGGGGGCGGTCCCTGTGACGTAGATATGATCACCTGCCTTGATAGCGCGGCAGTAACTAACTTTTGATTCCCAAGGCGCATTAGAAAATGTGCGTATAATTTTCATGATTCGCTCTTTTTATAAAGTGAAGTAGCGACCTACTTTCTTTGCATACGCAAAGTAGGATTCACCATAATTCTCCATGAGAAATCTCTCTTCTTGTATAATTTGGTAATGCAACCCGACAATGACAGCCAAGGTTGCCAACAAAAAGAATATCGTACCATTGATCAGGAACGTGCCAAAAAAATACAGATCTATAAATAGAAAAATTGGATTGCGGCTCACGCCAAAGACGCCATGAGTAACCAAATCACCAGGGGTTGTTTCATCTATCCCGACCCGCCAGGATTTTCCAAAAGCTATAAGTGCCCATACAAAAAGTCCGAACCCAAGAACGATCACAATCATGCCAAGAATTTTCGCGATCATTGATTCTGCAATAGAGGTCGAAAATACTCCACTAAAGATTCGCCATTCCCAATTGAATACATAGATGACGACCTCAACGAGCCAGAGCAATAAACCAACAAAAAATGAAAGTTCGACAATGCGGCGCAAACCAGCCTTTCCCACTCCAAGTACCCATGGATTTATGCCATTGCGAGTGTAGAGAAATATCGAACGCCCTATAAAAATTACCAAAAAGGCAATTAGGGTAATTAATTGGAAAGTATCAAAAAAAGTAACCATTTTCATCCTCGATTGCTATGGTAAAGGTAATCACAAATTAGAAGCCAACATTAATTCTAAAGCGCCTCCAATAGCGCCTTTAGGTTTTGACCTTCTTCGACCATATGAATCTTCATTTCATCGATCCGATTTTTGAAGAACATGCGAAAAATGAAGTCGAAAAGATCCCCAATGATTGGAGTATCTGATCCGATATTAAGTTCGGCAACAAATACTATTCCATGCTCATTTGCTACGGCTGCGAATGCCCCTCGCCCCATACCTTCAATAACAAACTCTATCCGTTCATCCGAAATCACTTTCATCATGCAAAACCGCATGGTGTGTAATTTGCCATGGAGGTATTCCTGGCATTCCATTTCAGAACCCACCTCGAGCATCGATCCAAGAAGCATTTTGCAGGCAACATGATCCGGATGCCATGCCATATATTCCTTAGGCATTCGCTCCAGCCATTCGAAAAATTGTCTGGGCGAGGTATCGATTTCGATTTCATCTCTGAGCGATATCATATTTCATATTTAGCACTTTACCAATTTCTTTGGATGCTCATAAGCGGAGCGTTGTTTCCAGCATTACAATCGATTGGTTTGAAAGCTACGGAAGTACGTCGGGCATGGGCGGCAATTCGGCAGGGAGCCTGGATCAATTTGCCAGCCATTTCTGGTCGCACATTTCATCACCATGGGAAAGTGTTTTCGTTCTTTTAAAGGAACCGCCTTTTACACAATACTCAGCAACTGGCCAATCATAAGTGCAAATAGTTTTCTGGCAATATTCCATCTCTTCCGCCCCAAATGTTTTAAAGTAATCACACATCGGACAGCGGAGAACGTCAATTTCAAATCCACTTGGAGGATTGCGGACAACAATATCGTAATCAGGGCTTTGAAGAACGAGCTTAATAATTAGTCTTTGCATTAGATCCATTTGTTTCGAGGGAGTGCGGGCAAATAGTCGCGCAACTCGCCTGAAAGGATCAATGTTTGATTTATAAAATTGGTAACCAATATCACCCCCCAATTCGATAGCATACGTTTTTTCAATCCCAAAATCCCGTAGGGACCTGTATATTGCTACTCCTCCAACGGCCCCTCTTACCATTTGTTGTCCCCCAAAGGTCTTTTGTTTTGGCATTGTCTGCCTTAGTTGTCTGCTCCATCTCATAGCCGCTTTACAAATGGTCCGTGCATCCTTATTGGTAAATCTTCCCTGTTCAGGAAACGCCGGATTTCGATGTCGGCCTTCAATACTATTTGTAAAAACAGCTTGAGTTTTAAATAATCGTGAAATTAGAGTTAATGGGTATAAACAAAGTACTAAGAATTTCATGTTTTATCTCCTGATCTCCTGAGGGAGTATGGCATAATTTGTCCCGCGGCCGCATCTGCAAGTTCCAGGGCAAATACTAGCAGCTCTTGATATAGCTTGCGCATTTGTAACCTACTTGCTTTCTTGTGCTTCCCTTTCAATTATTTTTTTTACTCTTTCAATAATAATCTTGTCCAGCAAACTTGGGGAAATTAACTTGATCCACCGGGAGATTTTGCCAGGCTTCATTACAACTTCGCGTTTCCTTTGTTTGGCTGCCTCAATGATAATTTCCGCACATTCGTCCGCAGTCATCATGTCTTCTGTGTAGAGTGATCCACCATCAGAGCCGCGCACTTGGCCGTCTTTGTCCAGTCTATGTTCTTGAAATTTTGTAACTACCGCCCCGGGATAGATCATGGTTACACTTACCTGATCATCTTGCAGTTCTAGGCGCAGGTAGTCTGAAAAGCCGGTCATGGCTGCTTTGCTGGCAGCATAAGATGCATTGCCAGGGAAGGGGACAATCCCGCCCAAACTGGAAATATTCACGATGCGCCCATGTGTGTTTTTGAGGTGTGGCAAAGCAAAATACGTGCACTGCACAGCACCATTAAAATTCACATTCATCACGCGTTGGAACAGTTCCAGAGTCTGCAGATCCTCAAATTTGTCGACCACGGTAAACCCTGCATTGTTCACCAGCATATCAATACGGCCAAATTTTTCCACCGTTTTCGTGATGAGGTTTCGGCACTGTTGTTGGTCTGCTATATCTGTAGGTATGGCAATGGCACTGCCTCCCAGTTGGTTGCATTCTTGAGCTATTTCTTGCAGCCGCTCAGCATTTCTGGCAGCAAGGGATACGCAAGCGCCTTCGCTTGCCAGCTGTAAAGATACTGCCTTGCCAATCCCGCTGGATGCCCCTGTGATGATGACAACCTTTTCTCGAAAACCTGTAGTTTCTTTCATTCTAATTCTCCTCTCTGTTGCTGCCTAAAGGGGGCGTGTGCTGCCGGGCGGCATTGACTTCCAACATCCTTTACTCGTAACCAATCGCCAAAAATCGCGCCGCTTACCCACGGGCGACAGCCCGGTCAGACACAACGCGGGGTTGGGCGCATTATTTTTCCGTGGCGTCGACCAGAATATAATCTCACATCATCAGAGGCCACTTAGTAAATCCCTGGAAACAACCGATAGCGCACGCGCCGCGTATATTCCTGATACCCTGGCAACTCTTCCTGCAATGTTCGGTCTTCCAGCGCGGTTCTGATCACCGCTATGACCAGTGCCACAACTGCCGGAATGATTGTCCACAACGAGCTTAAAGCCAGCACAATCCCTAGCAGTGACAGGACATGTCCGGCATAGCCCGGATGCCGAACAATTCGATATGGACCGCTGTCACACACCACATGCCCTCGATCCGTTTGAATACGCACCACGCTAGAAAAGAAACGGTTCTCCACAAATGCCCACAGAGCAAAAGCGTATCCGAGCGCGATAAAGAAGATGCCGAGTACGATGAGCCATAGCGGGAATACAGATGACCAACCAAAGCGATGGTCCAGCCCTGCCACAATGACCAGTGGGAAATATATACTCAGCGCCATCAGTCGGGAAAGCACTTTATCCCATGCTTTCGCTCCTTGGATACTCTCGGTACTTTGTCTTTCTGCTAACAATCCCGGATGTTGCCTTTCCGCCAGAATTCGCCCTCCCACACCAGAAGCAACAACTAGCAGGGAGTAGACCCATGCCTGCCACCAACCGAAATTTCCTCCGCACACGAATAGAAGCAGTGGTATGAAGAGATACACCATTATCAAACCGATCCACTGCCGAGGGGAACTTGTTTGAGCCGCCTTTTTTTGATCAACTATCTTCGATGTCATACCATCCTCCGAACCGCGCGAGAATTAGTCCGCGATTCCATCATACTGCTTTTTGAATTCACCGTAAACAAATCCACCCTTACCAACCACTATACTCTATCCTTCATTTATGTTACAAGCATCCTTAACAGAAGGGGAGATTGTTATATTCGTTTTTCCACCCTTCTTGTAACGGAAATCGCATTTAATATGACCATCAGCAATAGTCATTGTACGGGTTAATCCCCAACCATATATCTCACTGCCAACAATGTCTACAGCACACAATAATGGCGCCAACTCCGGGGCACCTTGTTGGTTTAAAAATTTACAGGCCCCGCATTCTAAGTAATCAAAGCCATAATCAAATGTCTGGTTATCTCCTTCTATAAAGTCAAAAACATAACTGCCTGGATACTTTCGTTTTTGAGACTCTTTAGCCAGTTTTCTCGACTGCCATTTAAACAATGGAGAAAACCAGAGATAACCGATAATATGACGTAAGAAAGGCGGTCTAGATTCCATTTGTGCTTTGCACATCTGGAAACTAATGTGACCAGCCTCCTCAAAGGTTAGTCCCTTCCTTCGCAGTACCTTATAAATTGCCAGGGCGCGAGTTTGGGGAATAAGGAAAGCAAGAAAATGACTTCTATGACCAATAAACGGAATCTGCGGGATAATTGTTTCGTATTCAAATCGCGATTCGCTTATCAGTGAATTGGCCTGCTCATTACCATAGCGGGAAGTAAGTACGCTTTTAATGCGTGCAATAGACTTATCGAAGTCCTTCAATAATTGCTGCTTACGCGAGATATAATTATCTTCACTCATTTCATTTTTCTCCAAGGTTAATATTTATAGTCGAACGGGTTATTCACCAGATCCGGCGGTTCTTGCAATCTCAACTACTGTAAACTAGAATTTCAGACTCCATTTTTGCACCGTGTACAACAAGGCGAGGCCGGGTCTTGTGCAATTTGGGTTAGGCGCAATTTATCGATTTTTCAGCCTCAACAATACAGTAAAATGGTTCAATATCCAGTTTTTCACCAAATTGAATATATTCTGTCATTTTCAATCCACATTCTTTCAAGAATGATTCAACTGCTTCTCAAGTGAGCCTGGTCGATTACCCGACCAGTAAGATGTGAAATTAAGTAGTTGATGCTGAAAATATCTAGCATCGATATTTCAATAGTAACGAAATTCCACGGCTTTCTAGTTTGCGCGAAAATTCGTCAAATCGATTTTCATAACTGGTATCGATCAAGAGATACCCCCCTTACACGGCAATAGATACGATGTCGTAAACCTAACCTTTATTGCTGTATGCACAATGTTGTTTGGTAGCATTCATCATCGTCCAGTTCATGAAAATGCCGCTGCATTTCCGCAAGATTCTTTCATTACGGAGTAGATGGCAATTTCAGCATCACGCCCACCAAATAGCCAACTAACGCGCTTACAGTCCCAATCGCCGCCATTTCAACGCCACTCTTTCCCGGATGGCCTACGGTTATACGAGCTTTGTATACGCCCACAATAAACAAGGTCAAAGCTGAAATTGCCAGCGATAGCCAAATGCTGGTACCAATTGGCAAGAAGAGGAACGGTATCAGGGGAATCAAAGAACCAACGATAGCGGCTACTCCAACGATAAGTGCCGAACGAAGTGCATCGTTGCGGCTTGAAGGCGTTAATTGGTGCTCTTCAGCCATCATTACTCCAACCCAAACATCTTCGTCTGCTGTGATCCTGTCTACGATTTGGTCTAATAATTCACCTTCGAAACCCTTCTTGCGGTATATTTCGCGAATTTCTTCGCGTTCTACGGCTGGTACCATGCGCACATGCCGATACTCACGTTCGCGCTCACTTTCAAAATGTGCTGTCTCAGCCAATGTAGCAGTATAAGCTACTGCTGCCATCGATACGGACTCTGCAAATGTAGCTGCCAGCCCGGCCACCAACACAATGCGTGGATCACTGGTAGCTGCAGCCACACCTAACACGATGCCTAATACATTAACCAGCCCATCCTGCCCGCCCAGAATCACATCAGCTAACGAATTGGTATAACGATGGGGATCTCGATGGGAGTGATGGTCAAGTTGATCGTGATCGTGTTTAGGTAAATGTTGTTTTGTAATTGCATAGGTCATAATTTACTCCTTGTGATGACCAGAAAAGATCTTTTGATCTTCGGGGTCAAGCTTGTTTATTGTCTCCGTTCCAAGGCGAGCGGAAATTCGCTGCGCAAATAACTCCATCCAGACAAATTGCCGGGAAATAAGCACCAAATTTCGATTACTCGTAATCGTTGCCACAGTACCATGATTAGTGCTGGCGATCAGAACCTTAGCGTCATCTACTACGATCATCAAAGTATCGGTTAACTCTTGTTTCTCACTCTCAAGTGGGGGGTGATGGGCTACTCGGCCGTAATCCAGTTCAGTTTCTCCGGTCAACAAAGTATTGAGCTTAACACCTCGCTCATGAGCATCGACAATCTCTTGGTTAAGAATGTCGAGATCATCATCAGTGAGCACCATATATAGATCTTCACGAGCGCTGCGAATCAACTGAGCTGCATAAGATAAAGTGGGTTGTCGACCAGAGATGGACCAGACGCTGTCTTCATCAGAAGCTGTATAAAGATCGTCTAATCCTTCCCTCAAGCCTGCGGTCAACTGGCGTTGTTCTTCTTCGTAACGGTCCAAAAGCACATCTGGGGGGAGTGGACGGTATAAAGTGGCGCGCCCTTCGATGGTTTCTAAAACCGCACCGCGAACACTCAATCGGCCAAGAGCTTCATAAACCATCGATCGCGGCACACCAGACTTCTTACTGAGTTGATACCCAGTTGCCGGATTCTCGTGCAGCAGTGCCAAATACACTTTAGCCTCATATTCTGTGAAGCCCATTCTTGTCAGACCAGTCAGAAATTCCATAACACCTCATAATAGTAGTTTGTAAAATAACTAATAGTTAGATTATAAAACACTATAAGTACTGTGTCAACATAATCATGACACACCCCGAATTTATTTTTCGGATGTTTAACTCTTTTCTTACCCCATCCCCCCTAGCCCTGCTACGCATCCCCGCCGGAAGGAGGGGTTGTGAAAAAAATAGGTGCGGGTGGCGCAAAGCGCCGTCCGCACCTATTTTTTCACCATTTCCCGTCACCCGATTTTCGGGGGAGTACCCCAAGGGCATGGAACGCGAGGGCCAGGGCTTCATCCTGGCACATAATCCCAACGGAAGTTGCAGCAATCCGCGCCCATGCCAATGGTCTGAGTACGCCCCCATTTTATAGATTCAGGCATGGCTACCATCAGTATATCGTCCAATTTGCAGAAAACCGGGGTGAGTTCGGGCGCTTCGTAATAGTTGAGCACATCAAGATAGAAACAATGGGTCATATTGAAGGCCAGGCTGTGTTTATCATCGGCGATCATCTCGTATTGCCATCCCGGAGCGGGGAAGAACTGATCCATGACGAAGCGCAACAACCGTCTGAAAATATCGAAGTTCTCCGGAAAATATTTCATGGCCTGGTTCATGCGCATATTGGGTGGCGGCGCCTGGTTGAACCATTTCTCAAAAATATCATCGATCTCAGCCAGGGCCGACTGCTCGTCCATGCCCTGCCCACGCAGAATCTGGTAGAGGGCCAGCCCGGGGAGGATATTGCCGACGACGTGCGCGTTGAAGGCTGGGCGGTTAAAAATTGGGCGGCGTTCTTCTAGTTCTTGATACTGTTTTTGGATGCGGGCCATCAGAACAGCCGCCTCGATCTCGCCCTGTTTCTCTGCCAAAATGCGCTGCCAGATCCTGGAATTCGGCATGCGCGACGAGTTCAAGGCTTTATGCGCCACCAAACCGCCGACTGCGCCCAAAGCCACCCCAACCCAAAATTTAGATTTCTTGGTCATCAAGCCTCCAGATTTACTAACAATTGGACACGGATTTCGCGGATTTTCAGGATATTTTAATAAATCCGTGGTATCCGTGTTGATCCGTGTCCAAATTTAGTTTAGATTAATCTACCAAATCCCCGGCAATAAACGGAAACGCGTTTCCCCTGTGAATTCAATATATCCGGGTAATTCAGCTTGTAAAGCCCTATCTTCCAGCGCGGTTCGGATCACCATCAAGATGGCAACAAAACTACTGGGGATCAATGTCCACCACGAACCCAGCAAGAAGGGCACCACCATCTCGAAGAGCAGCGTGCCAATATAGGCGGGATGTCGCACAAATTTATAAGGTCCTGTATTGCAAACCCGATGCCCGCGATCTTCCTGGTAACGCACAATCATCGAGAAATAGGCATTCTCAGTCATTGCCCAGGTGCTCAAAGCATAGCCAAACGCCGAGAGCAGCAGCGCCGCAACATGCACCCAAACCGGCATCGAAGTCGACCAGCTATTGCGGATGTCCAGACCGGCCAGAATGTACTTTGCCAGGGTCGCGATGCCAATGATGCCCAGAAGCGTTTTGTCCCAAGATTTCATCCCCTCGATGCTACGTTGGGCGCGCTCAGCCAGCAGTTCGGGGTGGCGTGGAATCAACAAGATGGCGTTGGCCGCCACCCACAGGGCATAGACCCCCACCAAAGCCCAGCCCCACCCCCTTTTCGAGTTCGCCGCGCTCCAAAACAGAATCACCCCCACCATGATCGTGC
>JACKQG010002262.1_pt1 | contig 25434 bp, 21 predicted proteins | sample 8237621 | NCBI WGS metagenome assembly JACKQG01 (sample SAMN15677084, study PRJNA649215) | marine metagenome | biome: marine; feature: Black Sea; material: saline water; isolation source: suspended particulate matter (SPM) from the Black Sea western gyre | collected 2013-06-09/2013-06-10 | depth... | reverse complement strand
CCAGCGTCAATTTGAATGCTGCGCACGGTGATTTCGAAGCCGGTCGGTCTGCCGTAGCGCTTGGCGTCATCGGAAAGAGAACCGGGCACTTTGGCGATGCAAATCGGCAGGTCAGAATAACCTAACTCGACCGCGCGCGCGATTTGGCGTTTGGCAACCGCAGTAAAGTTCACATGCTCGGCACCATAAATGGTGTGGGTTACCGCTTCGATTTTGTCCTCGATGCTTTGTTCGAGTTCATAAACCGGCTTGTAGGGCGTGGCTTCACAGTCCGCCACTTTGATGACCGCTTTGGCCAACTCAATCGCTCCGGCTCCGCCCTCTTGGTGGTGGTTACTGACTGCAAACTCAACCCCCAGTTCCGCACAATGCTTTCGCACGACGTCAATCTCTGCGTCGGAATCGGTGGCGAAGCGGTTCAGCGCTACTACACAGGGTTTGTTAAAAAAGCGCACATTTTCAACGTGTTTATCCAAGTTGGGCAAACCAGTGGCGACGGCTTCAGGATTGGAATGAGTGAGCCGATTTTTGGCAATGCCGCCGTGCATTTTCAGTGCCCGGATGGTGGCTACCAAAACAATGCCGTTCGGGTTTAAACCGGCGCTGCGACATTTGATATCAATGAATTTCTCCGCGCCTAAGTCGGCGCCAAAGCCGGCTTCAGTGATCGTCCACTCGGCGTAATGCATTGCCATACGGGTGGCAGTCACGGAGTTGCAACCATGCGCAATGTTGGCGAAGGGACCGCCGTGTACAAAAGCTGGCGTGCCTTCAAAAGCCTGCACCAAATTCGGATTCATTGCGTCGCGTAGTAAAGCCATCATCGCCCCGATGCCGCCAATTTGACGCGCGTAAATCGGCATGCTGTCATAAGTAAATCCAATCACCGTGCGCTCCAAACGTTCGCGCAAATCGGCTTCATCATTGGACAGGCACAAAATCGCCATGATTTCCGACGCCGCGGTAATGTCAAAGCCAGCTTCTTTCGGAATGCCTGAACCAGGGCCGCCCAAGCCGGTCACCATGTGGCGTAGGCTGCGGTCATTCATATCCATGACTCGGCGCCATGTCACTCGGCGCGGATCAATGTTCAATTCATTGCCAAAATGCAGATGGTTGTCGACCATCGCCGCCAACAAATTATTCGCCGACGTAATCGCATGAAAATCACCCGTGAAGTGCAAATTAATGCGATCCATCGGCATGATTTGGCTGTGTCCGCCCCCGCAAGCGCCGCCTTTGACGCCCATGCACGGGCCCAAGCTGGGTTCGCGCAGCGCCATGCAGACCGACTCGCCGAGCTGGGTGAAAGCTTGGCCCAAGCCAATTGTAGTCGTAGTTTTGCCCTCTCCAGCGGGCGTCGGCGTAATCGCTGAAACTAGGATTAAACGCTGTTTTTCATGCTTGCGAGGCCGCCTGAGACCATCGCGGTGCACTTTGGCGATGTCGCGGCCATAGGGCAGCAAGTCATCTTCGTGTACACCCAATGGACTCGCAATTTCCTGGATGGGGCGGGAGCTGTACTGGCGGGCAATTTCGACGTCGGTGGGCATGATTGGAGGCGGGTTGGAGGAATCAGAGGCCATGTTGTAGGAAAATCCTGGAGCAGTGATAAGGATTTTTGATTTGCGCTGTGGCAAGCCGGATCTATGGTTTGGGCATGGAGCCACTCCTCATCGTCGGGATTATCGCGCTGATTGCCGTCATCGGCGTGCTGGCTTATAAGGCTGAGCAAAAGCGTCGGGCGGCGTTTCGAGCTTGGGCAGGGGCAAATGGGTGGAGTTATTCTCACCAGCGCAATCGCGACATTTATCATCAATTTCGCTTCTTGGATCGACTCAATAAGGGTTCCAACCGCTATGCCTATCATGTGGTGCGTGGCCAATGGGAGGGGTGCGACGCGATTGGCTTCACTTTCCATTACGAAACCTACAGCACCGACAGCAAGGGCAATCGCACCACCCACCATCATCATTTTGGTGTGGTGGCCATTGAAATTGAGAAGTCGTTCCCTGAAATGCGCTTACAGCCTGAAGGATGGCTGAATCGAATTGGCCACGCAATGGGTATGCAGGACATCGACTTCGAATCCGTTGAGTTTTCCAAAGCCTTTGAGGTCAAAGCCGACGACAAGAAGTTCGCCTTTGATTTTTGCCATACAGGGATGATGGAGTACCTGCTAGAAAACCGACGTACCTCGCTCGAGGTAGACGGAGCATACCTAGCTTTGTATGATCACAACCGGCTTGAACCCGCCGAAATTGAGCCTTATTTGAACCACTTAATCAACATACGGCAGTTGATGCCAGAGTTCCTGTTTCGAGACTAATCATGACACCCATCTACGTAATACTTGGAGTAGCCCTGCTGGGCGCGGTGATTTTCATCGGCCTTTACAACAGCTTGGTGTCCATTCGTAACCAATGCGATGAGGCATGGTCCAACGTCGACACCGAGCTGAAACGGCGTTACGACTTGATTCCCAATTTGGTCAATACGGTCAAGGGTTACGCCAAGCATGAACGTGAACTGCTGGAGCAGGTGGTTGAGATGCGCGAGCAGGCGGCCGGTAATCATGGTTCGCTGGCGTCGCAGGCGCAGGATGAAATGCGCCTGCAGAAATCTTTGGGTCAATTGATGGTGCGTCTCGAGGCCTATCCAGATCTGAAGGCTAGCGCCAACTTCGTCGAGCTTCAGGGCGAACTGGCCAATACCGAAAACCGCATCCAAGCGGCGCTGCGCTTCTTCAACGGCAACATTCGCGAAAATAACAACAAGGTGCAGCAGTTCCCATCGAACGTCATCGCCAACATGTTCAGCTTTGGCACCCGTGAATTCTTTGAACTGGATATCCCTGAGGCGCGCGAAGCCCTCAAAGTTGAGTTTTAGCTAGGCTAGGGCCGACGGCGCTTTTCCGCCTCCCCTGATCGGCCTCCTAGTTTTGGAACTCCTCCGCCGCCTAAACATCTACTTAAAGCAATCGACCAGCGTCTATATGGTGTTGGTTGCGACGGTGATCGGCTTGGTCGGTGGCCTTGGCGCGGTGGGCTTTCGATTGCTGATTCTGCAGTTCCAAAGGTGGATTTGGCAGCCCGAAGGCGAGATTAGCGACTCGGGAGGATTGTTGGAACGCATCCGCGAGTTGCCGGAATGGTGGGTGATTGGCGCGCCCGCTTTAGGCGGTTTGATGGTGGGCTGGATCGTGCACACTTTCGCGCGGGAGGCGCGTGGACACGGCGTGCCTGAGGTTATGGAGGCGGTGGCCTTGCATCACGGGCGCATCCGACCTCGTGTCGTTGCCGCCAAAGCCTTGGCTTCGAGTTTGTGCATCGCTTCGGGTGGTTCGGTCGGCCGGGAGGGGCCAATTGTTCAAATCGGATCCGCGATTGGATCTACTGTTGGGCAATTTTTACAGGTCAGTCCGCGCCGTTTGCGAACCCTGGTTGGTTGTGGCGCAGCGGCGGGCGTGGCGGCTACCTTTAATGCCCCAATTGCGGGTGCGCTGTTTGCTGTAGAGGTCATCCTGGGTGATTTCGGGGTGCCCCAATTTTCGCCCATCGTCATCGCGTCAGTGGTGGCGACGGTGGTTTCGCGTCACTTTTTGGGCGACTTGCCGGCGTTCGAAATCCCGCAGTATTCGCTAGAGCATCCGGCCGAGCTTTTTGCTTATGCCATTTTGGGGTTGTTGGCCGCGTTTGTAGCGATTGGCTTCACTAAGTCTTTGCATTTTTCGGAGGACCTCTTCGAAAAAATCAAAATGCCGGCACCATTCAAAACCGCGTTAGGTGGAGCCTTGGTAGGCGTAATTGCTTTGTGGGGGCCGGAAGTTATGGGCGTGGGCTACGAAGCGATGAACTTGGCTTTGACCGGCGGACCTGGCATCGGCTTGCTGCTTGGCTTGCTGGCGGCCAAGATTTTGGCGGTTTCACTTACCATTGGTAGTGGTGGCTCGGGCGGTGTATTTGCGCCTTCGCTGTTTTTGGGAGCGACTTTGGGTGGTGCAGTCGGCACGGTGGTAAATGTCTGGTTCCCAGGTACAGCTCCGGCCGGGGCATATGCGTTGGTGGGTATGGGCGCGGTGGTTTCAGCGGCGACACACGCGCCAATTACCGCAATTATGATTTTGTTTGAGTTGACGACGGACTATGAAATTATCTTACCGTTGATGATTTCATGCATAGTCGGCACCTTGGTGATGAGTCGTTTGCATGAGGATTCCATTTACACCATTAAGCTGCGGCGCCGCGGTGTGAATATCAAGGCCGGCCAGGACGTCGACTTGTTGCGCAAAGTCAAAGTTAGGGAAGTGATGCGCATGGACGTCGCCGTAGCCCTGCCAAACGATCCGTTTTTACCGTTGTTGCAGCGCCTATACCACAGTGGCGACGGCGCCATTTATGTGACGGATACCGAGCGGAGGTTGATCGGGGTCATCACTTTGGGCCACCTCAAGCCGGTATTGGAAGACATCAATATGGTGCAAGGTTTGTTGGTGGCCGAAGACGTCGCCGCAGTGGGTGGGCCGACCATTCAAGCAGACGAAACCTTGGACTTAGTTTTGCAACGGCTGGACCAGGGCTATCGCGACGAAATCCCGGTGCTAGAAAAGGGCCGTTTCCTAGGCGTTGTTCACTTGTCCGATGTATTAGAACGCTATCGCCGCGAAGTGTTCAAACATCAAATGGCGGGCACTTTGGCTAGCGGGCTATCGGCGGGTACAGAGGAGACGGTGGTGCATCGCGTCGGCGATTTTGTGTTAGCTGAGGTGGACGCGCCGGTGGAGTTGTTCGGGCGGACCCTGACCCAAATGAATTTCAGATCTAAGTTCGGCATGAACGTGCTGCTGGTGCGCAAAGATGCGGGTGGCTTAGCGACCACTTCGGGCGTTACCTTGGAACCAGAGCCTCCCGCTCAGGACTACTGCTTTCAACCTGGAGACCGTTTGGTTGTATTTGGCAAAGAGAAGTCAGTTAACCGCTTGCAATCGACTTAGGAGGCGGCTCCTTTCGAATCAACGAGTTTCCCTAACTCGTTTCTTTTCAAAAATTCAAAGGATTTAGGAGTAATGGCCTGAAAAGCTATTTCCTACCGCTACTGGGGATATTGCTGAGCGAAGGGCGGCATGAATGTAAAAAGACTGAAACATTGCCGCCTTCGGTCTGAAAAACGTGAATAATCTTTGAATCGGCTAGAAGGAACGTCTCAATAAGATACGATATGCTCAGCCGTCGATTGGCGGTCACACCGAAAGGTGCCATCTGAGGGGATGGAGTTGGCAGTCCTGGATATTCCAGGGCTGCCTTTTTTTGTGCCCGGCGTTATGCTCCCGCCCCATGTTCACGCTTGCCGACTTCGAGCTCTACCAACCCCGCTTTCAGTCCGATCCGGAATGGAATGGTCGTCGCTTAGATATCCGTAAGCGTTTGCAGGCATTGGGTGACGAGTTGAAAAAGCAGTTTGCCGACGTCGGGATCTTACTGGACCGGCGCGAGAGTTTGCATAACCCGCATGCCACCAATGGCAAAAAAGTGCGGCGCCAGCGCACCATGTTGTTCCGCGATAAGAAGGCCAAAAAGCAGCTGCAGTCGTTTTTGGGTCGCGAGCTTGGTAAGGATCTGGATAGTGCGGTCAACAACGTGCACTTTCAGATCGGGTTGGAGGAGCGTCAGGCTTATTGGGGGCTGCGTTTGGATCGCGGCGCTTGGTATGACCTCAATGTGCTGTTGAAACGCGCTGAGGAAGAGCCTGGGCGTCAACAGATTGTGGCTGCGTGTGCGGTTGCACCTGGATTTGAGTTATTGCTCGATGGTCGCGGCGCGCGCCCGTTCGAAACGCTGACGTCGCGGGATTGGCGCGATATCTGTGGCACGGTGCGGCCGGGCGAAACTAGTTTGGAGATCCGTCAACAAATGTCGGCCGACGTAGTCGCCCAGGCGGGAGAGGACTTCGATCAGGGAGTGATTTCCGACCTACTGCGACTGGCCGACTTCTTTCAATTGGCGTCGTGGTCGATGGATTCGCCGTCCGGCGCGTCATTATAAATTTGTCATGAACCGCTCAGGTTTTCGCTCGTTTTCTTGACTTCAAGCTCATGTTTCGTGCCCCCAAATTTTTGTTCGTAATCGCGGCTTGTCCGCTGCTGTTTTTGGACCCTAGCCTAGCTCAAAATGCAGCTGGACCAGGGTCGCCGCCGCAAAGCGAGGCCGAACAAGAACCGCAGCAGCCCACAGTTTTGCCGGAGGTTTTGGTGACGGCCAGCGGTGGCTTTGAGCAGCGGCTTGAAGACGTGCCCTTTGCCGCCAGTATTTTTGACGGCGCCGAATTGCGCATGCGGGCGAGGACCATGTCGGAAGCGTTGGCGTCGCAGCCTTCGGTGATGGTGCAAAAGACGTCTTATGGGCAGTCGTCTCCATACCTGCGCGGTTTGACGGGCTACCACAACGTGCTGTTGGTGGATGGGGTGCGCTTGAATCACAGCGCGATGCGTTCCGGGCCTAATCAGTACTGGAGCACGGTCGATCTTTATGGCATCGAGCGCTTGGAATTGCTGATGGGACCGCAGGGCGTGCTTTATGGATCGGATGCCGTTGGTGGGGTGGTTCAGGCCTTGGGGCCGAAAGCTGAGTTTTTAGATCCCGCCGAAGCTGGCGACGGCGATGGATTCCGCGCGGGCGGTGGTGTATACACGCGTTGGAGTTCGGCTGAAGATTCCTACACGCTGCGCTTTGAGGGTGAAATGCATAGTCGGGATTGGAGTTTTGACGTCGGCCAGACCTTGCAGGGATTTGGCGATTTGCGTGGCGGCAAGGACGTCGGCACGCAGAAGAATACCGGTTATGACCATCAGGGCACGGATTTACGTTTGGCGCATCGGCTGGCGGATGAGGTGATTTTGAGTTTGGGTGTGCAGCACGACAAAATGGAGGATGTGCCGCGCACGCATAAGACGGTGGACGGTTTGGATTGGCATGGTTTGAAGCCGGGCTCTGAAATTTACCGCCTGCATGATCAAACGCGCGATTTGTATTACTTGCGCGGTGAGTGGGAAAACGGCGGCGGTTGGGCAGATGCGGCGCAGATTACTTTGAGTTTGCATCGCCATGAGGAGACGCGCGATCGCATGAAGGGCGATGCGGCCGGTTTGCCGGATGGCGGCGATTATCAGGGTTTTAACTTGGATGATTTGGGTTTGACCGCTCGCTTTGAGGCTAATGGTGCTTGGGATGATCGTTGGTCCTATGGTTTTGAAATTCATCGCGAAAGTGCCGATTCGTTCAAGCGCAAATATGACGCGAGTGGTGCTTATACCAGCACTTCGTTGCAGGGCCCGATTGCTGCCGACGCCACTTACACCACGCTTGCTGCTTATGTGCAGGATGAAATTTTTGTTGGCGATCACTGGAGTGTGATTCCGGGATTGCGCGTCAGCCGCATCGACGTTGACGTGGATCGCGTCGAAGATCCAATCACCGGCTTGCCGACCGCGTTCAGTCGCGATTGGAATAGTGCGGTGGGCAGTTTGCGCACCTTATGGCGTCGCGATGAATGTTTGATGGCTTATGCCGGATTGTCGCAGGGTTTTCGCGCACCGAGTTTGTATGACCTGACTTCGTTAGACGAAACTAGTGTGGTGGAAACGCCGGATTTTGATTTGGATCCGGAGCACTTCATGCAGTTTGAGGTCGGTGGTCGCGGGCGCAGCGGTGGCTGGCATTGGAGCACGTCGGCTTATCAAACTTGGATTGATGACATGATTGTTCGGTCGCCGGAAAATGCGACCGGTGGTGATGTCATCAAGCACAACGGCGACGGCTGGATTCATGGTTTGGAAGGCATGGTGGCTTATGAGTGGTCGTCGGAAATTCAGACTGAATTGTGGGGGAGTTGGATGAATGGTCGGGTGGATCAGTTGCTGCCGGCACCGGGTTCGACCGAAGTGCGTCGGCCTATCGATCGATTGATGCCGATGCAGGCGCGTTTATTGACACGCTATCAGCCCAATGGCGCCGCTTGGTGGAGCGAGGCTTATGTTTGGGCGGTGGATGGTCAATACGATCTGTCCCTGCGCGATGAGCGCGATAGTGGCCGCATTCCCGATACCGACGGCGACGGTTTCGCTGACGGTACACCGGGCTACACTATTTTTGGGGTTCGCGGCGGTCGTCACCTGCGTAAAGGCGCGATGCTGACGATTGCTTTGGAAAACATCGGCAACGTCGATTACCACGTTCACGGTTCGGGCGTGAACGGCTCGGGCTTGAACTTAATTCTTGGCTTGGACCTGCGCTTTTAAGCTTCCGCGCTGTTTCCGGCGGGTAGGGCGCGGCCGTGCCTACGGCCGTAGGGACGGTTGTTCGTACGGTTGTTCGTACGGTTGTTCGTACGGTTGTAGACCGTCGCTTGTTAAGGTGTGGATATGAGCCGGTCGCCGCGGCGCCTTCAGCAATTTGAGCCCAAACAAATCCGCCGTGGATTTTGGGGCTCGTCGGCGTTGCACGTATTTGCGTTACTGGTGTTAGGCAGTGTGCCGATTGCGATTTATACCCAGCTGGATCGCGAGCCGCCGCCCGAAATTGGTGTTGAGATAGAAATGCTTATGCCGACGCCACCGTTGCCAGGTTTGCCGCAGCCAGCGCCGGAGGTGGAGGTGGTGCCGCCGGAGGATTACGAGGCGCGGCTGAAGGAGGCGGAAATGGACTCGCAAATGGAATTGGATGAGCGCGCTTTCAAGCCGTCGCCATTGCAATCGTGGCCGGTGACCAAGCAGTTGCTGACGAATCCAAACGCATATCAAAAACCGCCAGCGCAGCCGTCGGAGAAAAGCACGACTCATACGGTGACCACCATCACCCCAGTCAAGCCGGTAGTTCCCAAAGTGGAGGCAGATCCGCCAGTGACTGTGCCGGAAGTTGCCATTCCGCCGTCAAACCCCGCTTCTCCACCATCGGGCTTAAGCCAACGCCCCGATCCTGAACCGGATCCAAAGGCTAGTCCGGATCCGCAGTATCCGTGGCAAGCCTTGCGCCGACGTTTGCAAGGCGTCGTGCAAATTCTGGTCGAAGTCGACAGCGCCGGCAAAGTGGTCAACGCCCGCGTCGCGCAAACCTCCGGCCACGGCATTTTGGATCGCGCCGCGCTAGACGCGGTCAAAAAATGGACTTTCTTACCCGCACTAAAAGACGGCGTCGCCGTGCCCGGTGCTGCTGTGATACCAATTCGTTTCCATTTCAAGGATCGGAATTGAACTTATTTCTCTGTTTGCGCACCAAGCAATGGCAAGCCTGTAGCGCCCGAAACAAGTAGCGCCTGAGTAGGGATATCAGGCATGGCGTAAGTGAAAAATATTGTTTTGTTGCCGCCGATGAAGGTCTGTGCAACTATTCCGAAATCAGGGAATGCATCCCCATTCAAGTCGGGGAATTCCGTGACGTGTAGGGAACCGTCGCCGAAGTCGTCGGATATTTGAAGTTGAAGTATCCAATCGGTCTTTTCAGAAGACCATTGGCGAAAACTAACACGCGGGCGTAAGTCCGTTAGGGGTGGAAGAACTTCAAAAAGCCCCGCATTGGTCGCCGCATTGGAAGGGTGGTCATGAGTTGCCCATTCGGTTGAAGTTCTGCTCCAAGAAGCTGAATCCTCAATTAGTAATTGGCCACTCTTGCCGTCAAGCCAAGCATAATTCCAAAAGCGATTTTGAGGATCTTCTCTTTCAATGTATTCCACCAACCAATCGTTAACCGAATCGGAGTTGACGTCTTTCCAGGCCAGGATCTTTTCTACTTCTCCACTGAATTCGGCTGAAGTTTGCAAGGTGATTTGGCTTTCCAACTTCCCCCTTGGAAGTTCGTGCAAGGCGATGTCGAAGCCCAGGGAATCCTCTACTGAACTTTCGGTTTCTGTTTCCATCAAATATGCGATGAAAGCTCCACGCTCCTTCGACTGAATTTCAGGGAAGAAAACCGGCGTAAAGCCAATGCGTCTTGCTGGAATCGGAAGCGTGGCCAAGGGTATCATATCATCTAATTTCACTACCAAAAACTTGGGCTCCCGATCCTGGAAATGACGGATTGGCGATGCAAATAAGCCATCCAGACCTTCTTGCCAAGTCGGTTCCATTTCGTGTGCGTATTCCGATCGAACCGGTGACGCGACGAAATCTTCAGCGAGAGATTGTGTGCCGGTTCCAGCGGGGCCATCAACAAAAAAGCGAATGGATTCAATCGTTCCGTTCGATCCGAGTACGGAGAGGATGCGGACTCCGGCGTCACCCCAAGTCCTTTGATCGAGCAATTTTCCATCCTTGCCAGAATAGACTTTTAAATGCCAGACCCAATCGTCGGCACCGCGCTTTGCAGCTAGCCAAGTTGATCGGACTTTAGTGGCAAACACGAGGTCCGGAGTTGAGTCTGAATTCACATCTTTAACCCACTTGAAAGCCCATTCATTGAGCGGGCCAGAAAGGTCATCTGGGTCTTGGCCAGGGCTGACTTGCAAACGTTGAGTGCCCACTAAAGAAGGCCATTTTTCTGAATATCTCAGACGTCCATCAGAAGTAGTCCACACCGATACCGCCAAAGCCAACCCCACAGCAACTACGCTTAGGCCGATAATCTTCATAATTGGCAATCGGACCATACTTCCCAATTCTAATCGAAGTGGATACGATGAGCGAATGCCTCGCTCAAAGATTTTTATCGCGGCAGGTTTTCTACTCGGAATTTTTGCCATCTTTGCAATCTGGCAGCCTCAGGATTCAACACCCATTGAGTCCGCAGATGGTGGGACACCCATTCCTTCTCCAATAGCAGATCCTGTTAACCATGCGGACCTTGAAGACGGCCCTGACGGGGCAATCCGTTCAAAGGGCCTCGGAGCCTTACAGCCGATTGAAGCCACCGCAAATGCCACCAAGCTCCCTATCCAACCTCGTTATGAAGGCGAAGGTGGCGTAATAATTTCAGGCGTAGATTTGCGGTCGGGTCAAACCATTCCCCACGCCGACGTTTTCGTGATGAGCAGCGCCACCTTTTACCGATATCGCAACAACACTCCACCCGACACCGACGAGCGCCATTTACTATTCATCCTGCGCCAACATGGCAGGCGCTATCAAGCTGACGCCGACGGCTACGCCCGCATTCCTCCAATTACTGAAAAATCTTTCGTTTCGGTTGAAAAAGGAGATTTGATCGGCTCGGAAAGCGGCTTGAAGATGAGCATGGATGAGTTCTCCGTAGCCGTCCGACCACGAAAACCTCTGGTTGCCAAAGTGGTAGATCAGGATGGCAAACCGGTGGAAGGGGGGCCGGTCTCGATTCGGTCTACCTACTATTCAAATATAATTACTTCTTCCACCCGACGGACAGATGCATCTGGAATAGCAAGGTTCTTCAGCATTAGCATGCTGACTCAAAAAGCTGGAGGTCCGCCCACGTTCTATGCCCGACTTGAGGTGCCAAAGAGTCCTTTGCTAGATGTGGATCCGCTAGGGATGGAACTCACTGAGGAGATTCTCGAAACAGGGGAGATTTCGTTGACCTTGTCCGAGGTGGGCGGGGTTCGTGTACAAGTGGTAAATCAACAAGGCGAGCCCTTTTTATTGGCGGGCCATGTTTCCTTATGCTTGGAAGATTGGGTTTGGGGCACGCCTTCCAGCCATTACGTGACTGAGCCGGTTGAGAATGGTGTCGCCAATTTCCCCTATGTCGGATTGGGCGCCACCTTGAAAGCTACCTTTCAACCCATGGGTGGCCGCAACGAGGATGAAATTGCATTCAAAGGTCCGCTGCAGGTGGGTGAATGGGCTGAGGCATCAATAGGCGCAACGGATTGGCCGTTCGTGAGCGGAATTCTGCTGGATCCAAATGGAGAAATCATTGCTGACAAGGCGGTGTTCCTGGAAAGCAAGATTGTCGTCAAGGAACGTTCGCCCTCTGGCGGTCATGCCGAAGTGCTTACTGGACCGGATGGGCGCTTTGAGTATGAGCTGCACCGACTCACTGATGGACGGGTTGTGCTAAGTCGGAGCGGTAGTTGGACTGCGGACCTTCCCGAGTTCGGAATTTGTCGTGCGACTCTTGATTTACCTCATCCCTTGCAGCCTGGTGAAAACGATCTTGGGGAAATTACTCTTGCTGTGGCGCAGGCGATTCTGTCAGGCAGAATTCTAGATGGAAGTGAGCAACCCATTGCAGGGGCGACCATCGAGCTGAAAGCAATCCAAAAGTCCAATCAAAATGGCCGTACCTCTCGGCGGAGTCGCGAAACCAGCGTGAGTGGCGAATCCGATCGCCAAGGGGAGTTCAAGATTCTCGATGAATTGCCAGATGCCCCGGAATACAAGGTGACCATCACCGCTCCAGGCTATGACTCGTTGACCCAAGAAATTTCGCCAGGCACCCAAGGCGTAGATTTTGTTCTTGGCCAGTCGGGTTCTCTGGCCGGTACGGTACTGCTTGATGAAGGAGTGGAGTACCACAGCCTGTTCATGACGTTGAATTGCCCAGGCGTGAAATACGTCTCCATTAGGTTGGAGCCAACTATGGACCCAACTAAATTCTTGCTTCACGCCAACGCAGAAATTGGTCGTATTTATCGCCTAGAAATGCGCACCTGGCTGCATGAGGAACTATTAACTCTGGATAATTTGTCCTTCCTGCCAGGCGAAGAATTACGACCGGCAGAGCTTCAACCATTGGATCTACGTGGCAAGCTCAAGGGAATTCGGATTGCGCTGCAGGACGCGGAAGGGAAACGGCTCGAAGGGTCTTATTCCATCATCCGAGAGAACGGGTCAGCAGGTTCTGATGTTTCCGCCAACGGGACTTTTTTGACCACCATTCAGGACGAATTCGAGATAATAGAAGTTAGTGCAAAGGGCTATCGACCGAAGACCCTTTTCAACGTTCGCTCGGATCAATTGGTTACTTTGGAAAAAGCAATGAGCTGCGTGATCCAGATCCCAAAAGAGTTTGTGCGGTATCGTGGAACGGAAGCTAGCTATTCCCTCAAGCCTGAGGGATCAGACGTGCGATTACCCGGTGAAGTTTTTCACCCTTCCGGCCGCTCTACGATCTACCTCCCAGGTCCGGGCAAATTCGACCTCACTCTGCATTTTGTCGTAACCGACAACTTCCTCCATTACCAGCGTGCAGCGGAAACAATTCCGTTGTCCCTCGATTACGAAGGGCAGGTTATCGAAGTCTCCGTCGACCAAGTCGCGCTGGACGCCGTGATCGATGAAATTGAAAAGGAAGGAGACTAACTCCGGCATGGGGCAGGCTTAAAATCTGCCCCATGGCCGTGCCCTTCTTCGACGTTCAATACAACCTGGAACCTGAGGTCAAAGATGAGCTACTCGCTCGTTGGAAGCAGGTCCTGGATCATGGCTACTTCGTAAACGGGCCAGAAATCCTCGAACTGGAACAAGATTTGGCCCAATTCCTCGGCGTGCCGCACGTGGTGGCTTGCTCGAACGGTTCAGACGCCCTGGTTTTAGCTCTCAAAGCGGCAGGGGTGAAGCCTGGCGACGAAGTCATCGTTCCCAGTTTCACTTTCTTCGCTTCCGCCGGCTCCGTTGCTCGTTTGGGCGCTACCCCAATTTTCGCCGACGTCCATCCAGCCACCCTACTGATTTGCCCGCGCTCGGCCGCCTCGCTGGTGACCGAACGCACCAAGGCAGTCATGCCAGTACACCTTTACGGCCGCCCCGTGGACGTCGGCGTTTTGAAGAGCACTCTGAAAGCTGCCGCAGGACGTGAAATTACCGTGGTCGAGGACGCCGCCCAAGCCATCGGCGCGGTGCATGCAGACGGACCTTGCGGTGGGCTCGGCCTGACTGCCGGATTCAGCTGTTTCCCGACCAAAAACCTAGCCGCAGCGGGCGACGCCGGATTTGCCACCAGCAGGGATGAAAAAACTGCCGAACGCATGCGCCGCTTGCGCCAACACGGTGGCGGACGTCAGTACTACCACGACGAAGTCGGCTTCAATTTTCGCCTCAGCGCACTGCAAGCCGCCGCACTGATCCAGCACCTGCCGCGCCTAGTCGAGTGGAACGCCGCGCGATACACCGGCGCCCAGCACTACGCCGAACTCTTCGGCGGCGCCAGTTTGGGCGACAAACTCACGGCTCCCGAAGTCATCCCTGGCCACGTTTTCCACCAATATGTGATCCGCACGCCGCGCCGTGACGAATTAATGAATCACCTGCGCGCACTAGACATCGGCTGCGCGGTGTATTACCCCCTGCCGCTTCACTTACAACCATGTTTCCAGTATCTGGGCGGCTTCGCAGGCCAATTACCGACCGCCGAGCTCGCCGCCAAAGAGGTACTAGCGCTACCGATCTACCCCGGAGTTACCGCCGAACAGCGCCAAACCGTGGTCGCAGCGATCGTCGACGGACTAAAGTAAACCGCTATCCGTTAACCACTTCTGGAGAATTTCCAGTTCTTTCTCAAGCATGGCAAAGTGAATCGGTGCGTCTCCGAGTTGCTCATTGCGGGCGTCGGACTCTAAAGCCAGCGCCGCAGCTTGCACTTGTGTCGCTCCTAAGCTTGCACTACTGCCCTTGAGCGCGTGCGCAGCTTGATCGATTTGCGACGGGGTGTTGGTTTCCAGGCCGCTGCGCATCGTGCTTAGGCGGCTAGGTAGTTCATCAAAAAACTCGTGGAAGAGGTCTTTTACCTCCTCGCGGTCGCCAAAAAGGTCGATCAATTCTTCTAGTTTTTCGGCGTCAACAGGTGGGTTTGCAGAATCCATGGGCGATTAGGTAGGAGGTCTAGTCAAACCTACTTCGGCAAATCACTGCCCAGGGCTTGATTGCGTTTTGAAAAGTTTGCGCAAGCACCACAGGTTAATCAAGATCAATAAAGTCCAGACTACTGCAGCAAAAATGGAGCCAAACGGGTTCAGCCCGGCTGGCGTATTGGCGGCTTCTTGTAGTACTTGGTCGGAGTCGATCACGGGGCGCACTAGTGAGGGACAAAGGTATTGGACTCATTTAAAGAAGTAGATTCAAGTGTTGTTACCTTTTCTTGTGCAATCCGTCTTCATTGTGGAGGAAAACTCATGCAAATTGACTTTACTGAGATCGCTGATGTTGACGACCTGCGCGCAGTGCCGCCCGGGGAATACTTGTGCCAAGTCCAAGAAGTGCGCGAAAGCCAAAGCCCTGCTGGACATGTGCGGTGGGGAATGCGTTGGGAGGTGGTACATGGAGAGTGGCAAGGGCGAACGGCTTGCTGGGATTCATTGCATTGGTCCGAGCGTGGTTTGCCGCGAGTCAAGTTCGTGCTGAAGACCTTAGGCTGCTTGGCGGAAGCCAACAAAGATCTGCAGCCCGACGAACTTCAAGGCAGGCGAGCTTTGGTCACCGTGATCCATGAAGAGCGCGATGATCCAGTCTCTGGGCTGCGACGCCTAACCAACCGCGTGCCTTTTGCCGGTTATGCGGCGGCTCCTGCGACGGCGGCCAAAAACTAAATCCGGGCTACGCTTGGCTTTCGCTCCGGAGTTTTCGGCGGTCTCGGGCTTGTGGGGGCAGCCGAGCCTCTGGGGCGAAGGTATCCTGTGCAGTATGGATGACCGGAATCTGGTTGCGGTGGCCGAGCAAGCGGCTGCTACGTCGCTGGTCCAGCAGGGCCCAATTGCGGGTTGTACGGTGCTGGGCGAATGTGGGCGCGTCTTTATGGGCTGCGTTATGGAATATGCCAATGCGGAATTGAACCAGGATCCCATTTCCAACGCTTTGGCGGTGGGGCGAGTCAGCGGTATGTACCGGGTTCGGCGCATTGGCTACTACAGCCCTACAGGTGGCGAACTACCCACTGTGCCGGCATTGACCTTGCGTAGATTGCAGGAAGTCGGCACCGAGGATTTGGCGGTGATCTTTTCACCGGGCAACGGTGAGCGTATTGAAAAGAGCTTGGGCCAGTTGCTGGCTGAAGCTGGATTGGCGTGAGCAAAGCCGCCACGCATAAGGATTACTTGCAGCTGCAACAGCAGCTCCGGGAATACGAGCGTGCTTATTACGTCGAAGCCCAACCATTGGTGTCGGATGCGGAATATGACCGCCGGTTTCGACGCTTGGTTGAGATGGAGCAGGCTCATCCGGAATGGGTGACGTCGGAATCTCCTAGTCAGCGCGTGGGTGCTGCTCTGCCGGAAGGGTCGAAATTCGAGCGGGTGGCGCATGAAGTGCCGATGATTTCTATTGAGTCGTTGTTCTCGATGGAAGAGGTTGGCGATTTCTACCAGCGTGTGCTCAAAGGCTTGGGTCTGGACGACGCCGACGATGACCAGCCAGCCGGGGATTTATTCGCGGCGGCTCCATTGAAGCCGGATTTCATTTGCGAACCGAAATGGGATGGGGTTTCCGCGGCCTTGATTTATGAAAAAGGAGTTTTGGTGCGCGCACTTTCGCGTGGGGATGGTTCGTTTGGCGAGGATTTGACCCAAAATTTGCGCGTGGTTGGCGGAGTTCCGCTTCGTTTGATGACTGAAACACCACCTGATTTGGTGGAGGTGCGCGGCGAGGTCATGCTTAGCATTCCAACCTTCGATCGCATCAATCAAGAATTGGTGGAAAAGGGGTTGGCTCCGTTTGCGAATCCACGCAATTCGGCGTCTGGCACTTTGAAACGTCTGGATCCGAGCATCGTGGCCCAACGCGGTCTACGTTTTATGGCTTGGGAGTTGGTTCGTGGCGACGATTTGCCAGCGCGGCATAGTCAGGCATTGAAGCTGTTGGCGGAATGGGGCTTTCCGGTCAGTCCCTACCAAAAGCTGACCCCTGATTTGGAAAGTATGGCAGCCTTTCATCAGGATTTGGAGAAACGGCGCGACCAAATCGAGTTCGAAATTGACGGCGTGGTCATCAAGTTGGACGAATTTGCGTTGCGTCAATCCTTGGGTTCTCGGGCGCGCACGCCGCGTTGGGCCTGTGCGTTGAAATTTGCCCCGCGCGAAGAAACCACCATGTTGTTGGATATAGAAATCCAGGTCGGCCGCACCGGGCGTTTGACTCCACGCGCGGTACTTGAGCCAGTTTCACTTGGCGGGACTCGGGTGAGTTTCGCCACGCTGCATAACGCCAGTTACATCTCCAATCTGGACATTCGCATTGGCGATCGAATCACCGTGCGCCGCGCGGGCGACGTCATTCCTCAAATTTTGGGTCCGGTGGCCGATGCGCGGGAGGGCAAATTAGCGAAATACAAGTGGCCGAAGGCGTGTCCATCTTGCGGGACCGAGACGGTAACTAAGGGTGAACATCGTTATTGCGTGAATATGGATTGCCCGGCGCAGATGGAACGGCGGGTATTGCATTTGGCGTCACGCACCGCGTTGCGCATCGAAGGTTTGGGTCAAAAAGCCGTGGCTCAATTTGCCGAAGCGGGCCTGTTGGAGAAAGTGGAGGACGTCTTCCACCTCGACTACGACGAGATTCTGAAGTTGGAACGATGGGGGCAGAAGTCCGTCGACGCCTTGCGTGAGCAAATCGATGCCGCCAAACAGCCTGAATTAGATCGTTTCTTGTTTGCTTTAGGGGTCCGCGAAGTAGGTGGTGAAACGGCGCGCTTGCTGGCTGAATTTGCTGGCAGCCTGGAACGAGTTCAGGAGATTTGCTCGGCAAAGGTTGCGGGAGACGAAAATGACCCTGCCAAGGAGCAGTTGGAAACGATTGATGGCATCGGTCCAGAGGTCGCCGCGTCGATCCTCGAGTTTTTCCGCGAGCCGCGCAACCAAGACGCCCTTGCCAAGATGGCGGAGCATGGAGTGCGGCCGAAAACCATGGAAATCCAAGCGGCTAATGGTGAGCAGCCACTAGCTGGATTGATTTTTGTACTCACCGGCACCCTGTCTCAACCACGTTCCGACTATAAAAAGCAACTTCAACTCGCTGGAGCCAAAGTTGCGGGTACGGTTTCTAAAAAGACCAATTTCCTAGTCGCCGGAGAAAACGCAGGCTCCAAGCTGAAGAAGGCTCAAGAACTCGACGTAGAAGTTCTGGATGAGTCCGGATTGTTGCAAGTCTTAAAAGGTTCCAAACAATTTTCAGCCGATGATTAGGAAAACCTTGCAGGGTTTCGCCTACCAGCCGGTTCATGGGCTATACTCCGTTCATCATGCGACCTAAACGATTCGATGGATGGTGGTGGCCGACCGGGCCCGGGTGGAAACCGGGGTGCGGCGCGGGAAACCGTCGATGATCGCAACCCCCTCCTAGTTCCACCTGCGGGTCCCTGCTCTTAACAGACAGGGACCCGCAAACTTTTTACCCCACGCAGCAACACATGGACTTCCTCACTCGAAGCACCGCTGAAAACGCACAACAGTACCGCCTGGCATGGGCGGAGCTGCCTGCCGACCTCCACACTCCGGTGCGGCTCTACCTTGCCCTGCGCGAGGCCGGGCACGAAACCTGCTTGCTGGAATCGGCCGAAGGGCCAGAGCGTTTGGCGCGCTACAGCTTTCTTGGATTAGATCCCGTCGCCCGCTTCCGCGCGGCCCACGACGGCATTCGCTTTGAAAATGGCCACGGTGTAGAAGAATGGCAAGGCGACGGCCATTCCGTGCTGGCTCAGGTGGCTGCGCGCTACGAACTGCCTGCACCGCCGCAATCCCTACCACCATTTTGTGGTGGGTGGATCGGCAGTTTTAGTTACGAATGGGCGGGGGTACTAGAACCAACCACCGGCCTTGCGGAAACTAAGCTGGACACCAACCCTTACGCGGTTTTCCATTTGTTCGAAACCATCATTGCCGTCGACCACGCGACGCAAAAGCTGGTGCTTATCCAAACTTGCCGCAAGGGCAAGGAGGATTACGCCATGGCGATGAACAAACTGGAGCAGGTTGCCATCAACCTGCGAACTCCGCCACCAGAACCATCGCCATTCGAATTGCTGGATCCAGAGCCCATTCCAGCGATGTCCGAGGACCAGTACAAAGCTGGCGTTTCCAAACTGCAAGTAGCCATTCAACAAGGCGAAATTTTCCAAGCGGTTTTGTCGCAGCGTTTTGATCAACGCTTCACTGGCGATCCTTTCACCCTTTACCGCGTGTTACGCCTGGCCAACCCAGCGCCGCACATGTTTTACTTCGAAACTGAAGACCTAACCTTGGTCGGAAGTTCGCCAGAGCGCTTGGTTTCAGTGCAAAACGACGTCGTGCAATGCCGTCCGATTGCCGGAACTCGGCCGCGCCATGAAAACCCGGATGAAGATGCGCGTTTGGGAGCGGAATTATGCGGCGATCGCAAAGAGCGGGCCGAACATGACATGTTGGTGGATTTAGGTCGCAATGATCTTGGACGAATTGCGCGGATCGGCACGGTGGCGGTTAAAGAACACGCTGCTTTGGAAAAATTTGCGCGTGTGCAGCACTTGGTGAGTCGCGTCGAATGTGATCTTTCTGCAGGCCACAACGCGTTAGACGCACTTGCTGCCACCTTCCCAGCAGGCACCGTCAGCGGAGCTCCTAAAGTCCGTGCGATGAAGCTGCTCGCCGAATTGGAAGACGACGCCCGTGGGGCTTACGCAGGTTGTTTTGGTTATCTCGACCACCGCGGTAATTTGGATATGGCGATCAACATTCGCACCATCGCCATTCAAGGCAATACCTTGTCGGTGCAAGCCGGAGCTGGTGTCGTGTTCGATTCCACCCCGGACGGCGAATTCCAAGAGACCTTGCATAAAGCAGAAGCCTTGTTCGAAGCCATCCGTCTGGCCGCCAGTCCAGCCTTCTCTCCCAAAAAATCCAACTCCTAACCAGCCATGATTCTGCTCATCGATAACTACGACAGTTTCACCTGGAATCTGTACCAATCCATGGCTGGCCAAGGCGCGCAAGTCGAAGTCATTCGCAACGACGCAATCACGGCGCAGCAAATTACTGAGATGCAGCCGACCGGCGTGGTGATTAGTCCAGGGCCTGGTCGTCCCGCCGACGCCGGCATTACGCCACAGCTGTTCGGCATTGTGTCCGAGCACACGCCAATGTTGGGTGTGTGTTTAGGCCACCAAGCGATGGTCGAGCATTACGGTGGATTACTGGAATTGGATCCGGTGCCGGTTCATGGCAAATCGTCCATCGTGCACCACGACAACGCCGGTTTGTTCCGGGGCTTGCCGAATCCACTGCCCGCCGGTCGCTACCACTCATTGCGGGCCAATCGCGACGCCATGCCGGCGTGCTTAAAGCTAACGGCCTGGACTGAAGAGGGTTTGGTCATGGGCGTGCGCCACGCCGACCTGCCGCGCTACGGCATCCAATTCCACCCTGAATCCATTCTGACGCCAACCGGTGACAGCATGATTGGCCGCTTTTTGGCAGACACCGGCGATGGCGGAGATGCCCGCTAGTTTTTGAATCCAATGGAGATGGAAACATGAACTTCAACGATGCGTTAGAAAAAATTCGGGCAGGCCATTCCTTGACCCGTGAGGAAGCCAAGCAGGTGTTCAGTGGTGCATTCCAAGAAGGCGCCGATCAAGACGCATTGGCGGAGCTGCTGACCATACTCGCCGAGCGCGGCGAAACCGTCGCCGAAATTACTGGGGCAGCGGAAGCCCTGCGCGGCGCAATGCTGCCGTTCGAACACGACGCTACCGATGCTGTAGATACCTGCGGTACGGGTGGTGACAAGTTGGGGTCTTTCAACTTGAGTACCGCCTCGGCATTGGTGGCGGCGTCGGCGGGGGCGAAGGTGATCAAGCATGGCAATCGCAGCGTGTCGTCGCAATGCGGCAGCGCGGACTTGCTTGAAGCGGCGGGCATGCGGCTGGAGTTGACTCCCAAACAAGCGCAATCCGTTTTTCGGCAAGAGGGCATCGTGTTTTTGTTTGCTCCTGCTTTCCATCCGGCAATGCGCTTTGTCGCGCCGGTGCGGGCTAAGTTAGGGATACGCACCATCTTTAATTTTTTGGGGCCGATTTGTAACCCGGGTGGCGTCAAACGTCACTTGCTGGGTGTTTCCGACCCAGATCGGATTGCTCAGTTTGCTGGCGTACTCGAAGAATTAAATTTTGAACGCGCTTACGTCGTGCATGGCGCGGGTGGTGCCGACGAATTGACTTTGGCGGGTCCGAATCAAGTGCAAATTGTCGGGGCTGCGCCAGCACAGAGTTTGAACGCAGAAGACTTGGGCTTGCAGCATGCCAGTGTTGAAGAATTGGAAGGTGGCGATCCGATTTGCAATTTGAAGATGCTGCACCGTCTCTTAGACGGCAAATTGGGCCCCATTCATGACGCAGTATGTTTAAATGCCGCAGCGGCATTGTTGGCGGCTGGAATCACCAACGAAGTACAGGTTGCGCTGGAACGCTCCAAGCAAGCTATTGCTAATGGCGACGCACGGCGCAAGCTGGGAACTTGGATTGCGACCACCCACTTAGCGGCGGAGGGACAGCTTTAATGTTCGTAGTCCTCGCTGCCGGAGGAAAAAGGTGAGCGGTTATCAAATGCCGTCCGCGGTTGCGCAAACACGTTTAGCGCCGATTTTGGATTCGGTGTTGCAACGCTTGGCGCAGCGTAAGGGGCAGTGCGGATTGGCGGAATTACACTTGCAGACCGCGCCCGATTTGCAACGTCGGCCACGCTTTGTAACCGCGTTGAAAAACTCAGACGTCGCGGTGATCGCGGAATGCAAGCGTCGGTCGCCGTCGGCGGGCATGTTGTCGGATGATCAGAATTTGGCAGCTCGGGCGCAAAACTACGCCATGGGTGGCGCTGCAGCTCTTTCCATTTTGACCGAAGAAGATCACTTCAAAGGTGGCTTGATCGAACTTCAAAACGTCGCCGCTGCGGGGTTGCCGCGGCTGCGCAAAGACTTTATTTTGGATGAATATATGGTGCTGGAAAGCATCAATGCCGGTGCCGACGCCATATTGTTGATGGTGGTTTGCCTAGACGATGTGCTGTTGGCCGAATTGCGTGCGCAGGCGGCCGAGTTAGGTATGGCGGTGCTGCTGGAGGTGCACGACGAGGCGGAATTGGAACGGGCGATTACCGTCGACCCAGATTGTTTAGGCGTGAACGCGCGCAATCTAACTACTTTTCACGTTGAACTTGCGCATACGGTGGCGATGCTGCCACATATCCCCGAGCAGTTCGTGCGCGTGGCCGAAAGCGGTTTGCGCACTCCCGCCGACGTCGCCCGTGTTGCTGTCGCCGGAGCCGACGCAGTGTTGATCGGCGAAGCTTTGATGAAAGCGAACGATCCGGCTCAACGCATCCGCGAGTTCCAAGTTGCAGCGCAGGAGGCGCGCGCCTGATGGCTGCTAAGAACCCTAGTCAAGGCAATCACGAAGGTCTGCCAACCGATGTCAGCGCGACGGATAGTTTCACCCTGCCGCGCATCAAAGTATGCGGCCTCGCCCGGGTGAAGGATGCCCAACACGCCATGCAGGTTGGAGCCGAAGCTTTGGGTGTCGTGCAATACCCACCGAGTCCAAGGTCGGTTGATGTGGCAACCGCCGCCAAAATTTTCGCCGTGGCCAAGCCAAACATATTAACTGTGGCAGTCCTGGTGAACCTCAGTCCAGACGACGCGTTTGCCTGGGCAGAGACTTCAAAAGCCAAGGCGGTGCAGCTTTGTGGCACGGAACTAGCAGCCGAATGGCGCGACTTCCCCTTGCCCATCCTGCGCCGCATTGGTGTGGACCAGACCGGCGTCGAAGAAATGGCAGCTTGGTCGGGGGTCGCCAGTGGTTTTGTGTTGGACCATCCGTCGTCGGCAGGCGGATCCGGCCAAACTGTGGACTATGCGTTGGCGGCGGAATTATGTGAACGCGCGGCCTGTTTATTGGCCGGCGGTTTGCATGGTGGCAACGTCGCTGAAGCCGTTGCACAAGTGCGGCCGGCTGGCGTTGATGCGGCGTCGCGTTTAGAAGACGCACCCGGCCGCAAAAACTTCGAACTAACTTCCCAATTTGTTCAGAATGCGCAGCTTGCATTCGCAGCATTGGCCCAACGATGATCAAGCAAACCCGATTCGGTGAATTCGGCGGCGTGTTCGCGCCGGAAACTTTGATGGCTTCTTTGGAGGAATTAGAGCAAGCCTGGCGCCACCTACGTGCCGATGCAAAATTCCAAGCCCGGCTGCAAAATTTGTTGCACACTTACGCCGGGCGCCCGACGCCACTGACTTTGGCCGAACGCCTGTCCGACGAGCACGGCTTCGAGTTGTGGTTGAAACGTGAGGACCTACTCCACACTGGCGCGCATAAATTGAATAATGCGCTCGGCCAATGTTTGCTTGCTAAAGAGATAGGGAAAACGCGCATATTGGCGGAAACCGGCGCTGGCCAACACGGCGTTGCGACGGCTACTGCGTGCGCAAAGCTGGGATTGGAATGCGTGGTTTACATGGGCGCGGTAGACGCCAAACGCCAAAAACCAAACGTAGGCCGGATGGAATTGATGGGCGCGCGCGTCGAGGTCGTCGAGCATGGCCAACGCACTTTGAAAGACGCGATTAACGAAGCCATGCGCGCTTGGGTGAGCGACCCGGCCGCTCATTATGTGCTTGGTTCGGCGTTGGGGCCGCACCCGTTTCCGTCGATGGTGGCGGAATTTCATGAGGTCATCGGCAAAGAAGCGCGCGCACAAATTTTGCAACAAGCGAACGGACTACCGGACGTCGCGATTGCTTGTGTTGGTGGCGGCTCGAATGCCATCGGCTTGTTTCGCGGTTTCATGCAAGACGATAGTGTCGAAATGGTTGGTGTAGAGGCCGGCGGCGAAGGCATGGAAGAAGGCAAACACGCGGCGCGATTTTCTGGCGGCAAACCCGGCGTTTTACATGGGTGTTACACCTGGTTGCTGCAAGACGCCGACGGTCAAATTTTGCCCACGCACAGTGTGTCCGCCGGGTTGGATTATCCTGCCGTAGGCCCTGAGCACGCTGAACTTCAAAAACGAGGTCGGGCGCGTTACGAGTACGCCACCGACGACGAGGCGCTGCATGCTTTCGCCCAGTTATCGGAGAAAGAAGGCATACTTCCGGCGCTCGAATCAAGCCACGCGGTTGCCTGGGTGCTGCAAAACGCCACCGCCCTGCGCGGCAAGCGCTTGATCGTCAACCTGTCTGGCCGGGGCGATAAAGATTTGGCCACGATTTTTTCCCTGCGCGATGCGGAGGCGAATTCATGAATAACCGACTGCTAAATGCCGCGCATCAATTGCGGGTCGATAATCGTCGCGGTTTGTCCCCTTACATCACCGCCGGCGACGGTGGATTGGCGCTGACCTTACAACTCTTGCACGCACTGGAACGCGCCGGTGCCACCTGCTGCGAACTCGGCGTGCCGTTCAGCGATCCCATCGCCGACGGCCCAGTGCTGCAACTTGCCGCTGACCGTGCGTTGGCTGCCGGAACTACAGTCAACGGCATTTTTGAAACCGTCGCCCGCTTCCGGGAAGAGGGCGGGCTATTGCCGATTGCGATGATGTCGTATTGGAACCCGCTTGGGCATCGTGGTTGGCCGCAAGTTTGCGCCGAAGCCAAAGCGGCGGGGGTGGATGGATTCATCATTCCGGACCTGCCGGTTGAAGAAGGTGCTCCAATTCAAGAGGCTGCGCAAGCCAACGATTTGTGCACCATTTTTTTTGCCGCACCGACAAGTTCCGATGTCCGTATCCAAGCTGCCGCTAAAGCAAGCACTGGATTTTTGTACGTCGTCGGCCGCACTGGCGTGACCGGAGCCGGAACCAACTTTGACCCACAAGCGCAAGATTTTTTGCAGCACGTGCGCAAATTGGCCGGGGATTTACCGATCGCAGTCGGCTTTGGCATCGCTCGCCCCGGTGACGTTGCGGCGGCGACTCATCACGCCGACATCGCAATCGTCGGCACCGCCCTGGTGGGTCACATTCACCAAGCCTTTACGTCGGAGGAACCGTCTTCCGAACCAGCCGAAGCCGCAGCTGCTGCTGTTCAAGCAGCCGGGAATTACGTGCGCGAACTGTGCACAGGCCTGACTTTCTCCACCCATACCGAAGCCTAAATGCAACCCGCCCTCCGCAATCAACTTGCTCACCTAGATCGCGCCTTGATGGCGATGTTGAATGAACGCGCGCGTTTGTTGGCGTCGGTGCCGTTGGATGATTCTGGTCGTTCCGCCGCTACCTCGGACTTGTTGCGTCGCCACGACGGCCCGTTTCATGCACAAAAGCTCAAGCTAGTTTTTGAATTGATCGACGCCGGCTGTGCTGGCGAAGATTCGCGGTTTGCAACGTGTGAAACCAACCCCGGAAGTGCGGTTGCTTCGCCCTCCACTCTGGGCCCACGGGTCGAGGGGGAGAAATAATGATCATTCGCTTTCACAGCAACGCGGTTTTGGAAGATGTGCAAGCCATTTGTCAGGATTTGGAAAACACAGGTATTCGCACCCTGCTTTCGACCGAACCGAGTCGGCGTATCGTCGC
>JACKQG010002260.1_pt1 | contig 25448 bp, 22 predicted proteins | sample 8237621 | NCBI WGS metagenome assembly JACKQG01 (sample SAMN15677084, study PRJNA649215) | marine metagenome | biome: marine; feature: Black Sea; material: saline water; isolation source: suspended particulate matter (SPM) from the Black Sea western gyre | collected 2013-06-09/2013-06-10 | depth... | reverse complement strand
AGTCTCCCAGTGTGTGACTGTTTACGTTGGCAGGTTCCTGAATCTGTGACCTAAAATTTGAGGGGCGATTGAGGACCAGCTTGCTAAAAAAACAGCGCGCCACCTGGCCAAACCGGTTGCCTATTTTTTGCAGCTTGGGGGCTGGGGCGGCGGTGTTGGGGACGGAAACCCTTTTGTTACCGCCGATGTTTTGGGCAAGACCTTGCAACGCCAGGGTGCCAAGGTTTTCAGTTTCTATTTTAAGGAATTGCATCTTCTGGGTGCCGAGATGTCCATGTCGGCGGCGCTGGTAGACGTTTCGAGTGCGCTTTCCAGGCTGGATAAACAATCGCCCGACAAATCACCCCACCGTGCCAATGAACCATACCGGCGGGCCATATCGGGCATCTACGCGCGGCTGGCGGCAACGGCAGAAAAACTTGACCTTGGCGAGCCACCCCGCCATCCGGTTGGCCCCGCACCAGCCTACGATGGGCCGGACGCGTTGGCCGATGATCTGGATATTATCCATGACTCGCTGGTCGAAAACGCTCTGGCAGATCTAGCTGACGGACGCCTTCGGGATTTGCGTCGCGCTGTCGATTGCTTCGGGTTCCATCTGACCAGTCTTGATATGCGGCAAAATTCGACAGTCCATGAACATGTCATTACCGAATTATTTAAAGCCGTTGATGCAGATACTGACTATTCTGGGCTCTCTGAAGAGCAGCGTGTAGAACTGCTTGTCGCGGAACTGGGTTCAGGGCGCTCGCTGTTGCGAAGCGGCTGGAAATACAGTGAGCAAACCAGATCGGAACTGGACATTCTGCAAGCGGCGGCGACCGGGCGAACGGCGCTGGGTGACCGGGCGATCACCACTGCGATAATTTCCAACACAAGATCCGTGTCCGACATACTGGAACTGGCCGTGTTGTTGAAACAGGTGGACCTGATAAGCCCGGAGGGGGATTGCACGCTTCATATTGCACCATTATTTGAAACCATTGCCGATCTTCGTAATTGTCTCGACATCATGGACCGGGTGTTATCGATCCCTGCATACAGGTGCTTGGTGGATAGTTTCGGCGGGCTCCAGGAAGTGATGCTCGGTTATTCCGACAGCAACAAGGATGGTGGCTTTGTTACGTCGGGCTGGGAACTTTACAAGGCACAGATGGGGCTGATTGATCTTTTCGCCCGCCACGACGTGAAATTGCGCCTGTTCCATGGCCGTGGCGGCACGGTCGGGCGGGGCGGTGGTCCCAGCTACGATGCAATCCTGGCCCAACCCGCAGGAGCCGTGCAGGGCCAGTTGCGGATGACCGAGCAGGGCGAAATTATTTCAAGTAAATATTCCAACGCCGATCTGGGCCGCCGCAACCTTGAAATTCTTGCCGCTGCAACTCTGGACGCCACCCTTTTGCATGAAAACCAGAACCCGCCGCCGCCCGAGTACATGGCCGTGATGGACGATCTTTCGAAAGATGCCTTCACCGCATACAGGGATCTGGTTTATGGCACTGAAGGTTTCGAGGATTATTTCTGGTCCTCAACGGTGATCAATGAAATCGCCACCATGAATATCGGTTCAAGGCCGCCGTCGCGCAGCAAGACACATAAGATAGAGGACTTGCGCGCCATTCCGTGGGTGTTTAGCTGGGCCCAGTGCCGTCTGATGCTGCCGGGCTGGTATGGTTTCGGCTCGGCAGTGGAAAAGTGGTTGGCGGATAATCCTGATAAGGGCGCGGCCTTCCTGCAGGAACTTTATTTGCAGTGGCCTTTTTTCCGTACCCAGCTTTCAAATATCGACATGGTGTTGTCAAAAAGCAGTATCGCCATCGCTCGCCGCTATTCGGAACTGGTCGCCGATGAAGAACTTCGGAAAAGAATTTTTGAGCGTATCCAAGCAGAGTGGCAATGCTCGATTGATGCAGTCTTGAAAATTTCCGGCCACGAAAGGCTTTTACAGGCCAACCCGTTGCTGGAACGCTCCATGCACAACAGGTTCCCCTATCTTGATCCGCTCAATCATCTTCAACTCGAGCTGATGAAGAAATATCGCCGGGAATCAGAAAATCCAAAGGTGCTACGGGGTATCCAACTCACCATCAACGGCATATCTGCTGGATTACGCAACAGTGGCTGATCTTAGTTTTTGCGGCACCAGAAAACGTACATGCCCTTGAAAGTATCGGGGTGGTTGCCCTCGAAATCAGACCAGCCCACAAGGTCCAGATTGGCTTCCCCGTCGGGGTAGCCATCGACGATGTCGATGGGTATCTCGAAGCCATGAAAAGACAGCCCGTTGGCAGCCATGAAGGCGGCTATTTCAGGGATCGTCACATGTTGTTCGCTGACGTGAAACATCAGGTCACGAAAATTGCTGAGGCTGAAAAAATCGGCTGATTGCAACAGGAACGCGCCTTCTGCGTCCTCGCCCTGATTGATAATGTTCTGGCGATAATCACGTATGCTTTGTTGGTCATCAGCGATGCCGCGAACTTCAATGTCTTTCCTGAGAGAGGCAATGGATCGCCGGGCAGCGCTGCTGTAGAGGCCGATTTTCATTAATCCCCCGGGGCGAAGTTTTTCAACGAGGGTCTTCCAGCCCAGCCATGGATCATCCATATGATGGAGGACGCCGATGCTCTCGATGACATCGAAGTCAGCCTCAAGCAAACCCGCGTTCAAAATGTCGCATTGTATGAAACGAAGATTATTGACCTGAAACAACCCGGCCATACGCTTGCCGTAGCCGAGGCTTGCGAGGCTAAGATCAATGGCCGTGAGGGTCGCATTCGGGCCATATCCCAAGGCGGCATCGACGGCCTGTTGACCGGTTCCGGCACCCGCGATCAACACTGTGCAGGGAGCGTTCATGAAGGCCAGTTGGCTTTCTGTAAAATACTCCGCCAATAAATTGTGGCGGCTTTTGACGCTTGGAGTGTGCAAACTCAGCCAACGCGGATAAGGGTTTTCCTCATAAAGACGGGCGACGTTTTGTGAAATTTCATTACCGATGTCTCCAAGGCATTCGATATCTTCTGCCGCCTTGGCGATCTGGTTTCTTTCGGAAATATGGTCGCAGATAAAATCGCACCACTTTTTGGGTGTGACTTTCCATGAGTCACAATCTTTGCCATCCTCCCCCAGAAGTTGCCAAAGGGGCGTATAAAGCGCCTTTAGCAGCAAACTTTCGGCTGCCGCCCGCGATCCCTTGGCAACGCCTTGCGGGTTTACGAAAATTTCTTCAAGGTTCTTATGTTCTTCACTTGAGACCGCAAAAACGTATTCGTTGATTTCCAACTGTCTGATCAGCACGTAGGTAAAGTCCAGAATATGGGCTTTGCGAAATGTTTTCTCCGGCGCTGTCATCAACAGGACTTTGCGCAATGCAGTCAGTAAGCGTTCAATATCCAGATCCGTGTTGGCGGCGGCGCTTAAGGTCGTGAGCAGAAGTGGGTCACGCAAAACAGGGCGGCCTTTCGATGACAACAGCCATTTTGCTCCTGCTGACCAACCTTGGCTTTTGCATACCATCAAGGCGTCGTTCAAGAGGGTGCATTGCTTAAGGTAAGCCAGGGCCGGGCTGGCGAGAACCTGATGGTCGACGTTGATGAAGTTGAATGCTGCGGCAAGTCCTGCGGGGTTAATGCCAGCGGGGTTACGAAGTTTGAGGAAGCTCAGCAGGTATGTTAACAGGCGGGCAGCCTCATTGAGAGCAGGATCACGAGCCAGGGCCTCGGTCGCTTCAATGATCGCGTCACCCTCGCGCCCATCATGACGGAGTGCCTGGGCCAGATTATAGCGGACAACCCCATTGCCGGGAGTAGCCTGGGCGGCGGCCTCGAAATAGGCAATGGCAGCCTTATAATCACCAGCCTTTAACGCCGTGATGCCAAGCTCTTGTGTCAATGCATGCCCTTTAATGCGCGTTCCAGATCTTCTTTCAGGTCCTCCACGTCTTCCAGTCCGACCGACAGGCGGATCAACCCGTCATCAATCCCCATCAGGGCGCGTTCCTCTACGCTCAGGCGCTGGTGGGTTGTCGTCGCCGGATGGGTGATCAGGCTTTTTGAATCGCCGAGATTGTTGGAGATATCGATGATATCGACACCATTTAACATTTTGAACGCACCGTCCCGCCCGCCGGGGACCTCAAAGGCGACAATTGTTGAACCGCTGTCCATTTGGGTTTTTGCCAACGCGAACTGGGGATGGCTTTCAAGACCGGGGTAGAAAACCTTATGGATGCCCTCCTGGGTCTCAAGGAACCGGGCGACCTCCAGTGCGTTGGCGGTCATTTTTCCTACTCTCAGGTCCAGGGTCTCAAGCCCCTTTAATTGCAGCCAGGCATTGAACGGGCTGGCCGACGGGCCGGTATTTCGCAGGAAGGGTTTTAGTTTCTCTTCGGCGAATTCCTGGTCATTGGAAAGGATCGCACCACCCATGGAACGGCCCTGACCGTCGATATGTTTTGTTGATGAATAGACAACAACGTCGGCTCCCAGTTGCAGCGGTTTTTGCAACACCGGGGTGGCGAAAACATTATCAATAACGACACAGGCACCAGCCTTGTGGGCACGTTCGGCGACGGCCTTGATGTCGATGATTTCCAGTGTCGGGTTTGATGGCGTTTCAAGGAAAACCGCGTTCGTCGGTTTTGACAGAGCTTCGTCCCATTGGTCCAGATCGGTGCCGTCAACCAGCACCCCTTCGATGCCGAAACTGGGCAGCAATTCGGTGATGATATAATGACATGACCCGAACAGAGCGCGCGAGGCGACGACCCGATCACCGGAATTAAGCTGGCAGGCGAGGGCAGCGAAAACGGCGGACATGCCACTGGCCGTGGCGTTGCAGTATGTGGCGCCTTCCAGTAATGCCAATCGTTTCTCCAGCATGGCGACAGTCGGGTTGGCGTACCGGGAATAGACAAAACGTTCTTTCTCCCCCTTGAAGGCCTGTTCTGCTTCTTCAGGAGATGCGTAGACGTAACCCGATGTCATGAACAGGGCTTCACTGGTTTCATCGAACCTGGAACGCTCGGTGCCGCCGCGAACCAGTTGGGTCGCCGGACGCCAGTTTTGTGGATCGTTTTTCTTGGTCGTCATGGAATTTATCTCCAACGTCTCACTTGTCCTTCAGAAATGGGGCTAAGGAACAAAAAAAGCCCCGACAATTATGGTCAGGGCTCTATCAAGAGCGCCGACCTTTTAGCGAGTTTTTTTGTCGTGGTCGCAAGCTGGTCGTGCAAATCACCACGTATGAAGGTTTTTTACTGACCGAAGCCGTTCAGGTCAAGAAAAATGGGTTTTCAGTCAGCCTTGCCCAATTTGTTTCTGATACGGCGCATACTGTACCAGACCAGGGCCAGAACCACTGGCAGGGCGATGCCGGTGGCGATTTCCGGGTTAATTGGAAGCCCTGCCGCCTTGGCGCTTTTGGCGGCGTAGGTGACGAGACCCAGCAGATAATAACTGATGGCGACGATGGATAGCCCCTCGACGGTTTCTTGCAGGCGCAATTGCACTTTGGCGCGTCGGTCCATGGACTTCAGTAAATCGCGGTTTTGCTCTTCCAGTGCCACATCGACGCTGGTGCGCAACAAATCACTGGCCCGGCCAACACGCAGGGCAAGGCTGTCGAGTCTTTCGGACGCCGAACGGCATGTATCCATTGCCGGAGACAGCCTGCGAGTGACAAATTCCCCCGGTGGCTGCAGGCCCTTGACCTCGCTTAAGTCATTGATGCGGACTTCTCGTAATTCCTCAATGCGGCGATTGACCAGTGTGTGATAAGCCCGTGCCGCCGTGAAGCGATAGTTAATGTTAAGGGACAGGGCTTCAATCTCGGCTGCCAGGTTGGTCAGGTTTTTGAGGGTTTGTCGTTCGTCATCACCACTTTCAGCTTGATCCATGCGCCCAATCAGGTCGCTTAGGTCGCGCTCATATCTCACCAGTTTCGGCAATACCTGGCGGGCCAGCGGGAAGGCCAGCATCGCCATCATGCGATAAGAGCCAACTTCCAGAATCCGTTGCACAAGCCTGCCAGCCTGACGTTGATTCATACCGTTATCGCGGATTAAAACGCGGTTGAAATTATCATCGTGGATGCGAAAATCAGTCCACACCAGTGCCGCACCATCAAGCATACCACTGCCGGTGACGGTGTTATCGGCAAACAGTTTCGCCAGATCGGTAAAATTCCGCTGCGGGGCGTCGGCTGGTTCCAGCGTCAGGTTTGTCGCGACCAGAACGTCTCCGGGCAGGGCGGCCAGCCAATCAGCAGGAACCCGTTTGACGGCGCTTTCGGCGAAGGGGGCGTCGAAGGGGCCGCTTTGATAAAAGGTGTAGGAGGAAAATTCCGTATGGCGTTCCCATTTGAACCGGAGTTCCTGATCGCCCTTTCCTTCAAGGCTGCCTGAATAGTGTTTGGTTCCACTTTCAGGACCATCGACCCCGAAGTGCCGACACAAAAGCTGGACGTGCAGGCGGTCGCCTTCCGCATCGGTTTCGCCCGAAAGGACGGCCAGATGGCTAACTCTTACCGGAGGACGCAGCAGGCCATAGGGCCGGGCGTGGACTTCCTGAGCGAGGTCTTTACGCAGGGGATGTTCGCGAAATTGGCTCATTGTTTAATTTACATCTCAAAAATGACGAGAATTCAAAAAGGAATCCCTATATGAACTTAATCCATTCGTTATATTCTATCTACTGAATGAAATGATTTAGGAATTTCCATGAGCGACCTTTCGCGCACTGACGAGCTTTTCTTTAACCGGGCTGGCATGGACCAGTCCCGTGTCGAAAGCCTGACCGAAGACGCCTTAAACGGGGCCGACGATGGTGAGCTGTATCTTGAATACAGCCAGTCCGAAGCCGTGGTCTTCGACGACGGACAGTTAAAGAACGCCAGTTTTGACACCTCACAGGGATTCGGATTGCGCGCTGTTTCAGGTGAGGTGACCGGATATTCCCATGCTTCTGAACTGAGCGAGGAGGCTATCAAACGGGCCGGAGAAACGGTCAAGACCGTACACGCTGGCCACGGCGGAACGCTTGCCGCGCCGCCTCCGGGCACCAATACCCAGCTTTATGTAGATGATAACCCCTTAAGCCTTGTCGATTTTGAAACCAAGGTGAAGCTGCTGGCCGATATGGATGCTTACGCCAGATCAAAGGACGAGCGCGTTGCCCAGGTCACCGCTTCGCTGACGGGAAGTTGGCAGGCCGTGCAGGTGCTCAGGCCCGGCGGCGTCAGGGCTGGTGATATTCGCCCACTGGTCCGTCTCAACGTCAACATTATGACGGCCCAGGGTGATCGTATGGAAACCGGTAGTTATGGCACCGGTGGCAGGGTCCCCTACGATGAATACCTTAAGCCCGAAACCTGGAAGAAGGCCGTTGACGAGGCCTTGCGCCTGGCTTTGGTCAATCTGGAATCCGTACCGGCACCGGCAGGAGAAATGGATGTCGTTCTTGGCCCTGGCTGGCCGGGAATTTTGCTGCACGAAGCCATTGGCCATGGCCTTGAAGGCGATTTTAATCGCAAGAAGACATCCGCTTTTTCAGGTCTTTTGGGAGAGCGCGTTGCCTCACCCGGCGTCACCGTCATTGATGACGGTACGATTTCTGATCGTCGTGGATCGTTAACCATAGATGATGAAGGAACCCCGACCCAAAGAACCGTGTTGATTGAAGACGGCATTTTAAAAGGCTACATGCAGGATCGCATGAACGCCCGTCTGATGGGGGCGACATCGACCGGAAACGGTCGCCGCCAAAGCTATGACCACGCACCGATACCGCGCATGACAAATACGTTCATGCCGGCCGGTGATCATGATCCGGAAGAAATCCTGCATTCGGTCAAAAAAGGTCTCTACGCCACCAATTTTGGTGGTGGTCAGGTTGATATTACGTCGGGCAAGTTTGTCTTTAGCTGTACCGAGGCCTACATGGTCGAGGACGGCAAGATTGGCGCCCCGGTCAAGGGTGCGACGTTAATCGGGAATGGCCCGGATGTGCTGACGCGTGTATCGATGATCGGTAATGATCTGGCTTTGGATCCGGGTGTTGGCACGTGCGGAAAGGATGGCCAGGGCATCCCTTGTGGTGTCGGTCAACCAACAATCAGGATTGATGGTCTGACCGTTGGCGGCACCGCGACCTAGATCAAATTAAACGCTCTATTCGATATCGTATTCGCTGACCAGGTTGGCGATAGAAGGTATCTCCTTGCCCTTTTCCATATCCAACTCGTCGAATGTCCTTTCCAGATCCCGCTCGACGATGCGCGACACTTCGGCGTCAACGACATCTGAATATTCCAGAAAAATGCGGGTGGCCCGGGTGATGTTGCGGGCCGTCGATTGGGTGCGGATGGCTTTGATCAGTGATGCACCTGCGGCATGCATAAGCCTGTGGGGTTCTTCGAGCTGCTTGAACTGGCGGCGATTTTCTTCACTATCGCTGATTTCCCCCATGTACCACTGGCCCAGGCGACAACGGGCGGGACTATGAGCCAGATCCATTTTAGGCAAGGATATCCATTCGTCCTGATCGGTCATGGACAGGGTCAGGGCCGCATCAAGAACCTTTCGTCGATATGAAATATGATTAACCCAGGCGTTATAAAGCAATCCGAAGGATGATCCCGGCCACTGGGGATTTTCAGCACAAAGGGCAATATAGTCATCCAGCGGCAATGGGGGGCTGATCCAGAAACCCTGCACTTCGTTACAACCGGCAGCCATCAAATAGGTATAGGTACCCCTGCTTTCGACACCTTCAGCAACGGTTTTAATGGACAGTTCACGGGCCATATACAGGCTGGAGCGGACGATGTGGGTGTTTTTCACATCCTCGGACATTCTTCGGACAACGCCCTGATCCAGCTTCAAGGTTGAAATAGGCAGACGGCTTAACAGGTCCAGCGAGGAGTAGCCGGTGCCAAAATCATCCATGGCGATCTCGATGCCCAGGGCGACCAGGTCGAGTAGCGCGATATTGATGCGTTCGGAGTTGTCAACAAGAGCGGTTTCGGTAACTTCAATCTGGATGTTGCCCGGATTGATGCGTTTGGAGCCGATGAAGCTACGCAACATCTTGACCATATAAGGTGAGTAAAGATCGAGCGCTGAAATATTGAAGGCGATTTGGGCATCGGATTTGACAATGCTGATTTTTTCGATGTCTTCAACCAATTCCGGCAGCATGACGGCGGTGATATTGGTGATGAAACCGGACTGTTCAGCCTGCGGCAGGAAATCTCCCGGTGGGACAACCGTGCCATCGGATTTGATCCCGCGCAACAACGCTTCCCCGCCGACGATCTGTCCGGTGGAGAAGGATATTTTTGGTTGATAATAGAAGCAAAACTCTCCGTGGTGGAGAGCGTGTTCTATCTCTTTCAATTCTATTCGTGCGTCAGGCATAGGGTGGTATGTTGAAATTCCCAGAGATCTAATGACCCTTTATATACACGCAGACGCAATAGGGGGAAAGCCAAACGCTATATTTCTAGTAGGCGAATTCTTTAAATATCTGGTCGATATTTTTATGCCAGCGCCGCTCATAAGCGCAAATCAGGTCTTCGGCAGGGGTAAAACCTGACTCTGCAATACGGAATAACGGATTCAGGAAATGGGTTTCATCCAGGCCGATACCATCGTGGACGCCACGACGTGACAAACCTTCGTGGGCAATATCAAGGGCGTCGAGGGCAAGGTCACAGACCGTTCCATTGCGAAACGGCGTGGCGAGAGCTTGCCTGGGCACTTCGTTGCGTAACCTTTCGTGTTCTTCAGGCGTCCAGTCCTTGATCATATCCCAGGCAGCTTCGCGCGCCTGGTCATCGTACAACAGACCAACCCAGAAAGCGGGCAGGGCGCATAGCCTGTTCCAGGGGCCGCCATCGGCACCGCGCATTTCAAGAAATTTCTTCAGACGAACTTCCGGGAAGGCGACGGTTAAATGATCTTCCCAATCTTTCTCAGTTGGATATTGACCGGGAAAGGCAGGCAGGGTGCCATTCATAAAGTCACGGAATGATTGCCCTGAAGCATCAATATAAGTGCCGTCCCTGTATACGAAATACATGGGCACATCAAGCATGTAATCGATATAACGCTCAAAACCGAAACCGTTTTCGAAAACGAAGGGAATGGTACCGCAACGATCCGGGTCGGTATCCGTCCAGATATGACTACGGTAACTTAAGAATCCTGAAGGTTTGCCGTTCTTGAACGGCGAGTTGGCCCAAAGGGCGGTGGCGATGGGTTGCAGGGCAAGGGAAATGCGGAACATCTTGACCATGGTTGCCTCGCTATCGAAATCCAGGTTTACCTGAACGGTGCAAGTCGATTGCATCATATCCAGGCCCATGGAGCCGACCTTCGGCATGTATTCACGCATGATGCCGTAGCGGGATTTTGGCATCCACGGCGCATTTTCACGCGGCCATTTTGGTTGATAGCCTAGGCCGATAAAACCAATGCCCAGCTCCTTGGCAACTTCCTTAACCTGGCCCAAGTGTTCTGAAACTTCCGAACAGGTTTGGTGAATGTTTTCCAGCGGCGCGCCTGACAGCTCGACCTGACCGGCCGGTTCCAGGGTGATCGAAGAATTATCGGGCTTAGTCAGGGCAATGGGGTTGCCACCCTCCAACACCGGCTTCCAGCCAAACTTGGTCATTCCTTCCAGCAGGGCGCGGATACCCGCTTCGCCTTCGTACTCAAGGGGTGTCAAGTCGTCTAAGTGGTAGGCGAATTTTTCATGCTCAGTACCAATCCGCCATTTCTCGGGCGGCTTACAACCTGATTGCATGTAATCGAGCAAGTGCTGCTTGGTGGTGAAAAATTCATTTTCGGGCATTGAAAAAGTATCCGTTGTTAAAACGTGGGGCTTGTTGCCAATCTCCGGCCACGGCCTGGAAGCAGGACAGGGCTGCCAGGGCCGCCGTTTCCGCGCGCAAGATGCGTGGTCCCAGACCGACGCGGCTAACAAACGGCAGTTTGTCCAAGGCGTCAAGTTCCGATGCGGCAAATCCACCTTCCGGTCCGATCAAGAAGCCGTGAGGGTTTTTTTTATCTCTGTCTTCAATTGACGTTTCCAGAACGGATTTCAGGGATTGTCCGCCACCGGTTTCGTCAGGAACCAGAAGGGTGCGCCCGGCAGGCCAGCCCGTGATCAGGTCGGTCAGGTTCTGCACTCGGGAGATCTCCGGAACGCTCATCCGGTCACATTGTTCGGCCGCCTCCGTGGCGATTGCCGCCAGCCGTTCTGATTTCACCCGGGTGGTATTGGTGTTTTCGGTAAACACAGGAAGCAGGCGCGAAACGCCAAGCTCGGTGGCTTTTTCGACGAGGAAATCCGTGTTGGATTTCTTTAAGGGGGCGAAGGCCAGCCACAGGTCGGATTCCGGGATCTGTGGGCGCAGTTGTTCCATAATTTCAAGCCCGCAGGATTTTTTTGAAATCGTTCGAACAGCGCTCAGCCATTCGCCGTCGCGACCATTGAACAAGACAACCTGCTCGCTATCCTGAACACGCATCACCTTCAACAGATAGTGGGCCTGGTCGGTGTTCGGTGTGATGGTGATACCTGCCTCAAGATCGTGGACGGTAAACAGCCGCGCTTTGATTTTTATATCGTTCATAGTCTTTAATATAAGCGGCGGTAGAATTCGGGCAAGTGACAGGTTACTTTGTGGGCATCATGACCATCGCCTTTAAAAGTATCGACAGTGATATGCCGGCATTGACCTGGATTGACAGGTGGGCACCTGTATGGCTGCGTCCGTACCTGCATTTGGCCCGTCTGGATCGGCCTATTGGAACCTGGCTGCTGTTGTTGCCGTGCTGGTGGAGCATTGCCCTGGCCACACAGGGGTGGCCTGAGCCCTTGCTTGTCGCTCTGTTCGCGGTTGGCGCATTGATTATGCGTGGCGCCGGTTGCACCCTGAATGATATCGCAGACAGGAATTTTGACGGCAAGGTGGCGCGAACAGCGACACGGCCCATTCCATCGGGTGCTGTCAGTATTCGCCAGGCCTTCGGTTTCTTGTGTCTACAGTTGTTATTGGGTCTGGCTGTGCTGTTACAGTTCAACCTTTTCGCCGTCATGGTCGGAGCGGGATCCTTGCTGGTGGTTGCGATTTATCCGTTTATGAAACGCATTACCAATTGGCCACAGGCGGTGCTGGGGCTGGCCTTTAACTGGGGAGCGTTACTCGGTTGGGCGGCGGTGCGCGGTGATCTGGCCGCAGCCCCCGGTATCCTGTACATGGCGGGCATTCTGTGGACGCTCGGTTACGACACCATCTACGCCCATCAGGACAAGGAGGATGACATTTTGATCGGCGTCAAATCGACGGCCTTGCGGCTGGGCGAGGATACGGGCAAGTGGTTGGTCGGTTTTTATAGCGGCGTCATCGCCCTGATTGCCTTAAGCGGATATCTGGCCGGGCTGGGTGGTGCATTTTATGTCGGGCTTGCCTTGGCCGCTGCCCATCTGGCCTGGCAGGTTGCGCGACTGGACACGGGCAACGCCAAAGACTGCCTGGCCAAATTCAAATCCAACCGAACCTTCGGCCTGATCGTCTTCGCCGCTATCATTGCGGGGCAGGTTCTTTAACCTCGCCCTCTTCACAGGCTGGGGGTTGCTCGCCTTTGATCATATACACCCATTGTTCGACAAACCTGTTTGCATACCGGCCCGGGCAGTTGGTGTCATCGAAGCCGTGTTTTGTTGTCAGGATTGATATGTAGACAATGACCATCAACAGGCCGGTGATGATCAGAAACAGTCTGCCGACTTTCGGCACTTTGCTTTGATGGCGAAAATCACTGACCCCGAATTGGGCTGGATCGAGCATGTTCATGCCTTCGCGGTTGATCACTTCGCGGGCGCAATGGCGCACCCAGGGCGGCACAGTTTCGTGAAACATGTAGGCTGCGAAGATTTTCTCCATCTGATCCTTCCCGGCGTCATTTGAATACCAGCGACGATGGGCGAGGCGGAAAAAATCAATCTCTCGCAGACCCAGCAAATTTGCAGCCTGACTGACGTTTCGAACATCTTCGTTGATGGCGTTTTTATTGGAATTCATTTTATTCGTTTGACGGGATAACCGAAGGGCAAGGCGTCCTGCGCCAACTGTTTTATTCTGGCCCGGCGGCTGCCGACATTTTCGATATTTTCGGTGATGAAAGCTTCTATGGCCGTTCCCGGCGACAAGCGATCGCGAGCCAGTGCCTGAACATCATCTTGCGATACTTCGGGCCATGCCCGTCCCGTCGTTGATACCGCCTCCAGTCCCAAAGGTTTGCCGTCATGGCAAAGGGCACCGCGTCGGGAAATATAGGCATACACCGACGTCAAGCGCGCTCCAAAGGCAATGTCGAGGATGATGTCATCAAGTCGTACATAGTGATAATTTTCGGCGCTGACTTCGGTTTCGTGCATGCGCTTAAGTTGTTCATCGTTAAGCCAGTTTGTAAAAAGCGTCGCCTCGACTCCGGAATGATAATGAAGTGTCGCAGGGATCGAGCCATAGGCGCTGAAATGGGGTGAATGGACAGCGTCAAAATCCTTGACCCGGGCCTTCAGGACCGGAATCGGGTGCTTGCCCAAATTGTCAAATTTGCGGGCCAGCTGTTCCGGTGACTGGTTTGAGCCACAGGCCAGAACCGGTGTTAACCCGGAAAGATCGGGCAGAGGTTCGCCTTCCACAATTTCCCTGTAGCCCCCGTCTTCGACAACGTAAGAGTTATGAGGGATTGGAAATGGATAGGCCTTGGCATGGACAACAGTTGGCGACATGGTTTAGTCCAGATACTGGGAGATATCGACCTCGTCTATCTGGCTCTCCATCAGGAATTTATCGGCGTACGTTTTATAAACACCGGACTTCAGGAACAGCTCGAACAAATCCGGGTCAATGTGCTGATCCTTTTTCATAAACCACAGGATTTTGAGGCTTTCGCTTAACGTCTTGGCCTTTTTGTATGGCCTGTCGCAGGCGGTCAGGGCCTCGAAGATATCGGCAATGGCCATCATCCGGGCGGGCAGCGTCATGTCTTCCTTGCTCAAGCGCTTGGGATAGCCGGTACCGATCATGGTTTCGTGGTGACCGCCGGCAATTTCGGGAACCTTGAGCAAGTGTTTGGGGAATGGCAACTGGCCCAGCATGGCGATGGTTTGAACCATATGATGGTTAATTTTATAGCGTTCCTCGGTTGTCAAGGTGCCCTTCTGGATACACATGTTATAGAGCTCGCCCCGGTTGTACATGTCCACTGGCTCATTCATCTTAAAGCCAAACGGGTTGTCCTCGGCAATCTTGTTGGCCGGGTCGCGCTCAATAACGTGTTCGGGCCTGTCCGACAGCAGCGGTTCCTGCACAGGCAAGGGCTTGGCGGGGGCACGTTCCATACGTTTTAGTTCTTCGTGCGAAACGCCGATACGATCATCGAGGGTTCGTGTCCAGGTCGTTGCGGCGATGGTCTTGACCCGCTCAATGGCTTCGTCGGTCATAAACTCGCCGCCTATATTGGCATCGGCGATAAAGCTGAAATCGTCGTCCAGCCCCTTTAAGGTTTTTTCCAGCCCGGCCCGAAGCGCTACCTCGTCACCGCCGTCGATGATGGCCTTAAGACAGGCGATTTCGGCGTCCCGTTTGAGGATTTCGAAGCGCGTGCGGACCTCATGGATACGGTCGTAAATGGTTTCAAGTTTGGTCGCCTTGTCGACCACGTATTCAGGCGTTGTCACCTTGCCGCAGTCATGCAGCAGGGCGGCAATTTCCATCTCGTAACGTTGATCGGCGTTCATGTCGAAGTCGTTGAAGATGCCTTCGCTCGACGCGCAAGCCTGATCGGCCAGCATCATCGCCAAAACGGGCACGCGTTGGCAGTGGCCACCGGTGTAAGGGGACTTGGCATCAATGGCACCGGCGATCATGGCGATGAAGCTGTCGAGAAGCTGTTTTTGCGCCAGAAGCAGGTTCTGATTATCCAGCGCGACCGCCGCCTGCGAGGTCAGCGATTCAATCAGCGGCTGGATACCCTCATTGAAGGCGATAACCTCGCCGGTTTCTTGGTCCCGGGAGTTGAGTAACTGAATGACGCCGATCACATCGCCGTCATGGTTTTTCATGGGTACCGTCAGGAACGATTTTGAACGATAGCCGGTACCCTCATCGAATTTTTTGGTTCCTGAAAAATCGAACTGATCGGTTTCATAGGCATCGGGGATGCTGACCGTTTTACCGCTTAAGGCAACATGGGTGGCGATGTTATGGTTGTTTGGCTTGCCGGTTTCCGGGTCGTGGAGATAGAGCGGCGGGAAGGTGATGTCTTCACCGGTGGTTCCGCCTTTGGCGAAGTTCAGGGAATCGGTGCGCATGATTTCAAATTTCAGGCGATCATCTTCGGTCCGCAGATACAGTGTTCCGCCATCGGCGTTGCATAAATCCTTGGTTTCAAGAAGGATCAATTCCATTAATCGATTGTGGTCGCGCTCTGACGATAGCGCGATGCCGATATCGATCATCCGCTTGAAGGTATTGTCTTCCTTACGGCGTTCTTTAACCACGTGCCGGTTCCCATTAAGCTAACAAGATTTGAAACCGTATCCCGCTTTTCACACCAATACAACATTCCGGAACGCTTCCAGTACCTTATCCACTGTTCACAGGCTCGCGAACGCGCTAAAAATGGAACCATGACATATAAAAGTTTACGAGATTTCATCGACCGGCTGGAACGTGACGGTCGGCTTGTCAGGGTCAGCGAGCCGGTTTCCCCGTTCCTTGAGATGACCGAAATCCAGACCCGTCTGCTGGCCGAAGGGGGGCCTGCGGTGCTGTTTGATAATGTTGTTGGTGAAGGCGGCGAAAAGTCATTCATGTCGGTGCTGGTCAACCTGTTTGGCACGATTGAGCGTGTCGCCTGGGGCATGGGCCGCGAGCCCGACCAATTGCGTGAGATTGGCGAGACCCTGGCTTTCCTGCGCCAGCCCGAACCACCGGGTGGCTGGCGCGAGGCGCTGGACATGTTGCCATTGCTCAAATCCGTGATGTCCATGAAACCGAAGACAACGGGCAAGGCCCCATGTCAGGAAGTGGTGCTGACCGGGGACGACATCGATCTTGCTAAATTGCCGGTGCAGACCTGTTGGCCCGGCGAGCCCGCACCGCTGATCACCTGGCCACTGGTTGTCACCGAAGGCCCCGAAGCGGGCCAGGAAGGTGGCGACAAGCGCGACAGCCCGAACCTGGGTATTTACCGTATGCAGGTAACGGGGCCGAACACGACCATCATGCGCTGGCTCAAACACCGCGGCGGGGCCCAGCAATTTGCCCGTTGGAAAGAACATAGCGACGAGCCGATGCCCCTGGCCGCCGTCATTGGCGCCGATCCCGGCACGATTCTGGCTGCCGTGACACCGGTTCCCGATACCTTGTCCGAGTACCAGTTTGCCGGTCTGCTGCGCGGCGAGAAAGTGGTGCTGGTTGATTGCAAGACGGTACCCCTTAAGGTCCCGGCGGAGGCCGAAATCGTCCTTGAAGGTCATGTCTCGTTATCGCAGGAAGCCGACGAAGGCCCCTACGGCGACCACACCGGCTATTACAATTCCGTCGAGCCGTTCCCGGTCTTTACGATCAGCGCCATGACCATGCGTAAAGACCCGATTTATCTTTCCACTTTTACCGGCAGGCCACCCGATGAGCCGTCGGTTCTGGGTGAAGCGCTCAACGATGTGTTTATCCCGCTGATGACCCAGCAGTTCCCGGAAATTGTTGATTTCTGGCTGCCGCCTGAAGCCTGTTCATACCGGGTCGCGGTGGTTTCCATCAGGAAAGCCTACGCCGGTCACGCCAAGCGGATCATGATGGCGGTGTGGTCCTACCTTAGGCAATTCATGTACACCAAGTTTGTTATCGTCGTTGATGATGACATCAACGCCCGTGACTGGAACGATGTCATCTGGGCCATTTCGACCAATGTCGATCCGGCCCGTGATGTCACCATGGTCGAGCGCACGCCCATCGATTATCTGGATTTCGCTTCCCCTGAATCGGGCCTGGGCTCAAAAATGGGCATCGACGCAACGGCCAAGATAGGGAACGAGACCCACCGCGAATGGGGCCGCAAAATCCGCATGAGCGACGACATTATAGAGGAAGTGACCAGCAAATGGCAACGCTACGGCCTGCCCGGTTCCGGCAAGCCCGTCTGGAAGAAATAGGTGATTTTTCTCTATCAAGGTAAATAATCCTTGACATTAAATGCCTGTTTGGGTATACCCATCATTAACGAGTTGCACAACTGTGTCCGCACCCCGCCCAAGGCTAAAGCCCGGGCGGGTTTTTTGTGGATGTGACGGGTTGTCAGAGGCAAATTTTAGCCACGGCTCCCATAAGGACGCACATCAACCGCCTGTAGGGGTGATCCGGATATCTCAATCCCACGCCCCGGCTCGCCCAGACTCTGGGTTGCGAACAGGCCGAACAGCGTTCGGGATTCGGTTGCTGGTGGTTCATCCAACGTCACAAATAGGATGAAGTTTGGCCCCTCGTGGATGACACGATATTTTTCATCATCCTGTTGGGGGGGGGCCTGAATTCAAGCAAGGTTTTGGTGACGGTCATAGCGCCGTCGCCTATGCCGCTGCGATAAGAAAACCAACAAACACCGCCGCGCCCATGAGGGCGTGTCTCAAACGTCCGGCCAGTTTCGACTTGTCGAGCATTTTCAAATTCAGTCCCACGGGCCAACGCGTATGTGGAGGTGGTGGCCCCAGCCGATACTTATGGTCCCGTCGATTTCAATTTCCAAAAAGCAGTACGATTTCCTGAACGTGTCCAATAATTTCTCAATCGGCCAATCGAAGGCTTCAAAAGTTCCCCAAGTTCCGTAATCGCAAGAATGTCTGCGCAGTTCCGTATTCCTCACCACCGTGTCGCCAAAACTCTGGAGCGTAAAAATCTGGAATTTTGTCGGGTGTTCGGATTCTGGTGGTTCAACTCGGGTTACCATCAGGATGTAGTTGGGCGCCTCAAAGATAACGCGGTACTGATAACCGAAATCGGACGTTTCGGGGAACTCCAACATTTTTTTGGTCACGACCATTGGGCCACCCTGCGGGCGGGAGCCTCCTTGCCTCCACGTTCCGAGGAAGAAGTCCATGCCTTGAGCGTGAGGGATGATCCCAAAGGGGTTAGTCGGCAGGACCAGCGGCCACTCGGCTGCCCTTGCCGTTGCGATAAGAAAACCAACAATCACCACCGCGCCCATGAGGGCGTGTCTCAAACGTCTGACGAGTATTGCTTTGTCGGGCACCCTAAACCTCTATGTAAACCAATAGGAGAATAACCATGGATAACACAACACTCAATACGATCCGTCAACACATCATAGATAACGAGGAACAACCCACTAACCCTTATCTGGATTTCAAGGGAAACCTGACCATCGGCACTGGTTTCAAGATTGAGACCGAAGAAGAATTCCTGTCCTTGGCGTTGATCAACAAGAACACGAAATTTTCGGCGACAAATGCCGAGAAAAAGGCCGAATTCGCCAACATGCAAAAGCTGCGCGAAGAGCAGGCCAGGAAACCTGAAAAGTTCAATCGTACGGCTGATAATTACGAAGAAAAAACCACACTGCGTATGCCCAAGGTGGAACAGGACAAGCACCTGGACCGGGAGATCGCCACGCGGGTCGAAAAAATCAAGAAAAATGTTGGCGCAGACACCTGGGACAAACTCAGCGATGGCAAAAAGGCCGCCGTTGTCGATGTTCACTACACCAATGGATCTTTAAAGAAATTCCCCGCCCTCAAGAAAGCCATTGAAGATGGCGATGCCGCCGCCATGGCCCGGGAAGGTACTTTTTACACCGACAAGGAAAATGGCAAGCGTGACATGGGCCGCCTGACCCGCAACCGGGCCGCCGTTATGGATGAGGACACGGAAACGGCACGAAGCAAGCTGAACGAGCAGTTTGAATCCAAAAAGACGGCGTCGCAGTCTGCCCCGGGCGATGACGACGTTAAAGGTTCATCAGGCGCGGATACGCTGGTCGCCGATGAAAGCACAAAAGCGGGTCGCCGTCCCGAGGTGCAGAGCTTCCTTGAAGACCTAAAAAAAACCGATAATCCGCTCGCAGATATCCTGCTTAAACAGACAGGCGACTGGACCGAGGACGAAGTTGGTCAGGTGCACAGGTCTGACGCTTATGCGGATCCGCGCCAGCCCGATGTTGCCGGTAAGGTTCGTCAGTGGTACGAACAGCATTACGGCACGGATCCGGTACAATTTGACGAGACCGGTCGAACCATGCAGCCGGTGTTCACGACGGTACCGAAAAAAGAGCCCGCCCCGGTACTGGGCAGCGATGGCCAGCCGGTATTGGACGGTGTGCTGGGGGTTGGCGCCAAGATCGCCGACCTTGCCGACAAGAGCGGCCTGTCGACAGCCATCCGCGGTGTCCAGAGCGGACTTAACCTGCTGGATAAAACCGGGACGCTCAAAACAGACGGCCTGTTCGGTCCCAAGACAAAACAGGCGCTGCGCGAGTCCGTTGCAGAGTTGGGCCGTCCCAAGGTCGAAAACGCCCTTGCCCTGGGATCATTTTGGAACCTGCTTGAAAAAAAACGCGGCGATCTGGCCGAGACGGTCCATGACAGTTTCTCTGGATTGTTCCAGGCCGAAAGCCAATACAAACCCTCCGATAAAAGCCCAACGCCCTGGGGGTTGGTCGTTCAGGATACCATCAATGATGTCGGCGCGAGTGCCCTCGGAAAGGATGCCTTCAAACCCCTGAACAATGATGGCTGGATTGGTCCTAAAACATCCGATGCCTTCAGGCGCACCGTCAAGCCAACGGGCATGGCAAGTTTTATGGAAAAGCTCGGCAACAATTTCGGTTTCTTTTAAGGGCCATGGTTGACGCCAGCATGGCATACGCCTAGTTTCCGGCCTTCTTCTCATTCGCGATAACCGGACACCTGAGCATGAGCCAAAACACCTTTGCGGAAAATTCCAACGCCTGGCCGTTTGTTGAGGCGCGTGCGTTGATTAAACATTTGAACGGCAAGGCGCCGGAAAAAGGGTATGTGCTGTTCGAGACCGGTTACGGGCCGTCAGGCTTGCCGCACATTGGTACGTTCGGCGAAGTCGCCCGCACCACCATGGTTCGACACGCCTTTCAGCAATTGTCGGACCTGCCGACCAAGCTGTTCGCCTTTTCCGACGACATGGACGGTCTGCGCAAGGTGCCCGACAACATTCCCAACAAGGATATGGTCAGCGAGCATCTGGGCAAGCCGTTGACGAAGATACCGGACCCCTTTGGCACCCACGAAAGTTTTGGCCATCACAACAACGCCCGCTTGCAGGCGTTTCTGGATGATTTTGGCTTCGAGTATGAATTCAAGAGCTCGACCGATTACTATAATGGCGGTCTGTTTGACGAGATGTTGCTGAAAGTGCTGGTCGAATACGACAAGATCATCAACGTGGTGCTGCCGACACTGGGTGATGAGCGCCGCGCCACCTACAGTCCGTTCCTTCCCATTTGCCCAAAGACAGGGGTGGTGTTGCAGGTGCCGATTATTGAGCGCGACATTGATGCCGGGACCATCGTTTATGAAGAGGCGGATGGCGCAAAAATCGAAACGCCGGTTACCGGCGGTCATTGCAAATTACAGTGGAAGGCCGACTGGGGTATGCGCTGGGCCGGTCTTGATGTGAATTACGAAATGTCCGGTAAAGACCTGATCGACTCGGTCAAGCTGTCGAGCAAGATCTGCCGCATTCTCGGCCACACCCCGCCGCAGAACCTGACCTACGAGCTTTTCAACGATGAAAACGGCGAGAAGATTTCAAAATCACGAGGCAACGGCCTGGCTGTTGAGGAGTGGCTGCGCTACGCACCGCCTGAAAGCCTGAGCCTGTTCATGTATCAAAAACCAAAAACCGCGAAGCGGCTGTTTTTTGATATTATCCCCCGCAACGTCGATGACTATCTGGCCCATTTGGCCAATTACGAGAAGCTTGAAGACAGCAAGAAGATCGACAACCCGGTGTGGCATATCCATCAGGGCAATCCGCCCCATGAGGAAGCACACCTGAGCTATAATATCCTGCTCAACCTGGCCAGCGTTTGCCATACGGAAGACAAGGCGGTGCTGTGGCATTTCATTGGCCGGTATCGTCCGGGGGCGACGCCCGAAAACGCACCGATTCTCGACAAACTTGTCGAATACGCCATTAATTACTACCGGGATTTCGTTCGCCCCGCCAAGCAATACCGTCAGGCAAGCGATGCGGAAAAGGTGGCCCTGGAAGACCTTGCCAAAACCCTGCAAACACTTCCTGCGGGTAGTGAGGGCGCTGACATCCAGACGGAAGTCTACGAAGTCGGCAAACGCCATAATTTTGAAAACCTGAAAGACTGGTTCAAGGCGCTTTACGAAATTCTGCTGGGGCAATCCCAGGGGCCGCGCATGGGTTCGTTCATTGCCCTTTACGGCATTGATGAAACGGTGGCCTTGATTGGTCGCGCCCTCGCCGGGGAAGATTTAAGCGCCTAGTTGTTCCAGTTTTTTTTCAACTGATCGGCCTCAAGGCGCTGCAGCGGCGTCAATAGCTTGTCGATATTATTCCAGAAAGTCCCCGGCTCCAGCCCTTTGGTATCGGCGGCCAGATCAAGCCACATGTAGGCGGTACTCAAATCCTGTTTGACGCCTTCCCCGGTGGCGTGCATGACGCCATAATCGTACTGGGCGTCAGGATAACCGGCATCGGCGGCGCGGCTGATCCAGTGGGCGGCTTTTACCAGGTCGCGCTTGACCCCCAAACCCTTGCGAAAAAGCGAGCCCAATGTGTATTGGGCCGGGGCAAATCCCTGGTCAGCGGCGCGCTGCCACCAAATGATGGTTTGTTTGGGATCCAGGGGGACGGCGCGGCCGTTGGCGTACAGGAATCCCAACATGTGCTGGGCGTAAGGGTCGCCCTTTTCGGCCTCGGGCAGCCATTGCTGATAGGCGGTTTTGTAGTCGCCGCGCTCGTAAGCCAGTAGCCCGGCATTAAAATCCGCACCGGCGCGTCCGCATAGGGCAATCAGCAAAAGTGCGAAGCCCAGTGTGGTAAGGAGTTTTGGCAAAACCTTTGCGCCTTATTTCCGGCCAGCCTCGGCGAAGGCAAAGTACAATTCACGGGCCATTGTGTAGAGCGGACCGGGTTGCAGACTGCGACCCTCGAGCCGGGTGCAGGGGGCGACCTTGTAATAGTTGCCGGTCCCGAAGACTTCATCGGCCTGTTCAAGTTCGGCAAATGTGATGGTCCGTTCATGCACCGTTACCCCGGCACTTTTCAGGCGCTCGATAACGCGCTGCCTGGTAATACCATTCAGGAAGGTTCCGTTGATTGCCGGGGTGTGAACCTCGCCGTCCTTGGCCATGAAAAGATTGGCGTAGGCGAATTCGGCGACATTGCCATCGGGGTCTGTAACGACGGCGGTATCGAAACCTTTTTTACTCGCCTCAGCAACGGACCGGGCAATATTGGGGTACAGGCATGATGCCTTGGCGTCCGTTGGTGCCATGTTTGCGGCAGGTCTTTGGAATGATGACAGGCAGGCGGAAAAACCGTCCGGGGCCGGAATGGCGGACGGGCTGACGGTCAGCACGAAACGGGTGCTTTCGGGGTTTGGCACAATGAAACCTTCATTGCCGAAGAACATGGGGCACACATAAAGTTCGGTATCTTCGGGAAACTTGTGGATGCCCTGCCAGGCCAGTTCCTCTATTTCCGGGCCTGTTATTGCCGGCGCTAAACCTAAGGCCTCGGCCGATCTGATGGCGCGGGCGCAATGAAGATCAAGATCAGGGGCGACGCCTTTAAAGGCCCGGGCCCCATCGAAGACGGTTGAGCTCAACCACATGCCATTGCTTTTCGGGCTGATAATCTGGGGATCGCCTTCAACCCAGTGATCATCAACGTAGGTGTAGCCTTCTTCGATATGGGATTGGCTTGATCCCTTGCCGAAATGCGTTTTCGCCATGGCGTGAATCCTTATGCTTGAATGTTCTTTTGTCGGGGCGTTACTGGCTGGACCAGACGATGCGGGCAATCCAGTCGACATCTTCGCTGGCCAGTTCCCGGTCATTATGTTTCGGGTTGATCGAGCTGAGCTCGACCTTGTGGGCAGTTTGTCTGCGCAATACCTTAGCCATCACTTCCCCGCCCATGGTTTTGACGACGACCCTGTCGCCACGGCGGATACTGGCCTGGGGGGAGACAATGACGGTGTCACCGTCGCGGTAGGCCGGTTCCATGCTGTCGCCGGAAATTTCCAGGGCGTAGGCATGATCATCAGCCAGGCCGGGGAAGGGGATTTCGTCCCAGGAACCACCAATGGGATAACCCGCATCATCAAAAAATCCCTGCGTGCCGGCTTGCGCGAAGCCGATCAGCGGCACGTTGCGAAAAATGCCGATGCCTTCCCCGTCGCCGATGTGGGAAAGAAACTCACCCAGTGAAGCGCCGGTGGCGCGAAGAATCTTGGCAATGCTTTCAGTGCTCGGCCAGCGTTGCTTGCCGTCGCCTGAGATGCGCTTGGATTTATTGAATGTTGTCGGGTCAAGACCGGCCTGTTTTGCCAGTCCCGAAGGTGAAAACCCGTGTTCACGGGCAATGGCGTCTACGGCGCGCCAGACATCTGAATGCTTCAACATAGGAACATTATCGTACAAATTTAAAAGATATGCACGTAAAAACCTGTGGAAAACTCTGGAATTGCCACCTTGACATAGGATAAAAAGTCTAATAGTTGATAATGTTCCGTTTTTGTTCTATTTATAAGAGAGGATCCCATTTTGGTACGCTGTCGCTATACACCAAAAAAAATCTCCCAGGCGCCGAGCTTCCCGTTTTTGGATGCGCAGGAAGCCTGGTTCTGGTACATGCGCAGCCAGCGCGCCCGCCTGGAAGGCACCCAAATGCGCAGCGACGAAGCCGATATCGTCCGTCCCTGTGATCCCGACGACATTTACTGCTCGGTGATGGAACTGGTTCGGGCCCGGATTCTGGGACGCCATCATTTAAAAGTTCTGGCCAGCTTTGGCTTCAGCGAATGCGCGCCCGATTCCAGGCTCAGGGAACAGGAAAGGGCGGCCCGCTTTTGGGACGAAGCACTGGACCGGATGACGACAATCCTCAGAAAAAAAGGCATTGTCGAATGAAGCGGGCACTGGTCATTTTTTCGGACAGGACAGAACTTCGAAAACTGTGGTTGCTCAAGCGCGGATACCGTCATTGCTTCGCGATCATCGAGGGGCGGGCCGGATGGGCGGTTTTTAACCCACTCAGTCATTATACGGAAATCGAGACATACCCGTCGCTGGATGAAGACGAGATCGTGCAGTTTTATCAGGGATTGGATTTCACAGTGCTCAGGACGCAAGTCCGGGAGGTGCCAAAAAAACGCGCCCCGTTGTTTCCCTATACCTGTGTCGAGGCCGTAAAACGAACCCTGGGCATTCATGCCCGGGCCATCGTCACCCCCTGGCAGTTATATCAGTACCTAGAAAATTATCATAAAATAGAAAAAAATTCCTTGACATATCCAGTCTTTTAGCCTAGTCTCCCCTTAACGAGTTGCACAACTGTGTCCGCATCCCGCCCAAGGCTAAAGCCCGGGCGGGTTTTTTGTGGGGAGGATGTCGTGGATTAGTTCTAGGGAATTGAACAGGCAATTCCCCCAAGGGGATCTCTCAGACGTTCAAAATTGGTGCGAATGCAGCGCTCTCTTGCTGTAATCGTGTAGGAAATGATGTCGGGAGGAATTCCAAAAGTTATACTTGAAATGCCATAAATGCTCTTTGAGATATATAATTTTTGAAATTCTTCTTGCCTTGTTATATATGACATTCTGGGAATTTTATGCTTTTTTTCATACCAAAGACCCATCATTTCCATCGCCTTGTTGGCACTTTATAGGGGCCATTCTCAGGCTTCAGGCCAGTCAGGGAAGACTGCTTTGAATAGGTTTGAGAGGATCCTTTCAGTTTGTTCCCAATCTTTGTCGTGATAATTGACAATGGGAAGCATGACTTTTAGAGAGTGTATCTTTTCACCTTTGCCGACCATGGCAAATCCGAAAGGAGTGATTTCATTGGATATAAGCCACACTTGATAATCGGGTGGGATCAGCGCCCATTCACTCGGCGATGATTTGAACAATCTCTGTTTTGGTAATGGGTAGCCATCTCTCTTTTTCAGATGTGGAAAATAGAAACACGCCGCTAAAAAGAAACACGGACAGAGTGGTGATCCCGAAAATTTTTTTGTGGCGATTTTCCATTTATAAACCCTGCAACGAACAACTCAAATACTAAACATAATAGAATAAAATATTATGATGTTATGCAGGGCAACCGTCATGCCTGTAA
>JACKQG010002259.1_pt1 | contig 25448 bp, 18 predicted proteins | sample 8237621 | NCBI WGS metagenome assembly JACKQG01 (sample SAMN15677084, study PRJNA649215) | marine metagenome | biome: marine; feature: Black Sea; material: saline water; isolation source: suspended particulate matter (SPM) from the Black Sea western gyre | collected 2013-06-09/2013-06-10 | depth... | reverse complement strand
TAACCCGAAGCCGGAGGCGATGGCGGGCAGTGGGATAGACTGTCCACTCGCGGCGCCCGCCATCGCCTCCGGCTTCGGGTTAAACGGGATGCGGCCATGGTCTCGGGGCGCGTACCCCCGATGCCGCTTCAGGCGCTCAGTGCCTCCTCCTTTTTCAACATCGCTTCGTTGCGGGCGTCGGCCTCGGGATGCGTTCGGCGGACGCGGTCGTAGCCGTCGTGATGCAGTTCGTGTGCCAACTCGACGCCGCCGGTCTCGACGATTCGGCCGCCCAGCATCACGTGCGTGAAGTCAGGCGGGTTGTGTTCCAGTAGCTTGTCGTGATGGGTGATTATCAACAGCCCCATCTTCTGCCGGCCGATCTGCGCGATGCTCTCGCTGGCCAGTCGCACGGCATCGGCGTCCAGGCCACTGTCGGTTTCGTCCAGGACCGCAAACTTAGGCTGCAGCATGGCCAGTTGCAGGATTTCGGCCCGCTTCATTTCGCCGCCCGAGAATCCGTCGTTCACGTAGCGTCGAGCGAACTCGAGGTCCATGCGCAAATGATTCATCTTGTCGCGAAGCTCCTTGCGGAACTCCCGCATCGGCAACAGTTCCTCGCCTTCCTTGCGCTGCGGGTTGCGGACATTTGTGGTGGCGTGACGCAGGAAGTCCGCCATCTTCACGCCGGGGATGGCCATTGGACGCTGGAAGGCCATGAACACTCCGGCCCGTGCTCGCTGGTCGGCGCCCATGTCCACCAGATTCTCGCCGTCCAGTTCGATGGTTCCCTCGGTCACCTCATAATTCGGGTGCCCCATGATTGCCAATCCAAGCGTGCTCTTGCCCGAGCCGTTGGGCCCCATCAACGCGTGCGTCTCGCCGTAGTTCATTGCGAGGTCCACGCCGCGCAGGATCGGCTTGTCTTCCACTGACACATGTAGATTCGTTATTATTAGCGTATGAGGCATATTGTCTTACAGACCTCCATCTCGGTGGCAATTTGATAAGCGATCGGTCAGTTGTCAGCGCGTTTGATCAGCCGTCGCGCTTGGCGGTAATCTCTTGGTGGCCAATCAACGGCTCTTGATCCGCAGGGGCTTCGACATAGCCGGTGTGGTGCGGGACGGGCAGTTCGTCGTCGACTTTGACTCCGCGGCTGAAGTCCAGAAGTGAGCTGTCGGCTGTCTTTCGTTTCGCGATCTTGTGCCCTCTGATCTTGTCCTGGACGCGCATCAAGCCTTCCAGCAACGCTTCCGGCCGCGGTGGGCATCCGGGACAATAGACATCAACGGGGACGACAAGATCGACACCTTTCACCACATGGTATCCATACTTGAAGTACGGGCCGCCACCAACGGTGCAGGCCCCCATAGCCATCACGAACTTCGGATCGGGCATCATGTCGTACAGGCGTTTCACGCGGCCGGCCATTTTGTAGGTGACCGTACCGGCAACGATCATCAAGTCCGCCTGGCGTGGCGTCGCCCGAAAAGCCCCGGCGCCGAAACGATCGATGTCGTAACGACTCGCGCCGGCAGCCATCATCTCGATGGCGCAACACGCCAAGCCGAAGGTCAATGGCCAAATGCTGGACTGACGCGCCCAGTTGATCGCTTGTTCGACCGTGGTGACGAGAACGTTCTCTTCGATTCTTGCTTCGATCCAAGGTTGTGTCATGGTGAACCACTTCAGTTGTCAATTCGACTCGAACGTGCAACAAGCCTCGCCATCAAGCCGGCATTTCGCCAAATGCACGTCCTCGCCGAGAAGTTCCGAAAACAGCACCCGTTCCATCACACAAACGGAGCGGTCGCCATCCGCCAAGTCAGGATAGGGGCATGCCGTTGCGGTCAAAACCGGAAGGTCGTCAGACTGTTCGACGCTGAGCGGAACCTTTCGCTCGGCGAACAGACTCGACAATGCCGTCATCCTCTCCTCCAAGGTCTTTCCTTGAATCTGGCCAGCATACATTACTGCCAGCCGTTTGGCGAGTCGCTCAACCAAACCGCGCCGGATCACGGGGTCCGGGACGGCCCAAATCTCCTGCCACAACGCTGTCGCCAAATCTGCGAAGTTCGATCCGGCTTTCCGGCGTCCCTTGTCCGTCAATTCATACCTGTGGCTCGGGCGATCGCGTCCCGATTTGTGCGACGCCCGCCCGATGTACCCGTGTGCAAGCAGGCGGTTCAGCCTTTGACGCACCGCGGTCGCCGTAACTTGTACTGCGTCAGCAAGTTGCGCAACGGTCATCGATCCACGCTTCCGCAGCAGATCAAGGATGATCGAATCGGATGAGACAAAGTCCTCTTCCATAGCTCGGTGTGCCTACTCGTGCGTCTACCTGCCCCTATTCTGGACTGTTTTGTTCTTCGTGGTAAGCCAAGTCATCCACGTCCACGCTAGACCTACCGCGAGTGCGCCCCTGAATTCACTGAACTATATGTGTTTTTCGCAATTTTGACAAGTAAATGTGTCTAAATTACCGGGAAGGCCTCGTCCATCTTCTTTCGCACGTCCGAAATGATTTCCTTTGGCAGGAATCGAGCCAGCATTTCGTTGTTGGCCAGGGGCGTGATCTCTTTGATGAATGAACTGGACACATGCGAAAACTCTTCGTCGGCCATCAGGAACACCGTTTCGATGTCCGGGTCTAACTGACGGTTGGCCATCATCATGGTGAATTCTGCCGCGATGTCGGTCAGTGGTCGTACGCCGCGTATCATGACCATCGCTCCGCATTCGCGCACGAACTCGACAGCCAATCCGGTGAACGTCCGCACCTCGACGTTTCCGCACGAGGTCGTCACGCGGCTCACCAGGTCGATGCGTTCTTCCGGCGAGAACAACGCGGTTTTCCTGGTGTTGATGCCGATGCCAACGATCAGGCGATCAAACAGTCGCGAACTTCGGCGAATGACATTGAAATGGCCCAATGTGATCGGATCGAACGATCCTGTGTAGACAGCAACGCGTGATTCAGAACTGGCCATGTTAGTCTCGTATTCTTAGGAAACGTCCGAAAAGAAATACCGCGTGAGGTGGAAGAACACAGGAGCAGCAAAACAGATCGAATCAATCCGGTCCAAGACGCCCGCATGACCTTGAACCAGCGTACCATAGTCCGCCACTCCACGATCGCGCTTGATCGCCGACATTACCATGCTGCCGGCAAATCCGGTAACGGCAATAATCATCGACATGCAGGCGGCTTCCCAAGGGCGAAACGGCGTGGCCCACCACAAAAGCGCGCCGATCAATGTCGCGCTGGCTACTCCGCCCATGAATCCCTCCCAAGTCCGACTGGCGTTGATTGCCGGCGCGATAACGCGGCGACCGGCCAGCCGGCTCCAGACGCTTTGCAGCACATCCTCCAACTGAACAATCAAGAAAAAGTAGAACAGCAACCCTGCATTCGGCAGGTGGAAGACAACATCGCGCCACCGTTCGCCTTTCGACGTGACCAGTTCCAGATTGAGCAAAGCCGGCGCATAGCTGAGGCAGTATACGCAGATGAAAAGGCCAGCTTGGATCTTGGCCGATCGCTCCAGGAAACGCTTGTGGTCGCCCCAGAATGCAATCCGTGCCGGAATGTACAGAAAAGCGTAGACGGGGATGGCGACGCTGTACAAGCCGTACAAGTCGATGTTCGGGCTCTGGCTAAGTCCGACCAGGACGTACTGGGCCGGGGTGAAGACGAAGAAGACCCAGAAAAGCGCCCGGTGGTCGCCACGGCGCGTCGGAGTCATGGTGATGAACTCGCGCAGGGCCCAGAAGGAGATCAGGCCGAACAAGACGACCGTCGGCGTCCGTCCCAGTAGGAACCCCGCCACCAAGATGGCACACATCAGCCACAAGACTCGGATGCGGTTGTTGAACCTCTCGATCAGCGCCGGATTCAGGCTGCTCTCTGGATACCGCTTGAGAAGCCAGCCAATCACGTAAGCGATGACCAGCACACCAATCACTACGCCGAGCAGCCAGTAGATCCTGGTACTGATCACCTGAGATTGGGCGAACAATCGCAATGCAGGCCCCGTCCAATCTGTCATCAGCGCGTTCTCCATGTTTCCCTACATGTCTTTCAGACGCTTGACCGCCTCACGGGCCCGTGCCAGGAATTCCGTCTTGGGCTCACTCTGCTCCAGCCACATGGGCGGGCCGAGGGTGATGCAACTCAAGAGCGGAACCGGCAGGATTTCGCCGCGCGGCAAGACGCGATTCAAGTTGTCCATGTAGACGGGAACCAGTTCCAGATCCGGGCGTTTCTTGCTCAAGTAGTACAAGCCACTTTTGAACTCGCCCATCTCCTCGCCGGCCGCTCTACCGCCCTCCGGAAACACGATCAGCGAGTAGACATCGCTCATCTCGCGAATCATCAACTCGACCGGGCTCTTGTGTACCTTGACCTTCTTTCGATCGATCAGCAAAACGTTGAAGGACTTGGCAACATGACGCCTTACGGGCCCTCGATCCCAGTAGTCCTTGGCCGCAACCGCTCGCGTCACGGGGCGCAGTTCCTTTGGCAGGCAGGACCATAGGACCAGAGCGTCCAAGTGACTTGTGTGGTTGGCGAAGTACACACGCTGACAGTTATCCGGCTGACAGCCGATCCATCGCACACTGGCGCCGCTCAACATCTTGCCAAGGAATGCCAGCAGCGGGGCGGTCACGCGCATAACTTCAGTTCTCCGCCGGGATGACCAAAGCCATCGGGAGCACGGGACGCAAACGCGTCTACTCCAGAATTATGTCGTCCACTGTGTGGTTCGCCGGAATCATCGGCAACACGTGCTCCTGGTAGGGGGTCTTGACGTCCAGCACGTACGGTCCATCGTAGTTGATCATCTCCTCGATCGCCGCCGTCAAATCGGCCTTGTCGCGCACCGTGGACGCTCCCGCCGCGTATCCTTTGGCGATCTGAACGAAGTCCGGGTAGTATTCGGCGGCGTAAGCGTCGTTGCCCTTCCCCGTCGCTTCCGCATGATGGACTGGCCCAAGATACGTGTGGGCTCGATTTCCGGCCATGAACCGGTCCTCCCACTGGACCACCATGCCTAGATGCTGGTTGTTCAGCAGCATCACTTTCACGGGCAGGCGCTCGCAGTGGCAAGTCGCCAGTTCCTGAATATTCATCTGCAGGCTGCCGTCCCCGTCGATGTCAACCACCAACGCATCAGGATGGGCGGCCTGGGCACCCATGGCAGCGGGAAGGCCAAATCCCATTGTGCCCAACCCACCGCTGGAAAGCCATCTCTGCGGCTCCTGGAATTGGATGAACTGAGCCGCCCACATTTGATGTTGACCGACGCCGGTCGCGAAGATCGTGGTGCGGTCCTGCGTCAGTCGAGAGATTTCCGAGATTGCGTGTTGCGGGAGGATTCCATCGAACTGTTCATCGTAATGGAAGGGGTACGCTTTCTTCCACTGTTGGCATTGCGCGACCCACTCGTCGATGTCGTCCTTCGGTTCGACGATCTTGTTCAACTCCTCGATGGCGTACTTGATATCGCTGTGGATGGGAATATGGGCCGGCTTGTTCTTGTTCAGTTCGGACGGATCGATGTCGATGTGCACGATCTTGGCGTGCTTGGCGAATTCCGTCAGTTTCCCGGTTACGCGATCATCGAACCGCACGCCGAAGGCAAGTAGCAGGTCGCAGTCGCGAACGGCCCAGTTGGAATAGACACTGCCGTGCATTCCCAGCATGTCCATACACAGCGGATGCGCGCTGGGCAAGACCCCCAAGCCCAACAGCGTCATCGTCACGGGGATGCCCGTCTTCTGGACCAACTCGCGCAGATCGCCGCTGGCGCCCGCCGAGATGATGCCGCCGCCGCAATAAAGCACCGGCCGTTTCGCCAGTTTGATTTCCTCCGCCACTTGTTTGATCTGCTCGTGACTCGCATGCGGCGGTCGGATGTTCTGGTATCCCGGCAGATTCATCGGCACGTCCCAATCGACCGCTGCCTTTTCCATCTGCACGTCCTTGGGCATGTCGATCAAGACCGGGCCCGGGCGACCGGTGGTGGCGACGTGGAACGCTTCCTTCATGACGCGGGGCAGATCGGCGATGTCCGTCACCAGGTAGTGATGCTTGGTAATGCCGCGGCAGACCTCGACAATGGGAGTCTCCTGAAACGCGTCCGAGCCGATCGCAGGTCTTGTGACCTGGCCGGTGATGGCGATGATCGGAATGCTGTCCAATTTGGCGTCGGCGATCGCGGTCACCAAGTTGGTGGCTCCCGGTCCGCTGGTCGCCATACAGACCCCGGGCTTTCCCGTCGTACGGGCGTAGCCCTGCGCCGCAAACGACCCACCCTGCTCGTGCCGCGGGAGAATGGTGCGTAGCCTATCGGAGAAACGCGTGAGGGCTTGGTGAAGTGGCATGCTGGCCCCACCCGGATACGCGAACAGCACATCGACGCCATGATCGACCAACGATTGAACCAGGATGTCGGCGCCGGTCATGACTTGGGATTCGGTGGCTTGTTCGGCGGTAGCCATAGGCATATCTCCTCGCAGATACTTCGTTCTTTTTGGGGGCCCGTCCAAGAAAGCGATCTGGGGCGATCTGGTGGGCCGCGAAGATTTGGCCCACCCTACTTGGTTGCGACCGAAGCCGCATCAGGATGCGAAAACACGACAAACATGTAACTCTAACGCGTGGCCCCAGTATTTTCAACCGAGCGACGCGAGGACTCGCGACCTAAGTGCAGCGGCGAGAACGTATTGCGCTGTGTCGGGATAGACGAAGCCCGACTACTTGTGGATTGGGATTTCGGAGCGGTTATCGTAACTCGTCGAATACCGCTTCAGAGAGCCGAAGATGGCCCGGCCACACTCCCCGCCGGTTGATCGCCGTCCGCCGGAACGATCGGTAAGACGGCGTGGTCAACCCCGGCCGGCGTTCCATCGCCCGCATTCCGAGCAGGGTTGCTTTCCCGCTCGTCAAGTGCGTAGTCCGCAGGTCCTTGCAGATCTTCGGTCAATTCCAGAGGCGGTTCTTTCGTCCAGTTCAAACCGAACCGAGGGGGGGTCTCCTCTTTGTACCAGGCTTCGTCGCGCTGGTCGAAGCCGCTGTCGACATACTGCCTTGGATCGCCCGTCGGACTGATGCGCAGCAACGTCATCGAACCGGGATAGAAGTTGTCGCCTCCCCGCACATACAGGCGCCCGTCGATGTCACCACTGTCGCTGGCCCCTTTCCATTCGATCACCGGCGCGCCCGGATCGGTGACGTACACGATCGAATACGTGCATTTGGTCTCCCAAACCGGTTGAAAGGACGTTTCGTCCGTCGAGAAACGGCACATCCCCTGGGCAAGCACGGCGGTTACGTGCTGGAGCGTTACTTCATTGGGACCGTCCTCCAACCTTGGTCTCGCCTGAGTCCCTCCCACATCCACCAACCTGTCGGAGGTGACCAACAAACATTGTTGGCAGGCAAAGCGGAAGGGCGACACTTCCTTGGCGTGAACGATCGTCGCCTGTCCTCGAACGATGCACTGGTGAAGGCTGATGTACGGCCCAGGCTTCTTCGTTGCAGTCTGCGTCTCAAAACCTGTACCGTTCACGATCTCGAATACGGCAACACGAGGCTGCAAACGCCTTCCATTCTCATCGATGTTCCGCACCGTGACCACCGAGTCCCGAATCTTCAAGCTGATGATGTGCCGAAGGCGAAACAGCGACCAGCCATCGGCTGATTCCTCAGGAAGTTCGAAACGCAGATTCACACCCTGCCAGTCCAATTCGATCGGCCCCAAATGGATCATCTGACGGTCCTGGGCCATGTCCTCGAAGCTTGGCCGAAAGACGATCGTCGGTTTGAATCCGGTGCCGTTGCGAACGGTCAACTGTTTGGATGTCACGTCGAACGGGCGTTCCTCGCGCATTCCATCGAAGTGCAGTTCGATCGTGTCGACGCCCTTTGCCGCTGCCTCCTGACAAGCCGCGGCCAACGATTCGACAACGACGGCATCGACCGGCGTGTCTCCGCCCAACGGGCCGACGATAATCCGTTCAGCGAGTGCGTCCTGGGGCTTGGCGGAGGTCATATCGGTATTCGGCGGTTCGTTGTCGTCGGTTGCATCGATTGGCTTGGCCGAAGATGGATCGGTCGTCGACGAATCAGCGTCGGGCGTGTCCTGCACGCCAGCCGGGACTTCAGCGGGGCGATCGGCGCCCGATTCAGGCTTTGGCTTTACCGTTCTCGTTTGCTTGGGCACGGGCAACGCGTCTTTGGACGGGGGCAGCGATTCCTTAGGCTCAGCGTCCGTCGGTTCGGCGTCAGTGTTTGTAGACGACGGTTTGGCATGCGGTTTGGCCCCGGTGTCCTCGACCGTGCGGCTCGTATCCTTGGACGCGCCACTGTCGCGTTCTTCGTCCGACTTGACTGCGGGTTTTGGAGCCGGCGTTTCGACTTCTGGTCTGTCGAGTGGCGCGAGTTCGACCCTGGTGCCGATGATGTCGTCGCTTGGGTCGGTCGACCATACTTTGTCCAACGCAAACACGGCCACCATCAGCACAGCCAAGGGAATTGCCCAAGGAAGACAGCGTATCGCAAGCGACAAACCGGGCTGTCGATCCCTGCCGGGGGTGCCGTTGCGGGTGATGCCCGGGAGGTCAAGGCGTTCCGCCACCGAGTCCAAATCGGCCATCAATTCTCTAGGCTGCTGGTAGCGATCAACGGGCTTCTTCTCCAGCAGCTTGCTCATGATCTCGACGACCTGCTCGTCCAGATCGGGGCGAACATGGCGCGGATCAGACGGTTCCTCGCCGCTGTGCTTCAGCAGTTTTTGCAGGACCGTGCCTTCGGGAAACGGCGGCCTCCCCGTGAGCATGAAATACAAAGTGCAGCCCAGCGAATAGAGATCGCTTCGGACATCGGCCGCGCGCGGGTCCCGCGCTTGTTCGGGCGAGATGTAGTCGAACGTGCCCAAGGTCACGCCACTGGCTGTAATATCCTCGGACTCCGGATCCAGGCGATGGTGCCGCGCAAGGCCCATATCCACCAGCTTGGCTCGCCCTTGCGCGGTAACTAACACGTTCGACGGCTTGATGTCTCGGTGAACCAGACCGCGCTGGCACGCATGTTCCAGAGCCACCGTCACTTGGCGTACATAACTGATTGCCTCGTCCAGCGGCATCGCACCGTTCTGTTTCACCAGGTCGCGGATGTTAATGCCTTCGATGAACTCGAAAACGATGTAGTGCAGCCCTTGGTCCTGGCCGACATGGTAGACGCGGGCAATGTTCTCGTGCTCCAGCTTGGCGGCGTTCTGGGCTTCTTTCTGAAAACGCCGAAGCGTTTCTGTATCGGTGCGGCTTCCCGTCAGTACCTTGACCGCCACCGTCCGGTTCAATTTGGTGTCCAACGCTCGGAACACGGCCCCCATGCCGCCCCCGCCCACGAATTTCTCGAGGTTCAGGTGTTCGAGCGACGCGCCTTCCAGCAGCTTCCCCAGTTCCTTCGAAGTGCCGGTGATGATCGGGATTTCCCCGTTGACGGATGACTGCACGACGGGCCGGTCCTTCGAAATGACCGTTTCCTGTAACTCCAGGAAATCGTCGCCGTTCGAACCGCCGCCAGCCTGCGCGTCCGCGAAATCGTCGACCGCCGGATCGTGGGCGCGTGCAAATGGCTCACCGGACGGCTTCGTCAGCTCGATATTGCTTGACGGATCCGACAAGTCGGGCGGCCGATCGGGTCTCTGGTCCGTTGTGCTACTGCCCATCAAAGTCTCAACTTGCGTAACTCCAACATTGCGCGGGACTGGGCGACGACGTCGTCTGGGAACTGAAGGGAATCCGTCCAAGCGAAAGAAGATGGCGTCTCCGAGACGTTCGTCCCTGCTTTCACTTCCCCCACCCTAAAGAGAATAGCATACCCTGCCTGCGTAACGGTCCTGGAGTCTTGTGCCGGAATCGGCTGATATTCGAGAAAAGCATCCGGTTGTCATTGTATTCGCGCCGCGCGTCGGATTCAACAATCTGTAGCGGATTCGCGGGAGATTGTGGCGGATGGCCCGCTGTAAGGACGCGGCTCGGATATTAACATGGTACGCAACTCGAAGCGCAACGGATCATTGTCATGCAACGAAAACGACCTTTTTTGCCAGCACTCGCAGTCATTGGGGCAATCGCAATCGCGGCGTCTGTGCCGATTGTGCCGAAAGCCCATGCAGAATCCGCCCCAAAGCCAAACATCCTGATGGTCCTGGTGGATGACCTGGGCTTCGGAGATTTGAGCTCCTACGGTGCCACGGATCTCCAATCGCCGGGTATCGACGAGCTAGTCGGCTCGGGCATTCGGTTCGACAATTTCTACGCCAACTGCCCCGTGTGTTCGCCGACGCTAGCCTCCTTATTGACCGGTCGATACCAGGAGCTAGTAGGGGTTCCCGGTGTCATTCGCACACATGACGACAACAATTGGGGGTATCTGGCACCCGACGCGGTGTTTCTACCGGAGGTGCTGAAGCGAGCCGGTTACCACACAGCGATCGTTGAGAAGTGGCATTTGGGCCTTGAAGAGCCGAATCGGCCCAACGATCGCGCCATGATTAGAGTACTCCTGTGGGCCTCGCAAAGCTCGGCCTACGTTACCACGCTCGTTTAACCGCAAGCCGGAGGCGTGCGCGTCCCACCGCGCACGCCTCCGGCTTGCGGTTAAACGAAAGAACATAGGGAACGATCTGACGATGGAAATGGAAAAACTCGTATCGCTGTGCAAGCGGCGTGGCTTCTTGTTTCAGTCCAGCGAAATCTACGGCGGCCTGAACGGCTTTTGGGATTACGGCCCGTTGGGCGTCGAGTTGAAACGCAACATCAAGGACGCCTGGTGGCGCGACATGGTCACGGGCCATGACGATTCGTCTGTCTCCGCCGGCGCCCCGACTGCCTACGAGATGACCGGCCTGGACTGCACGATCATCATGCACCCGCAAGTCTGGAAGTGCTCGGGCCACTACGACCTATTCCACGACCAGATGGTCGACTGCCGTGAGTCAAAGAGACGATACCGCTACGACCAGGTGCGCGGTCGCTGGGTGGAAGCCAAGGGCCAGCGGATCTTTGTAGCCACGGCGGTGGAAGTGGAGAAAGAAGAAGAGGACACGCAGACGCGAGCATTGAAGTACTTCAACCTTCGCAAGAAGAAAGCCGACGAGTTGGCTTGGGACGGCCCTTTCCTCACGCTGCCCGAGATCGACGACATGTCGAAAGTGCTCGGCCCGGAGGCCAAAACGCTGGGCACGCTGACCGAACCGCGCGAATTCAACTTGATGTTCAAGACCTTCGTCGGCGCACTGGCCGGCGAAGAAGGTACGGCATTCCTGCGCCCGGAAACGGCTCAAGGCATTTTTGTCAATTTCAAGAACGTGCGGGACAGCACGCGCGTGCGCATTCCCTTCGGCATCGCCCAGATCGGCAAGAGCTTCCGAAACGAAATCACGCCGCGTAACTTCACCTTCCGCTCACGCGAATTCGAGCAGATGGAGATCGAGTTCTTCTGCCATCCGGACTCGTCCAACGAATGGTACCAGTATTGGCGGGACCGGCGAATGAAGTGGTACGTCGATCTCGGCCTGGCCAGCGACCGCTTGCTGTTGCGCGAGCACGACGCGGCGGAACTCAGCCATTACTCGACTGGCACAGCCGACATCGAATACGCATTCCCGTTCCTGCCGCCCGGCGAATTTGGCGAACTGGAAGGCATTGCTCACCGCGGTGATTTCGATCTGCGTAGCCACATGGAAGGCAAGCTGGACGAAAAGACGTGCCCACTGGAGGTGGAAAAAGGCCCCGACGGCAAACCCAAGTGGAAGGGCAGTGGCCGCGACCTCACGTACCGGGACGACCTGAGCGGCGAGCGATACACGCCTCACGTGATCGAGCCCTCGGCCGGCGCCGATCGAGCGACGCTTGCGTTCCTGTGCGAAGCGTACACCGAAGACGAAGCGCCGGACGAAAAGGGCGTAATGAAGGCGCGTACGGTCATGAAGCTCAATCCTCGCTTGGCCCCGATCAAAGCAGCCGTGTTTCCGCTGGTCAAAAAAGACGGCATGCCCGAGATCGCTCGCGAAATCTATCGCGCCCTGAAGCCGCATTTCAACGTCTTTTACGACGAAAAAGGCGCCGTTGGCCGTCGTTACCGCCGTCAGGACGAAGCCGGCACACCCTACTGCATCACCGTCGACGGCCAGACCATAAGGGACAACACCGTCACCATCCGCGACCGCGACACGTTGGAGCAATGGCGTGTGAAAGTGGACGACTGCGCCGACGAAGTCCGCGAGCGACTACGGTGAGCATCAGCGGTCAAAAGCCTATCGTTTTACCTTGACAGCCTCGCGCCGTGACGGCGGCTCTCAACTCGTTTCCAGGCTCGGCCTGGAAACGGTCTGTCTTTGAGGCTCCGCCTCTCTTCGCCCCGTTCCTTCCTCTGGGCCTGACCCACGACGCGATTCCCGTTACATCTCTGCCGCACGACATACACTTCCCGCGCCACATCATTTCATCCGTGGGCCCGCCATGCCATCCGTGGGCAACGTCACGACTTCATCCGCGAGGCAACTCGGCACAAACCTGCAAATGGAATCGGCACGAGGTATCAGGAGCTTGACTGACTTAGGATTCGCGTGTTAGTATAGCTCTAGCATAAGTTGAGAAGGGATCTCAGTGCGTCTGCCTCGCCTGTTACGTTTTCTGAATCGAAGTAGTCCGTGACATATCCCCCCTTGAAACGCTTTGCAGTTTGGTGTCTCGCCGCCTTGCTCGGTTTGGTGGCTGGTATGGGCGAGGGGCTGCACTTGATCCCTGGCTGCGGCCATGGGATCGAAGTGGGAAATGTAGTTCTGTGGGTTGGGTGCTTCGGTGTCGACAACTCGCGTCCGACGAAGGATTGCGACGAACCTGGGGTAACGGTTCCGGGTAAGCCGGCGCCTCCCATCCAAAGTGAAGAGGCATGCCCGATTTGCTCCAAGTTGGGCGAGCATTTCACACTGTCCTCCCCCATTCCTGTCGGGTCTGTCGCTCGATTTCAGAGCGGGGTTTTGGTAGTCGTTCTTTGCGGCGTTCCCGTCGAGACTACCGGGGTGACTCAGGCTCGAGCGCCACCACTCGCGTGATTATTTTCGGTCGCCGGCGCGAATGCCAGCGCGCAACGCCCCTGTGCTCCAGGCATTGGCTGGGTGCGCTGTTCGGAGCGCTAAGGCCTGACGCCGCTGGAAATAGCTATCGATTTCGGCACAACCACCAACGCCAGACTAACGAGGCGCATCATGAAACAGACCATGTGTTTGTTGGCTCTTCTTGCAGCGACTTCCATTCAATGTGGAAGAAACGAAACGCCGCTTGCCACACACGACGAAAGCGAACATGCGGAAGCGCCAGCCGCGACAAACGAAGTCCGCTTGTCCGAGCCGAGTCGCGAAATGGGCGGTATCGCCGTGGAGGAGGTCAAGTCCCAGCAAACCAAGGACATCCTGGAAGCAATGGGGAAGGTGCTGGCACCGAAACCGCAAACCGCCATCGTCGGCCATGCGTTTTCCGCTCGTGTTGCCGAGGTTCACGTGAAGCTCGGCGAATGGGTCGAAGAGCGACAGGAACTGGTCACCTTGGAGAGCCACGAAGTTGGTGCTGCGAAATCCGAGCTCTTCAAGGCCATCGCCGACCTTGAACTGGCCAAGCTCAACTTCGAAAGAGAGAAACAGTTGCTGGAAAGTGAAATCGGAATCGAGAAGAACTTTCGAGCTGCGGAGGCCGAATACAAGATCGCCCAAGCGAATGAAGAGGCCGCCCACAAGCGAATGCACATATTCGGCTTCACGGACGAGCAGGTGAAGGAGATCGAGGAGACGCACCAGATCCAAGCATCCATCACGTTGTACGCTCCGATTGCCGGCAAGATCGTGGATAACAATGCTGTTCTTGGCGCGCTGATCGATCAGGCTACTGAGATCATAAGAATAATCGACCCGACGTTGCTGTGGGTCGATGCACAGATCTACGAAAAGGACATCTCGAAGGTCAAGATCGGGCAAGAGGTGGAAATCAAAGTCCCCGCTTATCCGGACGAGGTCTTTCGTGGAGAGGTCAGCTACATCGGCGACGAGGTGAACGAGGAAACTCGCACGATCACCGTCCGGGCGGAAGTGAGCAACGAGGAATCGAAGCTCAAGCCGGGGATGTTCGCCGACGTGGATATATTGCTGAACGGGAGTGCTGAAACGCTGGTCGTTCCCAAGTCTGCCGTGTTGGAGGACGGTCGGCAGAAGGTCGTTTTTGTGAAGGTCGAAGACTCCTTCCTGCTCCGCGAAGTCGAGACGGATCCCGCCAACGGAGAGGACTACTTGCGGATCCGGTCCGGACTGGACGCAGGCGAAGAAGTTGTAATCACGGGGAGTCACTTGCTGCGATCCGAGTTGAAGGAGGACCTTCTGAGACAAGCCCATCATCATGGACATCAGCATTGACAACGAACTAGGAGACGCGGACAGTGATTCGAGCAATCATCGATTTGGCGCTGCGTAACCGGCTTCTCGTTCTGTTGCTGACGGCGCTGGTCTCGCTGGTGGGTGTCGTCGCCTACGACCGGATGCCCAAGGATATCTATCCGGATCTGAACGCGCCGCTGGTGAACATCATCACGCATTGGGAGGGCATGGCGTCCGAGGACGTCGAGCGACGGGTCACAATCCCGCTGGAAAGCTTGATGAGCGGCAGTCCGCACGTGACCAGGGTCAGGTCGGAATCGACCACCGGCGAATCGATCGTAACCGTCGAGTTTGATTGGGGAATCGACGTCTACAAGGCTCGCCAGATCGTGGCCGGCAAGCTGGACATCGTGGCGGACCAGCTTCCCGCCGGCGCGGAAGATCCGACCATGGGACCCGTCTCGTCGCGCATGGGCGAGGTCTTCGAATTCGCCGTGGTGGGCGACGGCGTGGACCCGATGCTACTGAGAAGCGTCGCCGATTGGACCATTAAGTACCGGCTGTTGGGTGTCGAAGGCGTCTCGTTCGTGGTCAACCTGGGAGGTTTCGTCCAGCAGTATCAGGTCTTCCTCAAGCCTGAAATGCTGCACCACCGCGGAATCACCATCGCCGAAGTCAAAGAGGCGATCGAACAGAGCAACCGCAATTTCTCGGGCGGCGTCATTCGAAAGCCGAATCAGGAGTTTCTGATAAAGGGCCTGGGGCGAATCGAGTCGATCGAGCATATCAAGAACACGGTGATCACATCGCGCGAAGGCATTCCGGTTTTCGTGAAGGATGTGGCCGACGTCAAAGTGGGAAGGATGTTCTCGGCAGGAAATGCCGGATTCGATGGCCAGGAAGCCGTGTCGGTGATCGTGCAGAAGCAGTACGGCGGTGACACACTGAAGACCATCGACAGGGTCAAGGAGTTCATCAGGGACGTCGAGAACGACCTGCCGCCCGAGACCAGAATCGAACCCTACTATGACCAATCCGAACTGATCAACAGTTCACTGGAGCATGTCGAGATTTCCATGGTGGAGGGCGGCGTGCTGGTGCTGGTGGTCATCCTGCTGTTCCTCGGCAATGTACGGGCGTCGTTGATCGCCGCGTTGACGATTCCCATCTCTGTTTTGTTCTCGCTGGTATTGATGTACATCGGCGGCGTCTCGTTGACGGTGATGGCGTTGGGCGGCTTGGCGATCGGAATCGGCAAGATGGCCAGTGGCTCGGTGATCATGGTCGAGAATGTCTACAAGCACCTCCAGGGCGGCGAGGGGGACGCATCTTCGCTGGACCTGACGGCCCAAGGGGCCAAAGAAGTCGGCCCTTATCTGTTCTCAGCGAACTTGATCATCATCCTGGTCTTCCTGCCACTACTGACACTGGAGGGGATCGGCGGCAGGATGTTCCGGCCCACGGTGTATGCCCTGGTGGCCGCTCTGCTCGGTTCGCTGATCATGAACATCACCCTGAAACCGGTGCTGATGTCGCTATGCATCAGGTCGACGAAGCGTGTGCGGCGGAAGAACCGTGTCATCGAATTTGCTACACGCATCTACGTCGGCGTCTTGAAGCTTTCATTCCGGCTCAAAGCGATTGTGTTATTGGCCGCCCTGGCCGTCGTCGTGGTCGCAGGCTGGTGCTATCAAGATCTGGGAAGTGAATTCGTGCCCTTCATGGACGAAGGCTCGATCGTTGCATCGACGGTCATGCTGCCCGAAACGTCGCTGCACGAGTCGGTTCGCGTCGGCAAGACGTTCGAGAAGGCTTTCATGAGCTTCCCGGAAGTGGAACATGTCTGCCGGACCACCGGAATGGCCGAGGAATCGGAACATGTTCATCCCGTGAATCATAGCCATTACCTGTTGAAGCTAAGACCGCGGCAAGAGGGTGACCGAGGCTACGCTGAATTGACCGATGCCATGCGAGAAAAACTCGACTTGATGCCAGGCAAGACGCCTTACATGTTCGAACAACCCATTGGCAACAAACTGGCCGAGATGCTCACCGGCACCGAGGGTCAGATCTCGCTCAAGGTCTACGGACCGGACTTGGAGAAGCTGGACGAAAAGGCGCGCCGCATCGCCGAGATTATACGCGACATTCCGGGGATCGCCGATCTGCAGGTCGAACAGACCAGTGGGATTCCTTTGCGCGTGATCACGTTGAAGCGAGAGGAGTTGGCCCGTCATGGGATCAAGGTGGACGAGGTGGCCGACGTGATCGAAACGGCGCTGGGCGGAGTCGAAGTGACGGACGTGACCGAGGTGGACCGGATGACCGCCGTGCTGCTGCGGCTCCCGGAGCGGTACCGTCAGGACGTTGACTCGGTCAAGAACCTGTTGGTGGACACGCCAGCCGGCCATCGCGTGCCCCTTGAACAGATCGCCGACATTGATCCAACTGAGACTGGACCACAGACGATTTTCCGCGAAAGCCGAAGCCGGCGAAAGACGATCCTGTGCAACGTCGTGGGACGGGACGTTGGCCGGTTCGTCGAAGAAGCAACAGCCAAGATCAACGAGAGTGGTTTGTTTCCCAGGGGCGAGGGGTACTCCTTCAAATTCGGTGGCGAGTTCGAAAGCCAGCAGCGAACGATGCAACAGCTCAAGTGGATGATGTTGATCGTTGGCCTGAGCGTACTGGTAGTGCTTTTCGCCTCGCTACACTCACTTCGGCAGTCGCTTCTGTTGCTGCTGAACATCCCCATGACGCTCGCCGGAGGTATCATCGCCCTGTTCCTGGTTGGGCAGACGCTGAACGTTTCGTCGGTGATTGGCTTTATCGCCTTGTTCGGTATCGCTCTGCAAAACGGAGTGGTTCTGGTAGGCAAGATCAACGACTTGCGCAGGAGTGGAGTAGAACTGCATGATGCCGTGATCCAAGGAGCCGCATACCGGTTCCGCCCGATCCTGATGACCGAGTTGATCTTGATCCTGGGCGTGTTGCCTTTGGCCCTGGGCACGACTGCCGGATCGGAACTGCACCGCCCCTTGGCCGTTGTCTACATTGGCGGCTTTGTGGTCGCCATCTTTTTCGAACAGATCGTTCTGCCGATCCTGTACGAGTTCTCGGCACGGCTTGGAAAAGAACGGTTCGTGAACGAGAAAGCCGCGTGAGAAGAGGGGGCGTGGCGAGCGGCGGTTGGTTCCGTACCGTGGCGTAAGCTTCTAGCTTGCGAATTTCCTGTGAAAGGCAAGCTGGAAGCTCGCCCCACGCGTAAATTCTTGTCTGCCGCTCGTGTTATGGATGCCGTTCGTCGAAAGACACCGTCTGCTTGATCTCGCAGTAACCACCGGCTTTGACCGTTCGGTTGTAGCCGAAACCGATCACGCATCCGTACTTGCCGCTGCGGGACTCGCCCGACCAGCGGCCTTTGCGGTACGACCAGGGCCAGCTCTGTTCGTGGTACGTCCATCCGCCGTCGGATTCGAAGTCGCCGACAGCGACTGAACCGCCGAACAAATGGACGTCGTCCACGTAGTAGTAGCACTCGCAGAACTCCGCGCCGGGCTCCGTCACCGCTTTGTCCGCCCGAAGCCGGAACACGAGTTCCGCCGATTTCTTGTCTTCTACCCAGCGACCCAGGTCGAGCACCAAGTGCTGCCAGCCTCCCTCGTCGCCCTCGACGTCGTCCTCCCAAATCACTTGGCTGTCTAACAGCACTTGCGCGCGGACATATCCCTTGAGCGGGCCGTAGTAGCTGTCCTTGACCCACGCGCTGAGCACACAACCGCCAGCCTGCGGATTGACTAACACGGGAATCAGCGTCGAACTGGGAATGCCTCTTTCGTTGGATACGGTTAGCGCCACGTTGTATCGACCAGGTTGGCGAAAAGTATAGGTGGCGGTCTTGTCAAATGCCTCGGGGCCTATCGCGTCGGGGCTGTCGGCGAAATTCCAGCGGTAGCGGACGATCCGGCCCCCTTCGTTGTCCTTGCTCTCGGACGCGTCAAAGGAAACGGTCAAGGGCGCCTTTCCCGTGGCCGGCGTCGCCGTGCCTTTGGCCGTAGGATGCCACGTCGCGGGCACGGGGCCGTAGTGATTGTCGTAGACCTCTGTGTTTTTCGTCGAACGGATGCTCAGTGCAGACTCCGGGCCGGGGTGAAAAAACCAGTTGTTGTGGAATCTTGCTTCTTCGAGCGGATTGCCTCGCAGCAGAATCGCCGGTTCGTCCGGGTTGCGGAATTCGTTGTGGTGGATCAGCGTCGCGGCCCCGGCCTTCGTCGCATTTCCGTGGCGGTCAAAGGATGGCTGCACATCCTGATCCAGGCAAATGTTGTAGCGAGCTTCGTAGCTGCTATCCGCTTGCGAGCCCGAGCCGATGTGGTGCCGGCAGGCGTTGAACAGATTGGCCTCGATCAGTGCTTTTCCGCCGCCACGTACCCAAACGCCGTACCCGTATCCCCAGCGGCGCGTATGGTGGATGTAATTGTGGTGCACGTGGGCCCCGCCGGCCACAGCAAGGTCTACGGCCCACTTGTTCCACGCCCACAGTTCGCAGTTGTCCACCTCCAGGTCCTCGTGATCCGCTCGGATCCCGTTGGCGATCTTGATTTGCTCGTAGAAATGGTCGCCGATTTCTGCGAACGCGCCGCGCAGGCGCAACCCCGTGATCCGCACGCCTTTGCCGCCGGTCTTGAACAGTGGGATCCAGTCGAATTCGTCAGTCAGCGAGTTCGAGTACACAAGCGCCCCTTGCGATGCACCTCGGCCACGACCGCTTGTCAGAGTGACACCGCCGGGAATTGTCTGATCGTCCGCGCCGGTCATGTCGATCACCGCGTCGTCGCGTATGTAGATGACCGCACTCGGCTGCGCCTTGCGGATCGCGTTGATCAGCTCGGCTCTTTTGGACACCACGAAATTGGCAGACCGTTCGGACTTGACGTCGCGGTAGCCCGGTCCGCCGCCGATTGGATCGCCCGTGGGATTCAGTTGGTCGCCGTATTTCGCCGCATGGCTCAACAACGGCCAGCCGGCGAGAAACGCGACGATCGCCACGCGAGATACACGGTTTCGTTTTGTCATGGCAACTTCGGTCTACATGGTTGGCATTGCCCATCAAGAACTGTCGATTACTTTTTGTGGGGCACGTTTCCAACGTGCCTGGCACGATGGAATCGTGCCCCACCGTTCTTCTGCACTGGTCTCTATTTGTCGAAGCTCGGCACTTTCAGTTGTTGGCCGCCCTTCTTTGCGGATTCTTGCGCCACGATGCCGGGCACGGTCATGGCCAGCGATTCGTACACGTCGATTGCCGGCTCGCGATCTTCCACCAGCGCGGCGACGAACTCGTGGGTTAGAAACGTGTGCGAACCGCCGTGCCCCGAGGCGACGCGCATGGATTCGGGTAGCAAGTCCTGATAATCGGGCAGCGCGGTCACCGGCGGCGAACCGTGGGCTTTGACCGCGAACGGTTGGCCGCCCGAACCCGGCATGTACAGCGACAGCTTCTCGCCCAACCACTGCGCCCGCTCGCCGCCGGCAACAACGTTGTACATCACGTTACAGCGACAGATGTTTCCGCCGCTGCACTTACCCAAGGCCGTCATGTTCCAGAAAGGATTGTCGTATTGGTTCTCCTGCAGGTCCGGATGGTCGTCGCCCCAGCCCAGGCAGGAAATGTCCGTGATTCGTTCGCGCGTGACGCCCACGTGAAAGGCAGTGGAATGGGTCGGATAAAGCATGGGCGCATATCCGTGACGCCACGTTGGTTTGCCATTCTGCCACCAGTAAGCCTGCCCGTGTTTGCCGGCAAGATAGTGGTAATATTCGCATTCGCAATACAGGAACTTGCCGAACATCCCGTCCTGGTACAACTGCCGGGCAAGGATGCATGGCCTCCGATAGTAACTGGTTTCGGCCATCATGTATTTCAGGCCGGTTCGCTCTTTGGTCTCTTTCAGCAATGCGGCTTCCTCAAGCGACATTGCCGCCGGCACGGCGCAGATGCAGTGCTTGCCGTGGTTCATCACCTCGACACAGTGCCGCACGTGATCCGGTGCACCGGTGAACACGGCAACCGCCTCGATTTTCGGGTCCAACACAAGCTTCTCCAGCGACTCGTACGCCTTCTCGCATTTGTACACTTGCTGGAGGTGATTTCGTCGATCGGCGCGAAGGTCGCTGACCGCTTCGACCGTGCAGTTTGGATCCAGATGCCACTCGAACGACGCCCCGAAGCCGCCGCCCACCACGCCAATCCGGATCTTCCGATCGGAGTCCAGTCGCGCTTTGGCAGGCACGGCACCGGCCAGGTTCATCGAGCCAATAAACGCTGCTACACTCGTGGCGCTCAGAAAGTCTCGCCGCGAAACGTTCTTGTCAATTTGTTCTGTCATCTCGTTCCTCCCGTTTGTCAACACAAGATGGAATCCTTGCAACCGCCAGCGGGCGATAGCCGACACTGCCCCCACCGATCACGGGTAGACGGAGTCATACGGAAAGTCGAACTCGTGCCCGCCTCCACCGGCGAGAAGGTGCTGGAAGTATGTCTCCAGAACATCGTCGACTTGCCCGGCGTTCACGACGTCGCGTGTCTCGTGTGAGTACCAGTACGCATTCTCATGCACCGCAATCAGTGAATCTCCGGACGAAGTGGTGTAGAAGGCCACCGCGTCGTTGGGAATTCCCGTTTGGGCAGCAACCTCCAATTCGTAGTCACTGACGGTTCGTGGCTCGTGAAGACCACCTGAAAAGGGATAACCACGCTCCCAAGTCCTCAGAATCAAATCATACAATAAGTTTCCCAGAACTAGTCCCCGAGCTGGCAATTGCACGTCCTCGCGCAAAGACAGCTCAGAACCCTCGAGCTTGACGACTACGGCCGTGCGGTAGCGATGGAGGTTCACTTCGATCTCACAACGAGCCGCGCCGGCGAGCTGCCGTAGCCACTGGGCGAACGAATTGATGGTGCACCCTTCAGCAAGGCGGTTGAAATAGGCGCAGGAATCCGCGAAGACCGCACGGTGCTCATCGGTGAGAAGATCAGCGAAACGCGACGGCACATCCGCTAGACGATCGTTGGGATCGACGAGCACACTCGGACCACCGAAGTAGTTCATGAATTCTCTCACGATGCGCTCTGTTTACTCAATAACGTTTGCGTAACACAAGGACGCGACGGAACCCCGCTGGTGTACACGGATTTTCGATTGTAACGCCCGCGACCTCAGAGTAACGGGGCATCGCAGGGCTGTTGGGCGGAACCGCGTTGCGGTAGCAATCCTCGCGAGCCTCACCTTGCGAACAGTAAACACATCACTCTGGCGCTACGAGCAACTTGAAATCCTCTACCATCACGGCCAACAGATTGCCTGCGTCCACTTGCAGGGCCACCCAGGCATTGGCTTCTATCTTCGCGCCGTGCCGATCGTCGAACACGGTTTGGCCTCGTGTCCACTCGCCCTTGGTCTCGACGCGGACTTCGGCACGCCGCAACAACAGCGTTTCCGGATAGAACAGGTAAGCCAACGTGGTGGCATCGTGCACGTGAAAGCCGCGAATGCCGTCCGTGGATCGGTAGCTCATCGAAGTCTTGGCCATGAATTGCCAGAGGTCGACAATGAAGCGGCCGATGCGGCTTTCGGGCACTGCCTGGCTGACTCCGTTGGCGTGCTCCTTGGTGAAAGTGACCTTTTCGGTGATGCCGAGAGGGAGCACGACGATATCATCCCGGCTGGTGAAGACTTTCTGGGCCGCTTCCGGATCGCAGTAGATGTTGAACTCCGCGCAAGGTGTGATGTTACCTCCCTGGCGGAACGCGCCGCCCATGATGACGACTTCTTTGGCTTTGGCCAGAATACCGGGGCTCTTTTCTTCCGCTGCTGCAAGGTTGGTCAACGGGCCAACGGCAATCAACGTAATCTCGCCGGGCACGGCGCTGAGTTTCTCGATGATGATGTCGTCAGACCGTCGAGCTTCGCTCAGCGGATGCTTGGGGTCAGGCAGCGTGCGCGACAGGTTCCCCATTCCATCGTTGCCGTGAATGTGCGCGGCGTCTTCTCCGCCTTCATCCACGGGTACGCTTCGTCCAACCTCGATGTGCCCGAAACCGCCCAGGGCAAGCGTCTTACACGCATTCGCAAACGTGTGTTGGCTCCGGACGTTTCCGGCTACCGTGGTGACGGCCACGATCTCGGCATGGCCTTGCTTGGCCAGACTCTGCAGCCACAGTAGAGCAAAGACATCATCGCCGCCCGGATCTGTGTCAAAGAGAATCCTCCGCGGCCTAGCTCGATTCCCAGCCGTATCGCTCATGTCCGTTGCCCCTGCTTGGCTAACTAACACGATGCCCATGGTTAGCGTAAGAGCGTATCGTGCGATCCTATAACGCATGGCAATGTCCTCCCAGTGTGTGGCACGTATTGTATCGTCCGAGAGCTGTACCTCCAAGAAATCCTAGAAATGTTTGGTTGGTCGCATCTCGCAATTGCCGCAACGGCCTGCTTGGCTCTGTGCCTTCGCCCTCCAACGACAGGAGCCGAGGAGTCCAACGAGGCCCCAGAGGCCAACTACATCGTGGTGCCGACTACCACGGAGTCGTGGCACGTGGGATACTGGCGGATGGACAAGTATCCGAATCGCACAAAGAAGTACGGAGGGCGCGTGATGTCCAAATCCCCGATGGTTGCCGCCGCGATTGTTATGCTGGGCTGGCTCGCAGTCACCGGTTGCATGGATCCTTCGAAACCGGCGAGCGGTCCTGGTCAGTCGCAAGAATTCGGTGTGCTGGCCGCGGCCACGGCACTTGCCGAAACGGACATCCTTCCGCACACGGAGGGAGCGATTACGCCCGGGATGAACTGCGTCTACTGCGCCACCTTCCAACTCGCCTGGAACGAGATGCGGGACGTGCTGGTCAAGGGGACGATTCTCCTGGAAGGCGATCCGCCGATGGTCGAATTGCTGAACCGGCGGGCCTTCCAGAAGTCGGATCTGGCGGACGACTGCTATCTGGCCTCGGCGGGGAAAGTCGAGGACGGGATCATCGAACGATTGCGTCAGGAGTTGAACGAGAGATTTCCTGACGCCGACATGGAAGTACCCGACGCGGAAGACGATACCGAGATCTATGCCTACGCGTATCTGGAAAAGACGCTCCCCTTTCGCGCGGCCTTCGACCGGCTCGAGGAGCCCCTGAGATTCCCCAAGGGCGAAAACGCCGACCCGGTGGCTGCCTTCGGTACCAAGAGCTTCACGATGAATTGCCGTCGTGACGAGATCCTCGAAGAACAGGTAACCGTTCTGTCCTACACGAGTGACGATGAATTCGTCCTGCGACTGAACACCACGTCGACAGACGACGAGATCATCCTGGCGAAGATCCCGCCGAAAGAAACGCTTGCCGAGACCATCGCCGACGCCCGGCAACGAATCGAACAAGGCGGGGTGGAGGAATACAAACAGACTTTACAGCCTGAGGAATCACTGATCATTCCTGTCGTCTCGCTAGATGTTCACCGCAAATATACGGAACTGATCGGCAGGCATCTTAAGAACGAAGGCCTCACCCTCCTGTACGTCACCGAGGCGAGTCAAGGCATTCGCTTCCGCCTGGATGAGACTGGCGCGAAGTTGAGTTCGGAAGCCGAATTCGGCATCGGCTCTGATCTTGAACAGCCGCGGCATTTCGTGTTTGACAAGCCGTTTTTGCTGTATCTAAAGGAAAAGGATGGCAATGCGCCGTACTTCGCCATCTGGATCGAAACGGCGGAGGTGTTGGAGAAGGCACCCGCCGCGGCGAGAAATCCCAGAGATTCAGGCAAATGACGGCGGACCAATCGAACCAAGGCCACGGCCCCGATTGCCCGGAGCGCAATACGGGGAATCAGCGACTCCGCGAGCAGGTGGCGTCCCTCGAACTTGCCTTGGCAAGACGGAATCGCGACTCTCTCCTGCTGGGCGTTCTTCTGTTGGCGTTCTGCGCCAGCCACTGGCGCTGCATGAAATGCCAGCTACAAGTGGCTGCCACTCACGGGTTACCGTGCGCCCCGTGCGTGATCCTCACGACGGCCGGAGCGGTTTTCTCATATGCCCCTTGCATGCTCCGCTCGATCGACGCCAAATTGGCGGCCCTTTCTGCTTGCTCTTGCCCGGACTCCGCCTCAACCGACCGAGCGCATCCCAAGAACGCCAGCATTACCACCAACATCCGCATGGCAGACTCCTTGAATCAGTAGTGTTGCCGTCTCAATCTTTCGGGGCAACCAAGTCGGCAACGACCTTCCTGGCCACGTGTGCCGGCAGCACGTCACGCTGTCCAAAGTAGCGGTTCCCCAGGCACGCGATCGCGATCCCCACCACGCGCCCGCTCTTGTCGATCACCGGACCTCCGCACTCTTTCGCCGTCAAATGAATGTCCGTACCGAACACGCTCGGAAATCCCCACCAGCGATGGCTTGCACCCTTGGCGGTGTATCTCCAGAAGTTCGACGGAGGCAGTCGGAAGCGAAGTTCCAAGGTCTCGTCTGACCGCCGCACTCCCACTCGAACCGTATCGCCCGCGTAGGCCACCGCCGGGCCCGAAGCGGGATGGAAGAGGGCGAAATACGTATCGAAATCGGGGGTCGGTTTGCCTTGCACGTGAACCACAACGTCCCCCTTGCGAAGAGGAAATTCGTACCCCTCGATCACGTCGCGAACCTCCACGCCGCCGTCGCCGTCATTCAGGAGTGCTCCCAGCCCGCCGTTCGCCGGAGGCCGAGTCCGGGCCGCAAGCGAGACCAGCCCAGCCCGCGCCGCCTGGCCCGGAATCAGCGCCGCGATCAGCGTGCCCGGGGCGATACTCTCGTCCCCGCCAAAGCCGAGCGGGAAAATGTTAGGCTGACCGAAGAGAACGCGACGCTCACGAGGAGATATGAGTATTTCTGGGGCCTTTACCAGTGGAACAAAGACCTACTTATTGCTGAACGTAAAAGCAATGCCGCACTTCGCGGCGTCATTACGAAGCTCAAGAAGCAGATCGCCGCCCTGAAAGGC
>JACKQG010002258.1_pt1 | contig 25448 bp, 25 predicted proteins | sample 8237621 | NCBI WGS metagenome assembly JACKQG01 (sample SAMN15677084, study PRJNA649215) | marine metagenome | biome: marine; feature: Black Sea; material: saline water; isolation source: suspended particulate matter (SPM) from the Black Sea western gyre | collected 2013-06-09/2013-06-10 | depth... | reverse complement strand
GTTTCGATAAAATGTATCTGGCCCAGCGGTTGGCCTTTTTCAACATCATCGCCAAGCCCCTTGAAGGGCTCGTAAAGACCATTGTCACGAGCGCTGGTGAAGCAGGAACCGTCCGGGGTGCGCATCAGCCGTGTCGGCGGCAGGCCCAGGTCTTCGCGGCTTACCGGCTTTTCATCAAGAACCCCGCAGTGAGCGAGAATATTCCTGACCCCGGTTTCGGCGATGGCGATGGTTTCAGGCGTTGCCGTGCCGCCGCCGCCAAGTTCCGTTGACAGGAAGACCTTGCCCATCTCCTCGACCACGGTGTCGAGCATTCCCGCCGCGTCAAGTTCGCGCAAAACAAGACCCGTCGGGGCGGCAAAGGCCTTAAGGGCGGCCAGGGTCTGGCCCATTTGCTGCTCGTCGTCCAGTTCATGGATAACCGCGCAGGGCATGAAATCCAAGGTCTTGCCACCAGCGTGAAGATCGACGGCGACATCGACCTGCGGCAGGATGTGATGGCTTACAAAGTGGGCGATCATTGAGGTAACGGTGCCGTCCCTATTGCCCGGGAAAGCGCGGTTCATGTTCATTCCATCAAGGGGCGACAGACGCTGGGCGGCGCGAAAGGCTGGCAGGTTGAGCGCCGGCATGATGATAACCGTTCCTTGCACCTGCCCCGGCTGCAGTGAACCCATCAACTTTGCCAGGGCTATCGGGCCTTCGTACTCGTCACCATGGTTGGCGCCGGTGAAAAAAACCACCGGCCCAGGACCGCCGGAAATCACGGCAATGGGAATTTCAATCGCCCCCCAGGCTGACTGGTTGGTTGAATGGGGAACGACCAGATGGCCGAACTGTTTTCCCGTCGCGCCAAAATCTACTGTGGCGGATATTTTTGATGTTTCTGTCGACGTTTTCATGACCCTGCCCGGTTGCGGCGAAAAAAATTAATCCGTAACCGATTTAGGCCCTTGGGCCCGTCATCGTCAAGAAAGATGCGTTCTAATCATTGTTCCCGGCCGGATCGGATTTTCTTTTTTGGGCAAGTTCAGAAGCATAGGCAAGGGTTTCATCAACCATTGATGTGCATTCATATTGACGCCGGCAGGACGGGCAATCGCCGTCACCATAAAAATAGGCCTGACAAACAGCATTACGAATACCATTTCGGGCATCGCTTTCTTCCCCCTGCCCCATTAACGTTTTCCCCTTAACATCAAGATAATCAATTTAAAACCTGGAACGATTCTTGAATTATTACTTTTACGGGAAATTTATGCACATAGACACTGTCATTAATGACAGTTTCTACAACGCTATTTTGTAATTACTATAGATAGATTCGTTATAGGGCTGAAAAATGAGTCTGACACCTGATCACAGTGATCGGCAATGTTGAAAAACATCACGTTAAAGCTGCCCCACGGCTTTCTATTTATCCACCAACCTAAGGTGAGCCAAATTGGACTTTATTAAAAGCAGCAACACATTAACCAGCAGACAGCTGGAATGCCTGACCTGGAGCGCCGCTGGTAAAAGTTCTTTTGAAATCGGCCAAATTCTTGAAATTTCGGAACGCGGTGTCAATTGGCACATTAATAACGCCATGAAGGCGCTCGGTTCGGTAACCCGCATTCAGGCCGTCGCCAGGGCCGTTTACCTGGGGCTCATTTCGGTAAAGTAAAAAACCAATTTCGACCGGGGTCTTTCGACAGCCGCAATCCGGGAGCGATTGCATTACCCTTCTTCGACAACCGCACGATCCCTGTGGGTGGTCACAATCCAGACTCCAAGGATAACGACAGCGCCGCCCATGAGTTCGACCGGCGACAAACGCTCCCCCAAAAATAGCATACTGCCGATAATCGACATAACCGGTAACAGCAACAGAAACGGCATCACCTGATTGACATTGTAGATACCGAGCAACCGATACCAGATCGCATAACCAAGGGCGGTCATGATCAATCCCATATAGATAACGACGCCCCAGCCGATCCAGCCGGCGTTCTGGATCGCTTCCCACTGGCCATCCTCGAACAACCATGACGAAACAAACAATTGCGGCGCGGCAAAGACGGCGACCCAGGCAATCAGGGTGAAACCGCCGAGCTTGCCCCCCAGTCCCTTGATCATAATCTGCCCGAAGGACCACACGCAGGCCCCGCTGGCGACCAGAAGAACAGGCAGCAGATCGCCCTGCAGACGCGGTTGGCCGGCGATCAGCAAGACACCGGCAAAAGCCAACGCCATGCCAATGGCGCGTCGCCAACCCAGATGTTCTTTTAGAATAAGGGTCGCGAACAGGGCCAGGAACGGCGCTTCAAGCTGCACCACAATAACGGCGAGGGAGGCGTCAATGCCATCAAGGCCGGAAAAGGTCAGGCTGTATTGGATGGTGGCGCTGACGATAGCGATCCAGAAAATTTTCCACATCAACCCCCAGGGCGGCCTGACGAACCAGACCAGGGCAAGGGCTGTGACGCTAAAGCGGAAGGCCATCAGCAGGATCGGCGGGAAGCTGACATAAACGAACGCGACCTTGGCAAGGGTAAAGCCAAGGCCCCATAACATGGGAACGGTAATCGCCAGCAGTATGTCGAGAGGTTTCACACGCCAATCCCTTTTTTTCCTTCTTAAACCAAGAAGGCAAACATAGCGAAGGAATTGCTTTGGCTAATGGCTGGTGCCGCTGGAATAGGTGATCTTGTTAAAAACGTTGTACTTGCCCGATGGCTTGACCATCTTGATGCGCTTGACCTCTTCAAAGGTTGTCGCGTCGTAGATCACCAGCGCCCCGTCCATATCCCAGACACTGACCAGGGCGAACTTGCCGTCGCGGGTAAATTCCACATGGGCACCGGTTTTGCCGGGCGCGGGCCTCAAGGTTTTGACGATTTCCAGGGTCCGTTTGTCGATAATGTGCAGCAAGTCCCTGTTGGGGCCGAAGAAGACATCGGTCCACATATAGGGCGTGTTGTCGTGGCTGCGCATGAAAAACCCCGGGCCCCTGGTTTCAATACGCTTGATGGTTTTCCAGCTTTTCAGGTCAATAACGCTGATCGCCGCGTCTTTCAGGTGCGGCGTCGCCATCACCGGGCGACCGGCGTATTCGAAGGTTATGCCTGATCCGAGATGGGGCATACCCGAAAGGTCAAGATCGGCGATCTTGCGGCCGACCCGCATGTTGACCACCTGTCCGTTTTTAGCGTTGCGGGCTGCCCCGATCAGGTTGACATAGGACTGGTCGAAAAAGAAATCATCAAGATAATCATCGAGGATAATCCGCCGTACCGGGAACGGCCCGTAATCAAAGAAACCTTCTTCCTGACCCGGCTGGTAATTATGGATCAGGCCCTGCGGCACCGGTTCGGGATCGTCCTCGTATGACATTTCCCAGATTTCCGGAATGTCCTTAAGTGCTGCGACAAAGCTGTTACGTGGTGGCGCTGTGTAGACGGCGCTGACTCTCGAGGATGTGCCGTCCTTGCCCGTGACCGGGATGATCTTGACCGGCTTCAGGGTTTTACTATCCATAATCACCAGTGTATGAGGCAAGGTATTGCCCGCCGCCACCCAGCGACCATCGCCGGAAACGGCAATGTTGCGGGTGTTGATACCGATGCGGATTTCGGCGACCGGCTGAAAACTGTGCAGGTCGTACTTGCTGACCCAGCCATCGCGGGAAGCCAGATAGACGAACCGACCGTCCGGGGAATACTTGGCCCCGCCATGCAGGGCAAAGCGGGATTTAAACCGCCACAAGGGCTCGAAACTGTCACCATCGAGAATGGTCACATGATGATCGCCGGTTTCGACCACCGTAAACAGGTTCAGCGGATCGGCTTTATGTTGCGGGGTCTCTGGAAGTTCGGCCGGGTCGGTGTGGATGATGTGGCTGGCGTTCATTTCGGCCAATTCCCACTGCGGGACTGCTTCCAGCGGGATGTAGATGAAATCAACGAGCGCCTTGATCTCGTCCATCTCGAGGGAGCCTTCGTAAGCAGGCATTTGAACGGCCGGGCGGCCATCGGCAATGATCTTGATCGCCTTGTCCTTGCGCAAGCGGCCAAGATTTTCAGGCAACAGCGGCGTCCCCATGCCGCCCAATCGATCCGCGCCGTGACATTCAGCGCAGTGTTCTGCGTAAAGGGCTGCCGCGTCGGGGGTTTCAGCCCGCGCCGGTATCTGCACGCCAATCAACAAGACGGCAAGCACGGGCAGTAAGAAACGCATGAGTTCAGCCTGCCTTGCGGGAAGCGGAAAAGGGCGTCATCGCCACCCGCTCTCCAGCATCGCTTCCGGTTAATCCAATTTCATCATCATCCAGATAACAGGCCGGATCTTCGGCCCACGGATCGCCGGTGATTTGATCGGCGCGGACCCGGGTGTTACCGCCGCAAATATCTACATGTTGGCAGACTGCACAGCGGCCTTTCAGGGGCCTGGGGCGGCTTTTCAGCCCCGCCATCAGCGGATCGGAGGTATCTTGCCAGATTTCAGAAAACGGCCTGTCCTTGACGTTGCCAAGGCCGTAATGCCACCACATGGTGTCCGGGTGCACTTCCCCCACATTATCGATATTGGCGACATTGACGCCCGATGCATTGCCGCCCCACTGAACCAGCTTGGCCCGCATGTGGGCGGCGTGGTCGGGGTAATTCTTTTCGATCCACTTGAGCAGATAAACCCCATCGGCGTCATTGTTGCCGGTGACAAATTCCTTGGCCTCACCCTTACGAATTCCCTCAAGGCAGCGCTCGAACAGGGTATCCATGGCGTGGCGGGTCATCTGGAAAATGGCGTCGTCCTTACGGTTATGATTTCCGCGTCCGGCGTAATTGAGGTGCGAGAAGTAAAACCGGTCGATATCTTCCTGATCGAGAAGGTCCAGCATATCGCCCAGCTCAGCGGCGTTGTCCTGGGTCATGGTGAAGCGCAAGCCGACTTTAAGCCCTTTTTCCCGACACAGGCGAACCCCCTGCATGGATTTCTCGAAAGCCCCTTCAAGGCGGCGGAACTTGTCGTGGGTTTCGCGCATTCCATCGATACTGACGCCGACGTAATCGTAACCGATGTCGGCGATTTCATCGATCCGGGTCTCATCGATCAGGGTGCCGTTCGTTGACAGCCCGGCATAGAAGCCCATGGTTTTTGCCTGTCTTGAAATCCGGTAGATATCAGGGCGCAACAACGGTTCGCCACCCGATAAAATCAGCGCCGGCACCCGAAAAGCCTTTAAATCGTCCATCACCGCAAAAATCTCCTCGAGTGACAACTCGCCGGGGAAATCCTTGTCGGCCGAAATCGCGTAGCAATGCTTGCAGGTCAGATTGCAGCGCCGGATCAAGTTCCAGATCACGACGGGGCCCGGCGGATCACGTCGAACACCGACCGCAGTCGGGTTGTCAATTTCACTGAGGAATTTTGTTAGCCTGAACATGATTTACGCCACCAGTCTAAGGCCGGATTTCTTCAGTATCCGGGTTGAATACAATATTCTGTGATCACGGGCGGCGTCACCCAAAATCATCAAAATTTGCCGGGTGTGTTTTTCGACACTTTCGTGATCGCGGCCATGGACCATACAAAACAGATTATAGGGCCAGTCCGGCAAATGACGGGGGCGATGATAACAGTGGGAGACAAAATCCAAAGCCCCGACCCGGCGGCCCAGGGCGCTGATTTGATCATCGGGGACATCCCAGACGGTCATCCCGTTGGCCTTGTAGCCAAGCGCGTAATGGTTCGGCACGACGCCGTTGCGGCGAATGACACCGGATTTCAGCATTTTTTCCATACGGTTGATAACGTCTGCCGGCTCCAGCCCGACGCTACGGGCGACATCGTCATAGGGTCGCAAGGAAAGCGGCAGGCCTTCCTGTGTGGCGACGACAATGGCGCGGTCAAGATCGTCCATGATCAAACCTCGAACCTGAGGCCGATGAAGAATTCTTCCTTTTTCGGCATGTTGTAAACGACAAGCCCGGTTGCCGCTTCGATACGGGAAATCGTTTCGGCAACCCCTTCCGGTGTTTCGGTGGCGATAACGAACCACATGTTGAAGTCATGATCGCGGGCGTAGTTGTGGGCGACTTCGTCAAATTCGTTGACGATTTCGGCAATCCGTTCGTAGTCGTCATCAGGCACTTCCAGTGCCGCCAGGGTCAGGCCGCCACCCATTTTTTCGGCATGATACATGGGTCCGAAGCGGCTTAAGGTGCCTTCGTCGAGCAACCGGGTTATCCGCGCCAGCACTTCTTCGGCTTCGATGCCAAGGCTGGCCCCGACTTCGGCGAACGGTTCCGCAGACAAGGGGAAACCGCCTTGATAATCATTGATCAGGGCGCGGTCAATGGCGTCCAGTGGGGCGCTCATGCCACCGATTCCAGTTTTTTCGGGCTGGCCCCATAATGGGCGCCACGCTGCTTGAAACGACGGGTACTGAACAGCACATCCCGGGCAGCCGCGTCGGCCCCGCAGGTGCGAGCCAGCTGTTCGACCTGTTCAAGAACATCATCGCGCTTTTGTCCGTGGACCATGCAAAACAGATTATAGGGCCAGTCCGGCAAGCGACGGGGACGGCGGTAGCAAAGGGTGACGAAATCAAATTCGCCGAAACAGCGCCCGACCTGGGCGACCTTGTCGTCGGCAACATCCCAGACCGTCATGGCGTTGGCCCGATAACCCAGTTCGTGATGACGGACGATCAGGCCAAAGCGCTTGATGCGCCCGTCAGCCTGCATCGCCGACAGGGTCTCAATGACGTCGGCCTCGCTGATGCCGACCTGTTCTGCGATAACCGCAAACGGCCTGGAAACCAACGGCAAACCGTCACCAAGGGCGGCTACAAGTCTTTTTTCGTGGTCGCTTAATTCCATTGCAGGTCAAATCCCAAATCGAGATGGTAATCTTCCAGCATTGGCAGATTGAGCACCTTGATCCCGGTCATGTGTTCGATATCCTCAATCACCTGCTGAACGCCCTGACTGTCGGTAGCGGTGACGACAAACCATAAATTCAGACGATGCTCACGCTCATAGTTGTGGTTGACCGCGTCAAAATTGCTGACCACGGCGGCCACATCCTCCAACCGGTCAGGCTCGACAGCCATCGCCGCCAGCGTGCTGTGGCCGACCGTGTTGGGCTTGAAAACGGCCCCGACGCGGCTTAAGGCACCGTTTTCCTTAAGCACTTTCAAGGCCTCGATCACCTCGTCCTCGCTGACACCCAACTTTTCGGCAATGGCGGCGTAAGGACGTTCGACCAGCGGCACACCACGCTGGAACCCGTCGATCATTTTCTTATCCAGTTCGTCCACTTTCAAAGTCCCGTCTTGTGAGCGCGGGCGGTGAAAAAGATACCGCTGGGCTTGAGAGCCGGAAGCTCTTTGATGACTTCCGCCGTTTTGGTGTCATAGACCTTGACCACATCCAGATCGCGCACCGATAGCCACACTTCTTCGCCGCGTGGGGTGAATTCCATGTGCAGAACGCCCTTGCCGGGGGTCAGTGTTTTAACCAGCTTCAGGGTTTCGGCATCAATCACCTGCACCGTATCGTTACGGGGAACGGCGAAATTCACCCACACCTGGCGTCCATCAGGGCGGGCCATGACAAACACCGGCTGGCCATGAACAGGAATACTGGCGACCTGTTTCCAGGTCGCAATATCGACGACCAGAACTTCGTGATGGCCGACCGCTGGCATGAACGCATAGCCACCGGCGACGGCCCATCCTTCCAGATGCGGCATTTTGTAGACAGGCAGTTTTTCTTCGCCCCTGCCATAATGATCAAGAATGCGGGTGACGCCTTTTTCAAGATGCCACAGGTCGAGCATGGCCATGCCGTCCTCGCCGAACAGCCCGGAAATATAGGTGCGCCCGTCCGGGGTTATCAGGCCGTCATAGGGTTGATGGCCGATGTCGGTGAATTTGGTGATCGCCGGTTCTTCAGGATCGCTCATATCGGCGACCCAGATTTCGTCACTGTCATAAAGGGCGAAGACGAACAATTGCCCCGGTGCGTCAACCAGGCCGATAACCTTTGAATCCGTCGGCAAATCGGCGACCAGTTTCAGTGTCCCCGAATCAAAAATCCGCACCCCGCCGGGCTCGTAGTTTGAAACGGCGACGAGGCTGCCATCCTGGGAAATCGCGCCGCCAATGGCGTTGCCGGCCTGTATGACACGGGCAACCACCGTGGCCTTAAGCATATCAACCTTGCTGAGGCCACCGTCGCGGCCAAAGACATAGGCGTAGCGTTGATCGCGGGAAAAAACCACCGAGGCGTGGCTTAAATCACCCAGGCCCTGAACCCGGGCCAGACGCTGACGGTTGCTGCTATCGACAATCAGGGCAGAGCTGTCGGCGCGTTCAATAATCAGGCCCAAATCACCGGTCCCCCTTAAAGGTGTGCCCGAACAGGCGCTAACCACGAAAAGAAATGCCAGGACGGCCAATCCTGGCTTGACTTCCAGAGACCCAAAAAGCCAGCCAAGGGGAGCGCGCACCCGGTGCCTGAGGGGCAGCGTACCTACCTGATTTCTTATTTTTTCCATTTGTTTTCCTTTATGGCGCGGACCAGCCAGCGCGCTTCTTCTTCGCTCAACAGTTCTTTCCATGGCGGCATCGGGGTTCCGGGCAAACCTTCCATAATGATTTCCGTCAGATCATCATCGCTGCGCGCGGCCATGGTTTCTGGCAGCAAGGGAGAACCAAGGCCACCACTACGGGTGAGGCCATGACAGGAACCACAATCGTGTTTGAGGAAATACAACAGCTCCACTTGTCGCGCCGGAGCGATCCCGGCCTCGACGGGGGCGGCCAGTAATAACAAGATAAACAGCAGCAGCGTTCCCTCAGGCTTGAGCCGAAAGGACTTCATCGGAGGCAAGCTCCAGCTGGCTGTAGGCGTCTTCATAAATCATTCCCTGCCAGTTCAGCATATCAGCCAAACTGACCACTTTGCCGACGATAACAAGCACCGGCGACGGCAGATCAAGATCATCGACCATCATCGGCAATCCGGCAAGGGTGCTGATGCACTGACGTTGCCCCTCAACGGTTCCCCTGGAGATGGCCGCTGCCGGTGTACCCGCAGGCAAGCCCTGGGCAATCAGGTTGCTCGATATATCAGGAAGATTGGAAAGCCCCATGTAAAAAACAAGGGTCGTTTGCTCGCAGGCGAGGCTTTTCCAGTCAAGATCAAGGCTTTCACCGGCGCGCGCATGGCCGGTAACGAAGCGCACACCGGTGGAAAGACCGCGGTGGGTCAACGGAATACCAAGTGCCGCACTGATCCCTGAAGCCGCCGTAACACCCGGCACGACCTCGAAGGCGACGCCGCGATGGGCCAGATACTCGGCCTCTTCACTGCCGCGTCCGAAAATAAACGGATCACCGCCCTTAAGCCGGACAACCATGTGATTGCTGTGGGCCAGCTTGACCAGTAAGGCGTTAATGTCTTCCTGGGGGAGATGATGATTGCTTGCCGCCTTGCCAACAAAGATACGGGCAACGCCGGGGCCGATAAGATCAAGAACTTGCTGGGAAACCAGCCGGTCATAAACAATGACGTCGGCCTTTTTCAAGGCATTCAGTGCTTTAACTGTCAACAGTTCCGGATCGCCCGGACCTGCCCCAACCAGGAATACTTTTCCATTTTTTTCAGCCATCTTGATCTCCGATGTTTTATTATTTTTCACAAAAAAAATTTATTCGGGGATGTTCTTAAATAAATGTCTAAAGCGGGGGCAGAACCAAAGGCCCTGCCCCCAAAGTTTTAGTAGACGTCGTTTTGCGTGTTATAGACGTTGAACTTGCCGGTCGGGGTTACAAGGCGCTTGTCCTTGATGACCTTTTTCAGCTTGCGCGTCTTGTCATCGACAACAACGATCGCCGATTCCTGGGCTTTGCCGTTCCAGACAGAGAACCAGACTTCAGTACCGGCCTTGTTGTACTCGCCCTGGACGACGCGCTTTGCGCCTTCGTTCAGGCCAGCCCACTTGGCGACGGGAATGATCTCAGGACCTTTGTCCAGATTGTTGACATCAAAGACGCTGACCGACTGATAGACTTCTTCATCTGAATTCAGCGGCGCATCAACCCACAGGTTCGTCGACTTCGGATGGGTTTTGATGAACAGCGAACCGCCACCATGGCCATCGATGCTTTCAACGACTTTCCAGGCGCTGTCGGGATGGCCTTTCGGGTCGGTGCCGATCAAGGCGATGGAATCGTCACCCAGATGCGAGGTCGACCAGACCGGGCCAAACTTCGGATGCATGAAGTTAGCGCCACGTCCCGGATGCGGCGTCGCGCCGACGCCTTCCTTGATCTTCTTGACCAGTTTGCCGGTCTTGGTGTCGATGACGACGATCGTGTCGCGGGCGTTGGCTGCCGTCAGGAAGTAACGTTTGCTTGCATCGAAACCACCATCATGCAGGAAACGTTCCGCATCAATGGTTGTGACGTTCAGGTTATCGATGTCTTGGTAGTTGACCAGCAAGATTTTGCCGGTTTCCTTGACGTTGACAACGAATTCCGGACGATAGTGCGAAGCAACAATCGCCGCGACCCGTGGTTCGGGATGGTATTCCTGGGTATCCCAGGTGGTGCCACGGGTGGAAACAACCTTGAGCGGTTCAAGCGTATCGCCGTCCATGATCGCATATTGCGGCGGCCAATAGGTGCCACCGATGGCGTACTTGTCTTCAAAACCCTTCATTTTCGAGGTTTCGACCGAACGCGCTTCCAGGCCAAGCTTGATCTGGGCCACCGTCGTCGGCGGGTCCATCCACAGATCGACCATGTTGACAAGGGCGTCACGACCAACCGTAAACAAATAGCGACCGGAAGCCGAAAGCCTTGAAATGTGAACGGCGTAACCGGTTTGGATGATCGACTTGATTTTGTAATCATCACCTGAAATCAGGGCAACCTGACCGGCGTCACGAAGCGTGACAGAGAACAGATTTTCCAGATTGAGCTTGTTCATCTGCTTTTTTGGGCGCTTGTCGGGGGGGTAGTACAGCGTCCAGGTGTCCTTCATCTCCTTCATGCCCCATTCGGGCGGAGAAACAGGCTCTTCAAGAAGATAGCGGGCCATAATATCGATTTGTGCTTCGCTCAACTCGCCTGAAGTTCCCCAGTTGGGCATGCCACCGGGTGAACCATAAGTGATAAAATCGCGCAAATGCTCGTAACCCAAATCCTTGGTCCGTTGGGGTTCTAGGTTTTTACCGGTCGCCCCCTTACGCAACACGCCGTGACAACCGGCGCAACGCTCGAAATAAATTTTATCGGCGACTGTTTTTTCTTCCGCCGACAGTTTCCCTTCTGCCGCCTGGGCCATAGATACCGAAAATGAAGCAGCAAAAACCGCCGCCATTCCGATACCGGCCAGACGAAATCCATATTTAGCCATGGTTAATCTCCAACATCGTGGTTTAACTTTCATTTGATCGCAGGATACCAAAGACCGTATTACCCATGTCCTTCCCCTCGCATTGACTTTGGTCAAAGGAGGCGAAAATGTGGCAGTGTAATTTGCAGAGCGGCGTTGACCGGATTGACGCCATCGAAAGGACCCGACATGTCGTTACTAGAATGGAAAGACGAATACAGGACAGGTTTCCCCTCCATCGATTACGAGCATCAAACCCTGATTCTCGCCATCAATGATATTTTCGAGGACAGCAGCAGCGATCAGGAAAGTCTGCTCTCGGCGCTGGCGGAAATTCACGCCCTGGTCGAGGCCCACTTCGCCCTGGAAGAAAAGATCATGCGCGACCAGCGCTACCCCGCCTATATACCCCACAAGCAGGATCACGAACGCCTGCTCGATGAAATTCGCGATATAATGGACGCGGTGGAAAAGTACGGCAAGATCGATACGGGAGTCGCCCTTGGCGAACGCCTGAGCGCCTGGTTCGCCGTCCACTTCGCCTCTCTTGATAAAGACCTGCACGCCATGATCGGTGCCTGACTTATACCAGGTTGTATTACTCCAGGGTGAACTGCCCGGACGCGTTATCGAAGCCAATAACCAGAATTTCGCGGGGCCTTATATCGATAGAGTGCTCAAGAACGAAATCATATTCATCCTGGGAGGCGCCTTCACCTGAATCCCACATGCCAACCTTTATCCGGTGCGTGCCCGCATCGATCGGGAATTTCTGATAAAAGCTGGAATGGCCGTCTCTGGACAATCCCGCTGGAATGGCGACGCCCTGATAAACTTTTTTGCCATCCAGGGCGAGATCGATAACCAACGGCCAGCGTTCGCGCGAACAATTCATAGGGGCGCGCATGTTGGCGGCCAGTTTGGCCAGTTCTTCGCGGCTGCGTTTCTTGCATTCTTCCCGGTGCTGACCAGCATGGGTGAAACTGAGCATCACCCGTGCCTGTTCGGGCGGATGGGCGACGTAAACGGGAGAGCTTGAAAAATAAATGACAAACAGCCCAAACAAGGCGAAGAAAACGGCCTGACCAAGCAATTGCAGGGGCGTTTTTTTGGCCACCTTCATTTTCAGGCCAGAGGCCTTGATTTTGGCATGGCGTTCATCAGTCTCGCGGGCCTGTTCTTCCTTCAGCAGCCGCTTTTGCTCGCGCACTTCGGGCGACGGGTTGATAATTTCCTTCAAACCCAGATGATAGAGAACCAGAAAGAAGATCGGGCTGAAAACTATAAACGGCACAAGATGGAAAATCGGGATGCTGGGATCAATACCTAAAAACTCGTTCATGGGGCATCACCTTTACTCTCTGCAAGGGTGCCAAGAGTCTTCCTGAAAGCATCAATTTGGTCGCTTAAGGATTGTTCCTGAATGCGCGATGCCCAGAACACCTTGATGCGTTCACGCTCCACCCGCTTGCGCAAATAGGGGTCACGAACACCGGCGATACGCTCTTCGGTCCAGCGGTTACCAAGGCGGTTAAAACAGTCGCAGGACTGACAGCCGGTAATCAGAACCCCGTCAACGCCGTCCTGACTCAACGTAAAATCCATGAAGGACGGCGGCAACATGCCAATACAGGGCATACTTAAACCGGCAACGCCCGGCTTCTCGACGGTGTTGGTATCGGCGCCATATTCGCAGCCAAAGACCATAACGCCAGGGCGTTCTTCGGCGGTTGTCGCTATTCTTTCAACGGCTTTCACGGGTTTTTCGCGAAGCCGTTTCAGGTTCAGGTCGGGCAGATCAATACCGGTGACCAGTTCTTCGGTGCGCCTGAACGGGGTGGAAACCGGGCACGAACCGACGCAAATCCCGCAGCTCGTGCACAGGTCCGCAGCGACGACGGCTTCACGCTCGAAAGGTCTGCCGTCGGTTCTGGGAACCATGCTCACCGCCCCGAACGGGCAATCAACGAAGCAGCGTGTACAGCCATTGCATTTTTCCAGATAGACGACTGCCGGTTTCGGGCGTTTAAGCGGCGGCATCCATGGCATCGCCGCCAGGATCAGCGAAATCCCGATAGCCAGCGCCCACAGGGTTCCCGCACCCCAGGTATCGAAAACCGGATACAGGAACATGTAGAACCAGTCCATGTTGAGCTCGCTGGGGACCATGCTCAAATCAGCCGGGGCGTGACTGACGGCCGGTTTGGCCAGCGCCAGGACGACAAACATGACGAGCGAACCGATGGCCAGTCCCCGCGGTGGATTGATTTTAGGCTGGCTGACCCTCATCACGTGGATCCACATGACGAACAACAGGAACAAGGGGCCAAAAATGTGCATGAAAACCAGCAGCGTGAAGAACCTGTCGGTGAGGCTGCCGGGCGTCAGGAAATTATTGGCCACCGGCTCACCAAAAATTCCCAGCCAGTCGATCCATTCCATGGAACCGATGGCGATGTACTGGGCCAGCATGTCCCAGACCAGCCAGTAACCGCTGATCCCGGAAATAAACAGCATCCAGATAATCGGCACCCCGGTAAACCAGGTGAACCAGCGCACATCGCGGTAACGGTCCATGATGAATTCACGGCTAAGGTGAAATACCATGGTGACGATCATGGCGTCCGAAGCATAGCGGTGCAGGCTGCGCACGATGCCGCCCAGATACCATTGCTGATGGGTCATCACCTCAACGGATTGGTAAGCCCCGCCGACGGAGGTGTCGAAAAGGATGTAAACGTAGATGCCGCTGGCGGCGACAATCCAGTAATAGAAGAATGACAGCGTTCCCATCTGACGCAGCGGATTCCACTCCGGCCCGAAAGGCCGGTCCAGCACCGCCTCAAGATGCAAAACCGCATTCTGCAGACGTTTCCTGAAATTTATTTGTGATGACGATGATGGCAACAGAAGGCCTCCGGAAACTGAAACGAAACGACACGTCCAACCTTATTGAAGCCCAATAAGGCACAATACATTGACGCGGATCAAGCGAGTTATACAGGCAATCAGGCCGATGATTGCCGGTGAGATGAAGGACCGGGTTTACGGCGTCGCGCCTTGAAGATGCGAACCCATTCGCGAAGCACAAAGATGAGCATCCCGCCAACGATCAGGGTGCCGACAAAAAGCTGGATGAAAATTGAATAGTCAAAGCGGTAACGGTCCTGGGCCGGATCATAAATGGTACAAAACAGCCGTACCTTCTTGATCAGATCGCCAACACTGGCAAACGGCGTCGGTGTGCCGAAGACAAGCTCCTTCAATGGTTCGACCAGCAGCGGCAACTCAAAGGTCTGGCCGTAAACCTGACGGTAGACCACGCCCTTGCCATCGAGCACCGTCACTTGCGAAAGATGATCGTAGCCCTTGGGCGAGGCATAAAAAATAAAACCCAGGTTTTCGGCGAGGCCGACCATGGATGGCAAATCGCCGCTCAGAAATTTCCAGTCGGCAACGTCAATACCTTGCTGGGTGGCGAAATAGCGCATCCGGTCCGGGCTGTCCGCGGCACTGTCGAAGCCGATGGAGATAACCGAAAAACTGTCATCCCCCAGGGCGTCGCGGGCGCTGGCGGCAGCGTCGGCAAGGGTCTGGGTGATGATCGGGCAACTATCGGCGCAACTGGTGTAGATGAAACTGACAACCAGCGGTTTGCCCAGGAAATCGGCCATCGTGACGACCTTGCCGTGACTGTCGGTGAAGGCGTAATTGGCAAGCGTGCGGCCAATGGCGGCTTGCGAATAGGTCAGCGCCTGTTCAGGCGTGTAATCGGATTTGTCAGTTGCGGCCATGGCCATGCCCGGCGCGAATGCGACCAGTGACATCAATAAAATAAAAAATGAAATTGATCTTTTCATAACCCTCAGCTCATTCCCCCCGAAATGATAAAAGCGGGACGGGCGGCATGATAACCGCCCGTCCCTGTTGCCTTTAGCTTAAGCCCCAAACGCTGCTCAGATACTTCCAGTTAACGAAGTAGTAGAGAACGAACGAGACCAGGAAGATCATCGCCAACACGAAGGTTCCGGGAACCTCCATGGTTCCGGCGCTGCCATAACTGGTGGCGGCTCCGGTGACGTTGGGTTCTGCCGGTGCTTCTTCGGCAGGTGCAGCGGCTGCTGGCACCTTGGCTTTACCCCACAGGATCGTACCGACCATGTTGAGGATGAAGATCGCAGCCCCTATAGAGCCCATGACCGCGGCGACACCGTTCAAACCCATCATCAGGTTGGCGGCTGCCGGGAAGTCAAAGCCCATGGCGGAGTCGGCAAAGGTCATATCCCAGTGCCGGCGCGGAACACCAAGTGTACCCGCCCCCATCATGAAGGTCGCGGCCAATCCCATGCCAATACCGAACAGGTATGGCTGCCATTTGGCGAGACCGGGGAAGACCAGCTCTTTCTGCCACAACGTTGGCACGATCCAGTACGAGATCGCCATAAACGTCAGCGTCGTACCAACCACCACGGTGCCGTGGAAGTGACCGGGCACGTAGATGGTGTTGTGGGTGATCAGGTTAAGCTGTTCTGTGCCCATCATGACGCCCGAGATACCACCAAGGAACCCGAACAGGACCACCGACAAGGCCATACCGGCGAACACCGGGTTACCCCACGGTGCCTTGGTAAGCCATTCGAACAGACCCTTGTTGAGACCCTTCTTGCGCTGCGCCGCCTCGATGGCGCCGGGAACGGTCAGGCCATGGATCATCGAACCCAACACCGCCAGATAAAGCGCGTAGGAGGTGTTGAAGATCTTGTATTCCGAGCTCAGTCCCGGGTCGACCAGCAGATGGTGAGCGCTGGCCAGTTGCAGGAACAAAATGTAGAGCAGGAACGCCGTACGGCTAACCTTTTCGCTTAAAGGCTTGGCACCGAACAGGATCGCGGCAATCGCGTACCAGCAAGCAATCTGGGCGGCGACATTGACCTGTTGGGAAGAGTGACCCATGCCCCACCAAATGACGCGATACATGATCGTGTCGATGTGAGACAGCAGTCCCAGCGACCAGAACCAGGTCGGGACCAGGATAATGGCACCGGACAGGATCGTGAAGACGGCAATGATCGCCGCCGTCATGGCGCCAAAGGTAACCAGCGGGATAGACCCTTCATAGGTCTTTTCCTTCCGGGCCACGTGCAGGGTGGCGAAGAAAACAAGACACCCCAAAAGCGCACCGACTGCGAACAGGATAATACCCAGATAAAAGTCCTGGGCCGCCATCATCGGCGGGTAGGATGTGAACATCACCGAGCTGTCACCACGCAATACGGCAACATTGGTAATAAGAGCACCAATGAGCATCATCCAATAGCCAATCCAGGCAATTTTTGGAAAGACCATGCGCGCATTGAGAAGAATGGCCGAGGTGAAATAGAGCAGTGCAATTTCAAAGAAAATGCACCACACCAGCAAAACGTCCAATCCGTGCGCGGTCAGCGCCAGATAGAACAGGTCTGCATCAAGAAGGTGAACTGCGGGCCAGCGGGTCAATGCGACCAGCAAGCCAAACAGGCCACCAATCAACAAGAAAACAACAGCCGTTACCGCGTTCCATTTGATAAGCTTGTCAGCATTTAGATCAATTTTGAAACCGGTATCGGGACACGTTCTGAATTCTGCCATGATTGCCTCCCTCTACTTGTCAACCACGTGGATTTTGCCAACCATGGTGTGGTGGCCAATCCCGCAGAATTCGTTACAGATAACGCCAAACTCGCCGGAACTGGTCGGTTTGACAGTGAAGATCATCTCGTAGTTGGGATGAACCTGAATGTTGATGTTCTCAGGCAGCAGCGACCATCCGTGCATCCAGTCAAGCGACGACAGATGGAAACGGTAAGACTGGCCTTTTTCAAGCTCAAGAACCGGCCACCATTCCCACAACCGGCCAAGCATGTAGACGTCGCTTCCGGCAGGGGGACGGACAACCGGAATGCCGGTATCGCCTTCCTCGCGGACCGTATACTTCGCTGCCCACGTCTCGACTTTCTCGGCATAAACTTCCGGTTTGATCTTGTAGGCCTCGTTCGACAGATTCTGTTCGCCGACAAGGTGCCAATACGGCATCATGAAAAACATCACCAAGGCCCAGATAAAGGCGATGGTGATCCACATGACCTCCGATTTTTCGATTGGTTGGTTCCACCAAACCCGCTGTGGTGGAGGAAAAATACCCATGATTAAAATCCCCTCTCCTTAACTTATTGAGCCAGCGGGATGGCGATGGTTTCCATCACACCCCATACGATATACAAAACCATCGGCGAAACGATGCCGATGACGAGCAACAAAAGCGGGCTATCCAGCAGTTGTTGCATAAATGGAATTTTTTCGTCCGTTCCACCGGGACCGGTGTCAAAATCGCTCATAAGTCCCCTCTCCTTCCTTTGAAATAACAATCCCCGAGCATGCTCTGGCGGGGCCATAACCACATAAAGCGCGTTTTAGCTTACTCTAATCAGTCATGGTTGTTGGGTTTGTTCCTTAACCGAGGTCAAATGGGTTGATTTTTTCTTTTTCGGTCTAGTTGTCCAATCAATGGAAAAAGCCAACTAATTCTTGCCTTTGGCCGTGCCAACGGGCACATAAAGAAAGACCGGAACAGTTGCCCTAAATGGTCCGGGCGTCGTTTAAACAATCCGTTGTTGAAGGAGAATCCTGCCCGTGCCCGTCGATGACGTCACCAACACAACCAACAACGACGATGCACCCGAACAAACACCCGCGCCAAATTTGCGGGTTGTTGAGTACGCCCTGCTGCTGAAACCCAGGGTGATGTCACTGGTCGTCTTCACCGCCTGGACCGGCATGATGATGGCGCCGGGCTCAATTGACTTTCCCACCGGGGTCATTGCCATCATCTGCATCGCCGTCGCCGCAGGGGCGTCGGGGGCGATTAACATGTGGTATGACCGCGACATCGACATCATCATGAAGCGGACCCAGCACAGGCCGCTGCCAGCGGGTCGCCTTGAACCGCTCGAGGCGCTTGGCTTCGGCGTTTTCCTGTCCGTCGCCTCGGTTTCCATCATGGCTATTTTTGTCAACATCGCCGCTGCCGGCTGGTTGATGACGACCATCGTCTATTATGTTTTCATCTACACTATCTGGCTAAAAAGGCGGACCCCGCAAAACATCGTTATTGGCGGTGCTGCCGGCGCTTTTCCGCCGATGATCGGCTGGATAGCAGTGACCGGCGGGGTTGAACCCAACGCCTGGATTCTGTTCCTGATTATTTTTCTGTGGACGCCGCCCCATACCTGGGCCTTGGCGCTGTTCAGAAGCGGTGATTACGAGGCCGCCGGGGTGCCAATGATGCCGGTTGTCGTCGGCCATCACAAAACCGCCGTCCAGATGCTGCTTTACACGCTGGTGCTGATCCCGGTGACCCTGTTGCCGACGTTGCTGGGCATTTCCGGACGCGCCTACATGACTGCTGCCATCGTCCTGGGCATCGGCCTGTTGCGCCATGCCATTATTGTGCTGAAGGACGACGACGCCAAAAAAGCCCGGTCGATGTTTCTGTTTTCAATCCTCTACCTGTTCATGATCTTCGTCTTCCTGCTCGTCGACAAGGGCCTGATGATGTGGCTGCCTGAATACTTCTCATGAGCGCTACAGCTTACGAAAAGCTGGAGCAGCGTTTCCGCCGTATTCTAATTCTTGGCGATGCGGGCGAGGCCCTGAATTGGGATTACGCGACGATGATGCCCGTCGGTGGCGGCCCGGCTCGCGGGGAACAACTGGCCGAATTAAGCGCCGTCCGCCACGCCCTTCTCACCGACACGGAAACCGCGGATCTGCTGGAAGAGGCCGCCCAGGATGACAGCCTGAATGACTGGCAATCCGCTAATGTGAAGGCCATGCGGCGCAAGTGGGCACACGCCACAGCACTTTCAGAAGATCTGGTGCTGGCCTTCTCGAAAGCCTGCACGGCGTGTGAAACCGTGTGGCGCGGGGCGCGGGCCGAAAATGACTTCGCCGCCGTCCTGCCACACCTGGAAGCCCTGTTGATGCTGGTTCGTGAAAGCGCCCGTGCGAAATCGGAAAAACTGGGACTTTCTCCCTATGACGCGCTGCTTGATGAGTTTGAACCCGGCGAGCGTAGCGCCGATATCGACATCCGCTTCGCTGAACTGGAAGCCTTCCTGCCCGGTTTTTTGGGAACTGTGCTGGAAAAACAGCAATCCGACCCGGCCCCGCCCTTTCCGCAGGGACCGTTCGCAGCCGAAAGCCAGCGCCAGCTTGGCCTGAAACTGATGACCGCGCTGGGCTTCGACTTTAATCACGGCCGCCTTGATGTCAGCCTGCATCCGTTTTGCGGCGGCACCCCTGACGATGTGCGCATTACCACCCGCTTTGACGAGGACGATTTCTCCTCGGCCATGATGGGGGTACTGCATGAAACCGGCCACGCCCTGTATGAGCGCGGCTTGCCCGCCCGCTGGCGCTATCAACCGGTCGGACAAGCCCTGGGCATGGCGGTCCACGAAAGCCAGTCGTTACTGATCGAAATGCAAATGAGTCGCTCGCGCGGCTTTCTGGAATTTGTAGCCCCCCTCATGCGCGAGGCGTTCAAGGGTTCGGGGCCGGCATGGGATGTCGAGGCGCTCTACAGGAACCTGATAAAAGTCGAGCCGGGTTTGATCCGCGTCGATGCCGATGAGGTGACCTACCCCCTGCATGTGATCCTGCGCTACCGGCTGGAAAAGCAGATGATCGCGGGCGACCTGGCTTTAAGCGATCTTCCTGCCGCCTGGAACGATGGTCTGGAAAACCTGCTCGGCATCCGCCCGGGCAGTGACCGCGAGGGATGCCTGCAGGATATTCACTGGTACGACGGGGCCTGGGGATACTTCCCGACCTATACGCTGGGGGCGATGACGGCGGCCCAGCTCTATGCTTCTGCTCTGGAAGACGAGCCTCGCATATCAACAGGCATCCCGCAGGGAAACTTCACACCCCTGACCGATTGGCTGGTCGACAATGTTCACGCATTGGGCTCGTTACTGAGCGCTGCGACGATGGTCGAAAAAGCAACAGGCCGACCGCTCAATGCCGATGCCTTTACCCGTCACCTGAAAGCGCGCTATCTGGGTTGAACGATATGGATGCCGGGTATAGGTTGTGCCGCTTGAAAGGTCGGTTATCCATTTGAAATACGTCAGCACCCGGGGACAAGCCCCGATTTTGGAATTTGACGAGGCGCTGCTCAGCGGCCTGGCCCGCGATGGTGGCCTGTACGTACCTGAAAACTGGCCGACATTCCGCATCGACGACATCAGGGCGCTCAACGCTTTGAGCTACACTGAAACGGCCTTTCGCGTCATGCGTCCGTTCACAGGCGAGAGCATTTCCGATGATGATCTGGGCCGCCTGATCGAAGACGCCTATGCCAGCTTTGATGATCCGGATGTCGCCCCCATGAAACAACTGGGCGATAACGAATGGCTGATGGAGCTGTTCCACGGACCGACCCTGGCCTTCAAGGATGTCGCCATGCAGTTTTTGGGGCGCATTTTTGACCATGTGCTGAGCAAGCGTGGCAAGCGTGTGACCATTGTCGGTGCCACCTCCGGTGATACCGGTTCGGCGGCCATTGAGGCTTGTCGGGGGCGCGACACCATTGAAATCTTTATCCTTCACCCGGAAGGCCGGGTTTCGGACGTGCAGCGCTTGCAAATGACCACCGTCGATGATGCAAATGTTCACAACATCGCGCTCAAAGGCACCTTTGATGATTGCCAGAACATGGTCAAGGCGATGTTCAACGACGCAAGCTTTCGCGATCGTTGCAATCTGTCCGCCGTCAATTCCATCAACTGGGCGCGGGTGATGGCGCAGAGCGTCTATTATTTCTACGCCGCAGCCAGGCTGGGAGGCCCCGACAAGCCCGTTTCCTTCGCCGTACCAACAGGCAACTTCGGCAACGTCTTTGCCGGTTACGGGGCCGCCCGCATGGGACTGAACATCGAACAGCTGATCATCGGCTCCAACAGCAACGACATCCTGACCCGCTTTTTCGAGACCGGAGCCATGAAAATGACGGGTGTCAGCCCGACCATCAGCCCGAGCATGGATATTCAGATTTCCAGCAATTTCGAGCGACTTTTATTTGAACTTTACGGACGCCAGGGCAATATCATTAAAACCATGATGGATGACTTTAACGATACCGGCTCCTTCAGCGTCGGCCCTGAACAAATGGAGCAACTCCACAAGCTGTTCAGCGCCCAACGTTTCAGCGACGATGAAACCCGCCAGATGATTGCCCAGGTGTTCACCGGGCACGGGAAACTGCTCGACCCCCATTCGGCCATCGGCGTTGCCGCAGGCAGGGCCAGGCGAAACAACCCCAAAACCCCTCTTGTCGCCCTGGCGACGGCCCATCCGGCCAAGTTCCCTGAGGCTGTAGAACAAGCCAGCGGCCAGCGGCCACAATTGCCGGAAAAATTATCCGGGCTGTTTGATCGCCCCGAACATTTCACGGTCTTTGAGAACGATATGGCCCAGGTTCAGTCCTTTATCGAAGCCCACCGCACCGATGGTGCCAACTGATGGCAATCAGGATAACAACACTGGATAACGGCTTACGGGTCGTATCTGACCCCATGGCGACGGTTGAATCGGTTTCTCTGGGTGTTTGGGTTGGTGTCGGCACCCGCCACGAGAAGAAGGAAATGAACGGCGTTTCCCATCTGCTCGAACACATGGCCTTCAAGGGCACCCACCGGCGTTCAGCCATCGCCATCGCCGAGGAAATCGAGGCCGTTGGCGGCCATATCAACGCCTACACGACCCGTGAAAACACCGCCTATTTCGTCCGTGTCCTGAAAGAAGACGTCCCGCTGGGCGTCGACCTGATTGCCGACATCCTGCAACACTCGACCATGGAAAAGGAAGAACTGGAGCGCGAGCGCACGGTCATCCTGCAGGAAATCCATCAGGCCCAGGACACCCCGGACGATGTCGTCTTCGACAATTTCCAGCAAGCCGCGTACCCTAACCAGCCGCTGGGCAGACAAGTGCTTGGCGATGCCGGGATCATTGGCGCCATGGACCGGGAAACCATCATCGATTACATGAACGCCCATTATAACGCGGAATCCATGGTCCTTTCCGCAGCCGGACGGGTCGACCATGACCAGTTGGTCGCCCTGGCCAGCGAGGCCTTCGCCGCCCTGCCCCAGGGCCTTGAGGCCGAACGCGAGGCGGCCCGCTATACCGGTGGACACAGTATCGAGAAACGCAAACTGGAACAGGCCCACCTGCTGCTCGGGTTTGAAGGTGTCGGCTACCGGGATCCGGATTTTTACGCCGTTGCCGTCCTCTCGACCCTGTTTGGCGGTGGTATGTCTTCAAGACTGTTTCAGGAAATCCGCGAGAAGCGCGGCCTCGTCTATTCGATTTATTCATATGGCTCCAGCTATTCCGACGGTGGCCTGTTTGGCATTTATGCCGGTACCGGGAAAGACGAAACAGCCGAGTTGATTCCGCTGATCTGTGAAGAAATCCACAAAATGACGGACAGCGTCGGCGAGCAGGAACTGTCCCGGGCCCGGACCCAGATCAAGGCGTCGATCCTGATGGGGCTGGAAAGTTCGTCCTCGCGCTGTGAACAGCTGGCCCGCCAGATGATGGTCTTCGGACGGCCGCTGCCGACAGAAGAAACCGTCGCCCATATCGAAGCCGTTGACGCAGATGCCATCCTGCGGGTGGCCCGGCGCATTTTCACAAGCCCCCTGACCGTAGCCGCCCTCGGCCCGGTCTCGAAGCTTGAAGCTTACGGCGATATTCAAAAACGACTTGGTTAGAGCATTTGCCGCATGATCGTTTCATGCTTTTTGGGCCGCTTAATTGAAATTATAGATCGTTGCCGGAGGTCTTTTTGATACGATCTTGCTCGGTTGCAAAACTCCGTAAAATCAGAGTGCTAGGCATAGAATGACGGGCCAAAAAAGGCTATAATGGAGGGCGGATTGACGCCGGTTATTACCGGTAAGATTCTTGCGGGGGATTCGCAAGGAGGCAGCCGTGACCAAGGTCTGCGAATTCGAAATCCATTACACCCGTTTCCTCGATTCCGAGGGACACATAGCTTCCCCTTTGCCCTTGTTCGCCGATGATAGCAACGCCTTAAAGGCGCTCTACCGCTGGATGGTTTTGACCCGCAGTTTCGATGCCAGGGCGGTCGCCCTGCAACGCACGGGACGGCTTGGCACCTTCGCCTCGTCACTTGGACAGGAGGCAGTCAGCGTTGGCGCCGCTGCCGCCATGAATGATGACGATGTACTGGTACCGTCGTTTCGCGAACAAGGGGCGTTGATCGTCCGTGGCGTACCCTATAAGCAACAGTTCCTCTATTGGGGCGGCGACGAACGCGGCAGCGTGTACGAAAACAACTGCCAGGATTTTCCCAACTCGATACCCGTCGGCAGCCATGCCCCCCACGCCGCCGGCGCTGCAATGGCGATGAAGCTGCGCGGCGAAAAACGCGCCGTGTTGTGTCTTTTCGGCGATGGCGCAACGTCCAAGGGCGATGTTTACGAAGCAATGAATATCGCTGGCATTTGGAAATTGCCGGTGGTGTTCGTCATTAACAACAACCAGTGGGCTATTTCCATTAGCCGCGACAAGCAAACGGCCGCCGAGACCCTTGCCCAGAAGGCAATCGCCGTCGGCATCGGCGGCGAACAGGTCGATGGCAATGACGTTATCGCCGTGCGCCATGTCGTCGGCAAGGCCCTGGAACGGGCGCGATCCGGCAAAGGCCCCCATCTTGTAGAGGCCCTGACATACCGCTTGACCGATCACACAACCGCCGATGACGCCAGTCGATACCGCGATGAGAATACCGTTGCCGCCCACTGGAAGGAAGACCCGGTTGCACGCCTGAGAACCTATCTCAACGAAAACGCAGGTTGGGGCAAGAACGATGAGGAACACCTGCTCGAAACCGCTGCCGCCGAAATCGAAGAGGCCGCCCAAGCCTACCTGAACGAGCCGCCGCAACCGCCCCAGTCCATGTTCGATTTCCTGTTCGCCACAGTGCCGCCCGAACTTTCCCGCCAGCGTGACGAGGTCATCAGACGGGTGGCCGAAGGAGGCGACAATGGCTGAAATCACTCTGGTTGAAGCTGTCAATATGGCGCTCGCCCGGGCCATGGGAGAAGACGATATGGTCGTCGTGCTGGGCGAGGACGTCGGTGTTGATGGCGGCGTATTCCGGGCCACCGATGGTCTGCTCAAACGTTTTGGCGAGGATCGGGTTTTCGATACGCCGCTTTCCGAAGGCGTCATCGCCGGGGTTTCCGTTGGCCTTTCGACGCAGGGCTTCCGTCCGGTAGCGGAAATCCAGTTTATGGGTTTCATCTTTCCGGCCATGGACCAGATCTTCAGCCACGGCGCGCGCATGCGTAACCGCACCCGCGGTCGCCTGTCCTGTCCACTGGTTCTGCGCGCGCCTTACGGAGGCGGCATCCACGCGCCGGAGCATCATTCGGAAAGTACCGAGGCCCTGTTCGCTCATGTACCGGGCCTGCGTGTCGTCATTCCGTCCTCGCCCTCGCGCGCCTACGGTCTGTTGTTGGCTGCCATTCGCGATCCCGATCCGGTGGTTTTCCTGGAGCCAAAACGGATTTACCGGGCGGTCAGGGAAGACGTCGCCGACGACGGCGTGGCCCTGCCTCTGGACACCTGTTTCCAGTTGCGCCATGGTTCCGACATCACCCTGATCACCTGGGGCGCCATGATCGTCGAGACCATGACGGCGGCGGCAAAACTTGCCAAAGATGACATCGAGGCCGATGTCATCGACATCGCAACCCTGGGCCCCCTCGACATGGAAACGATCCTCGAATCAGTGGAAAAGACCGGCCATGCCGTGATCGTCCACGAAGCCGCCAAGACCAGCGGTTTTGGTGCTGAGATCGCCGCCCGACTGGCCGAACAGGGACTGCTCAGTCTGGAAGCTCCAGTGCTCAGGGTTACAGGATACGACACGGTGATGCCGCTGTTCAGGCTGGAAGATCACTACATGCCCAGCGCCGGGCG